>Ga0209611_10000026_pt1:0-30000 | contig 141455 bp, 100 predicted proteins | sample S1TSphgellanicum_3_FD_187693 | JGI IMG/M metagenome (GOLD analysis project Ga0209611, IMG submission 187693) | Host-associated microbial communities from peat moss isolated from Minnesota, USA - S1T2_Fc - Sphagnum magellanicum MG (SPAdes) (version 2) | ecosystem: Host-associated >... | reverse complement strand
CAAGCAATTTGCTCTGAATCTATAAATCAATAAGTTATTGAAGAGAGGTCGAAGGCAAAATCAACAAAGGTGGCTTGAAATGGCCTTCTTGTCGTTTGCCTAATAGACTACACCCCCCCCTCGATGGTAATTTCAAAGTCGAGGTGGGAAAGCAGAAATGAAAAATGGGAGGGCGCCAGCAATAGGGCCTAGCTCTCTCTTCGAAGTAAGAAGAGGGCCCAGCAGGAAGTGCTAACTTAACCAAGATATACTTCCTATGGCCTAATTGAAGACTGCTGCAAATATATTACCATCTATAATATACTACCTCGTTACGCATTTCTGTAACTTGAGTATACAAAACATTTGTTATGTGATATTATTTCGAGCCAATGGTGAAATAAATTATTCTTGTCTCAAAAACAAAAGCCTATTTTTCGAGCTTTTTGGTAGGAAAAACTATTTGCACTCACAGTTTTTGAATTGCTTTTATCACTGACCTGCTTTGGAAAATACCAATACAATAGGTTTACGTTGGACATCATAATATTAGAACAACGAAAATATATAACAAATCCCATATGACGGAAAAGCAGATATAGGATGATTCTATTCAAATTGCACATAAAGTCTACGAGTTTGAACTCACTACAAAAGAAGGGGCGCCAATTCTTACTTGCAAGCGCGTGCTTGCACTTTACTTAAGCAGTACTTTTTTTGGTTTTATTGGGTGTAGCACGATAGGACATCAAAAGGCTTCCAGCTAACCAAGCAAAACTTAGCCGAGTACTAAGTTTTTCGGTTTTTTTTGTTTTAACTTAGATGAACCATAATGAATTATGGAAAACCCTTTTCCATGAAAGAAGAAGGGGGCCATATCCCTAAAGAAAAAAATGCTGTAGAGAAATGTCAAAGGAGGCGCCCTTTCCTGCCTTAGTTTTATTCTGCCCCTATATTTGATTGGCAATTACTTTCTGTGAAGGAAGTACGGTTGAAAAACGTATATATGGGCCCATAAATAAATCATGTTTGATTTATTTAAGTCATTCCAATCTGATTATATAAGTATGGATTATCATAGATAAATTACCGCAAATAATCGAAATCCATGTCAAACACAAGGGATATGAATCATCATAGAAGATCAAAATTCATTTACTATAAGTAAACTCTACTACCCTTAGATATATTTTCTTTTTCTCTATATTACCTCTTTGTACGTGGTTCTTTAGTCCGAAGAGCCCATAAGCATTTTGTAGCATATGCCTATAGCAATGTTACAATATAAGCTTATATGGTTTCTGTTATTGTCTTGGAGAGCAAAGCCCTAGGAAAAAAACCAAATGTCATTCAGCCTTGATGATCTTAACTGTAGTGTGGGAGGATACTAGAAATAACTCATACCACGATTGCTATGTTTTTTGGGTACCTCCTTCGAAAAAAAAATCCTTGTAGGTAGGCCTCCAAAATGAGGGCAGAACAGAGCTGATCTAACTGTATAGTGGGCCAACTATTAGACTCTACCTAATATAGATTAAACTCTCTTTTTCTAAGGAGGGAGTGTAGGTAAAAAATCGACAGCCACACCTTAATAAATAGGGGAGTACACTTAGAAAATAACCTCGTAAAAGCTGAAAAGAAGCTAGATACTTGATTATAAAGATGAGCTGGCCTTTTAGCAGGCCAGCTCTTGCCTCTGCTCTTGTCATTGCCAGAAAATCAGACAAGTTAAACATGGCCATTTCATAGCGGTGATGATGAAATTGTCTACTTTATGACATATAACCGTTATATAAAGTAATATGGAGCAAAGACTGCTCTGCTATAAAATAAAACAAACTAGGCTAAAAGAAGTACACTCATGCAAAATCCATGATTGGTTGGACTTCAAGCTTGTTGATTGAAGACCTGAAAAAGAAATCCTATAAATCATCATATATAGCAATATAGCACCCTTTTATCGTATCTGCTATTTGAGCAATAAAAAAAGGCTATTTGCGGCATTATTAGGTTAAGAAGGGAGATATAGTAGTTTTAAGGGAGAGGGCTTGCAGTATTTACAAATAACGCAGGCCCTGTTATTGGCAAAAGCTTAAAGCTCAGGTGGGTGGTGGCGTGGCTTATGTATGATACAAAGGTTAGGCTACCCTTTTTTTTGTTATGAAAAGGGCAGGTAGCTTTTGTTTTGGGCTAAAGCCCCAAAATTGTAAAATGTCATAATAATTTTGAACGTGACACGTTATTGGCCATAGACAAGAAAAAGACACCCACTGAGTAAGGTTTATTTTGAGAAGAACGGGGATAAAAAGAAGTAGCAAGGACATATCATAGTATTTGGTAATGAGGATAGGGCTTCTGTACAAAAAGACGGGGTGAGTAAAAGCAAAGTAAAGGTTAAATAGCTCGGCCCGCACAGGTAGTTTCAACCTTGGCAGATAATGAAGAAATTCAACCCACTTTTTATACTTATTGAGGCCGAAGGCTTTTTTTTAGTGCGCTTGTTGAATAAAATAACACCAAAAAAATCTATCCAAATATAATTTTTAGTTATATAGAAATGGTAACGGGGATCCTTAATCTGTGGAAGACCCAAATAGACCTTATAGATTTTTTATGTAAAGAAAAAGAATTTACGAAATCTTTTTGAGATGAGATTGAGTATAAAAATGCTTATAGGCTCAGAGGGGTCTAAAGAGTAGGATTTAGACCTAGTTTTGTGGACTCGGAAATCGGAGCGTAGCCGGGCAAAGCAGTTTTTGATAAAAACGGTATTGGCTAAAATCTTGAGAGAGATAGCCTTTTTTTTTGAAAAGTAAGAGTTGTTGCTGAGTGGGTAAGATTACTAGTAGAAAATAATTCAACAGATTTGAGACGAACTCTTAAGGCATTCTTATAATGATCAGGAAGTTGAAGATGGAGTTCAAAGGATTTATTATTGATAGGAGCAGGAAAAACTCAGAAAGGGCGCAGCCAATATTTCTTAAAATTTTTGGTTGCGCACATGCTCGGTTTGTGCATTTCCGTATAGCGACTTTCGTAATGCGGAAATGTGCTACAAATAAATAAATTTATAAACCTACACAACGCTCGCGCCAAAAGAACGGAGGTCCAAATCTTTTGCATGAAAAGGGTTAGGTAAATAATTGCCTGCTGGCGCAAAAGTTTGTTTGCAATAGCAGTAAGTAGTTTAATTACTTTGTTTTTGAAATAAAAAGGCTAATGAAATCAGATAGATTATGCTATGTCTTATAAGCTTTGGAGCTTCATACTACGGAGTCTTTAGACTATCGTAGAGAGAAATAGTACGTTTTATCAACATAATGACGAAAACTGACTATAGCATTTAAGGGTTTGGTCAAGTTATTTAGCCCGACTGGAAATATTTGTCAATATGACGATATGCTGTTTTCTGACGATAAAATTTCCTATTAAAAAGAAATATAATAATAATAAAATCCAGTTACGTCTATGAAGGCTGCTGCGCCCTTCGGCCTCTTGACATTGATGAGGGCGGCAGGCCGAAGGGCGCAGCAGAGCACGCAGACTTCCATTTCATCATCAGAAAACGTAAAAATGCTCCCCGGAAATAGGCTAAAATAGGGGGTTTGGGGCTGAGCCCTATGTCTTTTAGCCGAAGGTTTGAAAAAGCGAGAAGGGCCAATTTATATGACTGAAGATATGAGGTTCGAAGAATAACTCTTTTTCTCTTACACAGTACACATCACCTGTAGGTCTATAAACTAACTAAGCTTCCTCTTGGCTAGCTATTTGAACCAATGTCTTATCATACGATTCTTAAAACCCTAGTTTGATGAATTAAAGACGAATTGATTTCCAAAGGAATCTTTTTGTCAAAGCTGCCAGTACGGGAGGCAACTGCTAGAAATAAGGTCCTAACAGAATTGTCGTGTAGCACGATGCGAGGTCGACCTGCATTATTTGTGCTCTGTGCTTTATTATTTAGGAAATAAAAACCTGACAAACATACCATTTGTTTAATGTAAAAAAAAAAACCGACATCACTTACTTGAATTTAAGGTATGTTGAAAAAGAGAGGAAAAAGACTAAAAAAAAATAGTAATAATGATCCTATGCTAATAAAACAAATTATTATACGGAAAAAAGCCCAAGAGATTGAAAAAAAATCTCCATATATTCTTTTATTTCATTGTAGTGGCTTGACAAGTCGACAATGGCGACAACTCAAAAATATATTGTGTACTTTTCAAGGTAGAACTTTGTTTCAACCGAGTTGCAGAGGAAAACTACCATATAAAAAAAAGCAAGGTGGTTTTATTGCACAGTTTGCTTTTAGCGCAGGTCCCACTTGTATCTTGTACTTAATTAGAAAAACACCAGACAATACATGGTCACAATTGTTACCTCCAGCCTTCTACAAGCAAAATCTAGTTTTATTATACGGACAACTCCAATCTACTTTAGTCAATCATATGGATATAAAAAGAGCTGTTGATTTAGAAACAGTATCAGTATTTCAACAACTTTTTGAGCTTATCTTTTATCCGTATAATTCTTTATGTTTTTGTTTAAATCAGCCAATACAAGCAGAGTAATCTATCGGCAAAAATGGCTGATGATGTCCGAGCATGGGCGCAATGTGGCCTTATCCTTTTATGTTTGATTTGCTATAGGACAAGAGACGGAAGGATCTAATAGGGTGACTTAGTCACCAAAGGATAACCACCCAATAACTAAGGGGCCCGCTTTGCTAATTAAGGCCACAAGCTTGATCGACAGAGCTGGGGCACTTTATAGCAAAGCTTTTTTTCCCATTTGGAAAATCACAGCAAAAATTGGAAAATTCCTACAAAATCTTTTTTGCTGCGAAAAGCAGCGCTCCCGAAGATTGTCAAGATTTAAGCTAATAGATGATTTGTTCTTCTGGCGAATAACGGGATTTGAACCCGTGTTTTCAAATTCACAATCTGACACTTTCACCTATTAAGTTATACTCGCCCTTTTATTTTCCAATTTAGACATTAGGATACTCGCTATCGGATTCGAACCGATAACCCATAGGAACAGATTTTGAGACTGTCGTGTCTACCATTTTCACCAAGCAAGTATGCTCACTATCGGACTTGAACCGATAACCCATAGGAACAGATTTTAAGTCTGTCGTGTTTACCATTTTCACCAAGTAAGCTTAAGGAAGCAAAGCGCAGAGCGGAGACACAATCTTTCTGTTCTGTTTGATTTTTGCCATTTTCTTTTTTAGACACTCCCGGCTTGCAATGCGAGGCTTACCCTGGCTTGGCTGGACTTGCGGCATTTTTCTAAATATTTGAAAAAATATATATTTTGCTGCGCTCTCTGCCCTAAAGCGTGGAAAGCCCTCTCTTTATTGATTTATATCAATCTATCTCAGATCCGAGATAGTGCCGAAAAAATGACTTAATTTAATCTGACCATGGTCGCAAAAGCCTTGGCAATGGCAATGACTTTTGCACGACATGGAAAATACTTCAATAAAAGGGTCCTCTCCTTACTCTATCTAAAAAAAGAAAATGCTTTTCCTTGCTGAAGGCTGAAGAAAAGCAATAAAGTTTCAAAATGAAAATAAAAAATGCATAGCAAAAAAAATTTTGAGCTTTGTTTTACGTTTCGCTCTCTATATAATATGATATAGTAAGAGAAAATAGGTTAGCAAAAAAATCAAAAAAAAGATATATATTTTTTTTCATTTTATAGTCCTGCAATAACTATGCTTAAAGCTGGAGGCTTTAGCCTTCTATCTTCCACCGTCTTTGTCAAGCAAATAAAGGCTTCGTCTAGCCAGGGGGTTTTTTTTCTTTTCTGCTAATTTGCTCTGCAAACGAGATGGGAAAAAAAGATTTTTTTTTCGTCTACTTTATTTCCTTCCATCACCTAAATGGCCTCGTGAGCTTTTGCTGAGCAAAATATCGATTGCATATGCCATTGGCGGCTTTCACAAAGACCGATAGAATGATAACAGCAGCGTAGCCAAGCTTGTTCTGCCCGCTGTGCGAAAAAAAAACTTTTTTCCGGAGGCACTTAGTAAAAAAAACTCTCTTATTTTTGGCACTCGTTGCAGATGGTGGGTAGATTACTAAAATAGAATAATCCAAGATGACCCATCTTTCAATTATGCCATTACTACGTAATGGCATACGGTAAACTCTATTGGGTGCGCTAAAAACTCGCTTTGTTGGGCTGTGTTGTCAATTTATTAGGAGAGCCTTCATCTAAGTCTTGGCTCGTATAGCTGTCGCCCAAAATACAATTAATTATCTACCAAATTGATTGTATTTTGGTCACAATAAAAAAAAATGATTTATGTATGTATTTATTAATTGTAACTCTACCTTTGCTAGGTAGTTGTGTAGCAGGTGCCTTTGGTCGTTTTCTTAGTTCACGAGGAACTGCTATAGTCACAAGCACGTGTGTTTCATTATCTTTTATTTTATCTTTGATTGCTTTTTATGAAGTTGCATTGGAAGCCAGTGCTTGCTATATAAAAATGGCTCCATGGATTTTTTCGGAGATGTTTGATGCTTCTTGGGGCTTTTTTGGCGACCGTGAAGTCACCGGATGAATTGCTGGATAGATAGATTATCTGGACGCTGCAGTTGCTCTGCGGCGAAACGGACTCGACTCACTCTATGAAACGAACTCCCTTAGAGCACCATAGCATGTCAGGAAAGAGGCATACCAAACGTAGCCAAAAATATCCTTGGCCGTGCCTTGACCGTGTCTTCGAGACACAGGTGAGACCATAGGTCACAAACGTAAGGTGGAGGAGGTATCCCAAACTTGGCGCGTCAGGCAAGGTCCCATGCCATGTAAAGGCTAGATAACGCGGCGCTCCCTCCCGCATATGGGCAGCAAAAGGGCGCATATGCCCGGACAAATGGGGGGCCTGAGTCCGATAAGGACAGCACACCACTTCAAGCGCACCTATGTCTCGACATCAATAGAGTATTCGGTGGAACCGGTGAACCACGCATCTGCCCGCTGGTGCGTGGGGCAGAGGGCTCGTAGTACTCGCTTACTTAAAAGGGCGCAGCCTCAAATATTTTCAAATTATTTTGCTGCGATTTATTTTCTTGCCAGAGGGAAAATACTGAGATCGGCAGAAGGGAAGGGGCCTAAGTCGGCAGATGCCGTACGCTTGAGTGGCAAAGGTAAGCGGCATCGTAGCCTTAAATAAGATGGAGCAGAAAAAAAATCAATTTTTTGCTGCGGCCTGCTTGGACACACGGTGCTTACCTTAAGCCTTAACCACAATCTCAAGTTGGTGAGCCGTGTGATGGGTAACCATCTTGCACGGTTCGGAGAGCACTTTATTATTTCACTTGGGTGAATGGCCGCATTGCGGTATGAAAAAAATTTTCTGCTTAATTTGCAAAATAAAGGCCCTGGTGAAGTAAAACTTTTGACTCTGTGTTTGATAGTCTGACTGTAATTATGTTAATTGTGGTTACATTTGTAAGTAGCTTAGTTCATATTTATTCTATTTCATATATGTTCGAAGATCCACATAGCCCTCGATTTATGTGTTATTTATCCATTTTTACTTTTTCTATGTTAATGCTGGTTACCGGAGATAACTCTATTCAATTATTTTTAGGATGGGAAGGAGTAGGTCTTGCTCCATATTTGTTAATTAATTTTTGGTTTACACGGCTTCAGGCCAATAAAGCAGCTATAAAAGCTATGCTTGTCAATCGAGTAGGTGATTTTGGATTAGCTCTTGGGATTATGGGTCGTTTTACTATTTTTCAAACAGTAGACTTTTCGACTCTTTTTGCTTGTGTTAGCGCCTTTTCTGAACCTTATCATTATTTAATTTTTTGCAATATGAAATTTCATGCCATAACTGTTATTTGTATTTTACTTTTCATTGGTGCTGTTGGAAAATCTGCACAAATAGGATTACATACTTGGTTACCTGATGCAATGGAGGGTTTTTGAATAAATATTTGAGGGCTCTCATGTGCCATTAGGTACATTCCAACAATCTCACTGTATGCTGGAATCGTCGACCGAGTGAGAGTCCCTATTGGAAAAATATCTCATTTTGACCAATCAGCAGGAAACCTATAAGAGAGGGCCAAGTCCACCTAGCAAAAAAGGCTAAGGGAGCTCTGCTCTATAGGATCCTCAGAGACTGTACGTGAGACCTCTTATTTGAAATAAATCTTATCCTTGGAAAGAGAAGCCGGTCGGATTTACCTGAGGTACGAAGCACTATTTTGTCGTGAAGGTTCGGTCATTTTTTTTTAGATTATATAGTCTAGATGTGCAAGTCTTAGAAAATGGAAGGATCTGTACAAGTTTCGGGCATGTAGAGGAACCTTATATCAAATCAAATACTCATCATTTTGCTTGTAAGCTTCACTTGGAGGGAGCGGAAAAAAAATATATATTTTTTTTTCCAGCGCAACCTGGTGTTCCATTCTAACGAGGCCAAATTATCAGCTCGAGCCCAGTCTTATCATCATCGTTACCAAAGCGCTGCACGCCGGATCGATCTACCAGGATTTACTTTGAAAAAGCTCAAAAATTTTTCTTTTGCTTTGCAAAATCTATTTTCAAAAAGCGTTAGAATGGGGCTGAGATGGCATCAAATGCATTTATGCATAAAAGAGAAATAACATCTCAGTTGTTAAGAGCACAGTGGCCATCTTACAGATTTTTGGGAGAGTCTTTATTTCATAAGTGGAAGATCCAGTCCCTACTCTTGCTAAGCTCACCAGCTCATTACCCAATACTCCAAAATCTTTATTTTCTGGCCTTGTAGAAGCGTAAAAGCTTGAAGAGTAGCCCACTCCAGTATCTGCTCTAATTCATGCAGCTACTATGGTAACAGCAGGCGTTTTTATGATAGCAAGGTGCTCTCCTTTATTTGAATATCCACCCAATGCTTTGATTGTTATTACTTTCGTAGGAGCTATGACGTCATTTTTTGCGGCAACTACTGGAATATTACAGAACGATTTAAAGAGGGTCATAGCCTATTCAACTTGTAGTCAATTAGGTTATATGATCTTTGCCTGCGGCATTTCCAACTATTCTGTTAGCGTATTTCATTTAATGAATCACGCCTTTTTTAAAGCATTACTCTTTTTGAGTGCAGGTTCAGTGATTCATGCCATGTCAGATGAGCAAGATATGCGTAAGATGGGAGGGCTTGCTTCTTTGTTACCTTTTACTTATGCTATGATGTTTATAGGCAGCCTATCTTTAATAGGTTTCCCTTTTTGTACTGGATTTTATTCTAAAGATGTTATTTTAGAGCTCGCTTATACTAAATATACAATTAGTGGTAACTTTGCTTTCTGGTTGGGAAGTGTCTCTGTCTTCTTTACTTCTTATCATTCTTTTCGTTTACTTTTTTTAACCTTTTTAGCACCAACAAATTCATTCAAGCAAGACATCTTACAATGTCATGATGCGCCCATTCTCATGGCAATTCCTTTAATCTTTTTAGCTTTTGGAAGTATTTTTGCAGGATACTTGGCCAAAGTGTGACCTGTTAGCCTATAAGTCACTCTTGTGACAAAGCGGCTGTTGCTCACCTAACACAAAAAAAAATATATTTCTTTTCGTGTTAGGTGAACAACAATTGAAAATTGGATGCGGGCGAAATTCCCGCCAATGGCTGAGATGTTCAGTCGACTCTCTTTCCTTTGTAGGAGGTCTGGCAGCCTTTGAGTTAGAAGCAAGCAAAAAAGGGGAGAGGAAAGAAGCCCTGGTGAACCATCAGAAGTAAATAAGTGCAAGCTTTGCTGCCCGATAGTATCCAGTACTGACCACACTGAGGGACGGACCCTAGAGCGAAAGGCAGGAACGAGGGGTACTTGCAGTGCAAAATTTTGGTCTTGCACTGAACATCCAATGGACCATGGACTAAACGGCCACTGTCCAAAAGGACTATGTCCAGGGGACCGCCCCGCAAAGTACATTTTGCGCCTATGGGCCGCTATAACTATCCAATACACTCGAAACTGGAAGACTCCAGTAGGGCTCCCTTAAGGTGGGCTGCTGAGCTACAAGCCCCACGAGAGCAGGATTCTTTAAAAAGCTAAGGCCACGGGGCGCAGCCAGCCAAAATAGATTTTTCCCCGTAGCATTTTTATTATGCCCACTTGGAGACTTAGGATCTCAGTAAAAACTGGAAAGGAAAATAAGTTATGAGTAGGTTCTACATAGATACCCAAACGATACCTTGGGAACAAATTTCTCGGCCTAAGGTCGAGGCAGTTGTTTTTAGACCTCAAACTAAGATTTACCAAGCCCCTCGCTTTAACGATATGGACAAGATGCGTGCTCTACAATCTAGACTTATACAAAATATATACACCAGACCCTTAGCCGTAAGACAAGTTACACAAGAAAACCTAAAAGAAAAAAACTCTGGCATTGACAAGAAGATGGTGACCTTAAGGCCACGAAAAAGAAAGATGGCAAGAGGTCTTCAATTAGATGAGAAGACTACGCCCATTCATCAAATGAGGATACTAAAGCTCCGAAAAGAGGAAGAGCGACCAAGAAAACTACAAGCCATAAAACGTAAGGCAGAAAAAATATATAGATTTTGCTGCGCTCTTTCTGCGCCGCGCGCCAGAAAACATAGAGTCAACCAAGCACACTTTGCGCCCAGAAGACGTAAAGCAAAAAAAAATATAGATTTTTTTTTTCGAATTGCACTTCGCGCCTCTTCCTTTTTTTGGCCTATCCCCGTTATTGAAGACAAAGCCAAGCAAGCTTTGGCCAAGATGGCCCTAGAAACTGAATGGGAAGCCTACTTTGAATCCAATTCCTATGGATTTAGACTTGGACGGAGCTGCCAAGATGCCGCCATTAAAGCCATATTCTTAGCTATTCGAGCCAAGCCTAAGTATGTTTTGAATGCAGACATTTCCAAATGTTTTAATTGCATCAACCACGAAGCCCTCTTAAACAAACTCAAAACTCTGCCTAGTCTAGCCAAACAGGTAAAAGCCTGGCTTAAAGCCGACATCATGACTAAATTGGGAAATAATCCTCAGTACATGGAAATCATAAATATGGGCACCTGTGGCATTATCTTCTTTCCACTGCTAGCCAACATGGCTCTCCATGGGATGGAGACAGCTTTGAGGGAGTGGGCACTAAAAGCACACCCTAAAAAACCGACTCCGATACTGGTTAGATATGTCAACAACTTTGTTGTACTTCACCAATCCAGGGAGGTCATAGAACAGGCTCAGACATTCTTGGAGGAATGGTTAAAGTGCATGGGACTGAAATTGCACCCAGATAAGACCCAGATAGTCAACACCAGATCTGGGTTTCAATTTATAGGGTTCTCAATCAATCATATCTGGAAATGGGGCAGAGTGAAAACTTTAATAACTCCGTCTCGTGAGTCTCGTCGGAGATTTCTTGAAGAAATTCGACGGGCCATTCAACTCTCAAAAGGAAAGGCGGCCTATCAACTCATTGCAATCCTGGTACCCAAAATAGTAAAATGGGGCAACTACTTTAAATACTCTGAATGCAGCAATGTATTTCGAAGACTAGACCATGACATCTTTCAAAAGATCCGAGCATGGGTATACCGACGGCACCCAACATGGGGTCGTGATAAAATAAAACAAAAGTATTTCCCCAAAAATAAAAGCTGGATATTTCGGGGGAAAGCACACCAAGATAACTGGATTTTGTACGACTCTTACACAACGGCCTTTAAGGTCAAAAAAGAATATTACCTGGTCAAACTGAGTTGGATAGCTAGCCATAAGCACATTGAGGTGGGACAAGATAAGGGCCCAATCAAACTACAAGCCGAGTGAGAAGAGAGCGCAACAGTAAAAAAATCTATATTTTTTCTTCTGTTCCGACTTCTCTGTCTTACTGTGCACTTTTGACGAAAATACCATCTACTGAAATCCAAGGCTCTAAATACGGTGGCCAAACCCCTAAAAAGGCTCTTGAGTACATTGCCTAAAGATATTAAGAAAGCACGAAGACATGGAAGTAGACCACATCAAAGTGGAATCTTTGAGTATTTATATAAAACAACCTTCAACTCCTAGACAAGCACTGCCATGTTGAAAATGAGCGGGGAGACGGAAAAATCCTGAGAGGAGCCGTATGAGGTGGAAGCCTCACGTACGGTTTTGAAGCCAAGCCGTTCCAGCAATAGAACGGCTTAGGGACCGATATGATGATTGGTTTAGGTACTAATTTTTGGGCTAATTCCCTCTTCGTACTACCCAAAAATGAAATTATTGCCGAATCTGAGTTTGCTACTCCAACAATTATCAAACTAATTCCTATTTTGTTTAGTACTCTAGGTGCTTTTGTGGCGTATAATATAAATTTTGTAGCAAATCAATTTATTTTCGCTTTGAAAACTAGTACTTTGGGTAATCGACTATATTGCTTTCTAAACAAGCGCTGGTTTTTTGATAAAGTTTTTAATGATTTTATAGTTAGATCGTTTTTGCGTTTTGGATATGAAGTCTCATTTAAAGTTTTAGACAAGGGTGCTATTGAAATCTTAGGGCCTTATGGGATTTCGTACACATTTCGAAAATTAGCCAAGCAAATCAGTAAACTTCAAAGTGGTTTTGTTTATCATTATGCTTTTGTGATGTTGATTGGCTTAACCATATTTATTACCATAATAGGTCTGTGGGATTTTATTTCTTTTTGGGTAGATAATCGATTGTATTTTATTTACATAGTGAGTTTTCTATTTATTCATTTCGAAAGAGACATTAGCACGAACTAAGGGCCCATACTTCCTTGTATAATATCACAGAACTCTAAGGGACGCAATGATAAGCCAGTGTTACGCCCCTTTTTGGGCTCTGCTGGGAGAGAGGGCGCCCACCTAACAAGCGAAAAAAAAATCTTTTTTTTTGGAGCCCAAGGCCCAAGCTACGCTTTGCAGTCCATCTACGGTGAGTCATGAAAACATGAGTCCTCAAATAAAGCACGATATTGGTTTGGGCTTATAAGGAATTTCAAAAGGGGAAAGAAGGAAGTAAAGGTTGGAATGATGGAATGATAGATTGAGGGTCGAAGAAAAAAAAAACAAAAAAAACATAGAACGAAAAAACAATTTTTTTTTGCCCAATCAACTTCTTCTTATCTCTTCGGCCTTGACTGGGGCCGGTCATAGTAGCAGGCAGGCCCTAAAGCATTAGGCAAAGCAGTAAAAAACAAAGTATGCAATTACATAGTATGTGCATACAAAAGCCCATCAAGTTATGCAATTATTACGGGCATTATGTACACAAGTGCGGGGTGATATACTTACTTATAGGGCCGCTATGGCTAGAAAGCCAATAAAAAATATAGACCTGCTGCGGCCTGCGAAGAGAGCTGCGTTCTCGGGATTTATTGGAAAAAGAGTAAACATTTATGTTACAATTTTTAGCTTCATTTTATTTTAATCTTAGTGGTCTTATTTTGTGTCCTTTGTTAGGAAGCATTATTCTTTCCGTTATCCCTGATTCAAGAATACGACTGATACGAGGTATTGGTTTGTGCACCTCTTTGATTACTTTTCTGTATTCTCTCTTTTTTTGGATACAATTCGATAATTCTACAGCCAAATTTCAATTTGTGGAAACCATTCGATGGCTTCCTTATCCAAATATTCATTTTTATATAGGTATAGATGGTATCTCTTTATTTTTTGTGGTTTTGACCACATTCTTAATTCCTATTTGCATTTTAGTAGGTTGGTCTAGTATCAAGAGTTATAAAAGAGAGTATATGATAGCATTTTTAATTTGTGAATCTTTCATGATTGCTGTGTTTTGCATGCTGGATCTCTTACTATTTTATGTTTTCTTTGAAAGCGTTTTAATCCCTATGTTGTGCGGAGCTGAGCATCTGATATTCGCGGCGCGAAGCGCCGCCTCTGCAGGAGCCTTGTGCAGTAAACCCTTTCGGGCAGATCTAAATTGAGTAGTCCCTGCGAAGCTTTCGGAGAAGGGTAGTCTTGTGTGTAAGCATAGCATTTTGGTCGAACTCGTCGGATGACCTATTTGGGATTGGGGAGGGTATTCTGAGTGGGTACCTTGTAAAACTTCACCTCGCCTACTTGAGTATTGTATGAACATGCAGAAAAGGGTGCTCCTAGGCAGAGGAAAATGAAGTTTTGCTGCGAGAAAAAATTTTTCGTCAAGTCCGAGAAGTGCAGACACACTTGCGCGAATTACAGATGACGGCTACAGGGGTGGCGGGGAAGAGCACTGTACTCGACGCCCGAGGATGGACGTAAACTTGTTAGCTACCTATTAAGTTGACAGGGATAACCGTCCTGGTCTTGAGAGAAGGCCTCAGGTCGGTTCCTCCGAAAACAATTAGCGAGGCCGTAAGATGAGTTGCTGGAATTAAAGAGAGGACCAGAACAAAACTATATATATTTTTTAAAACTATATATTTGTCTTTCATCCTTTTTTTCGCCCAATAAAACTACAAGTCGGCTATCTCAAGATGGAGCCGTATGATAGGAGACTATCACGTACGGTTCTCTGAGAAGGGAGTGGGTACCTACAGGAGCCTTTTCTTAACTTACTCATCATGGGGAGATAAAGCAGAGGGCCTATCCCTTACTCTCCTATTATCATAGGAGTATGGGGTTCTAGACAGAGAAAAATACAAGCAGCATATCAGTTCTTCTTATATACTTTACTTGGATCTGTCTTCATGCTCTTAGCTATTTTATTTATTCTTTCTCAAACAGGAAGCACTGATTTGCAAATATTATTAACCACAGAATTTAGTGAACGGCGCCAAATCTTGTTATGGATTGCTTTTTTTGCTTCCTTTTCTGTAAAAGTGCCTATGATACCATTTCATATTTGGTTACCTGAAGCTCATGTAGAGGCACCTACGGCTGGATCTGTAATCTTGGCAGGAATTCTTTTAAAATTAGGAACCTATGGTTTTTTAAGATTTTCCATACCCATGTTTCCTGAAGCGACACTTTATTTCACTCCCTTTGTTTATGCTTTAAGTGTGATTGCTATTATATATACTTCCTTGACTACAATAAGACAAATTGATCTGAAGAAAATTATTGCCTACTCCTCAGTAGCCCATATGAATTTTGTGACTATTGGTATGTTCAGTCTAAACATACAGGGAATTGAAGGTAGTATTTTACTTATGTTAAGTCATGGACTAGTTTCTTCAGCCCTTTTTTTATGTGTTGGTGCTCTATATGACCGACACAAGACTCGACTTGTTAAATATTATGGAGGTCTAGTCAGCACCATGCCAATGTTCTCTACTATTTTCTTATTTTTTACTTTAGCCAATATGAGTTTACCTGGTACTAGCAGCTTTATTGGGGAATTTCTTATTTTAGTAGGAGCTTTCCAAAGAAATAGCTTAGTGGCCACATTAGCAGCACTTGGGATGATTTTAGGTGCAGCTTATTCTCTTTGGCTATATAATCGTGTGATTTTTGGGAATTTCAAACCTAAATTCCTCCAAAAATTTTCCGATTTAAATAGAAGAGAAGTTCTAATATTTTTACCTTTTGTTGTCGGAATTATTTGGATGGGTGTTTACCCTGAAGTGTTCCTAGAGTGTATGCATACTTCCATAGGTAACTTAGTGCAACATGGAAAATTTGATTAAAAAACATAGAAAAGAGGTTCGAAGAAATGTTTGAACATGATTTTTTAGCGCCTTTCCCAGAGATCTTTCTTATTAATGCAACCATCATTTTGCTTATCTATGGAGTTGTACTTAGTACCTCTAAAAAATATGATTATCCACCGTTAGTGCGTAATGTGAGTTGGCTCGGTTTACTTAGTGTTGTGCGCCTAGGAGGGCGCGTTTGGGAAAACGAAGGTTGAAAGCAATTGCTCGGGTGGACTCCCTAACCTTGTGTGGGATCGGACTGCAAGGAACCATAGCATGGGTACTATCTGCGTTTCGCCGCAAGGACAATTGTACGCATAGGGATAAGGTAACTCTCCTCCTCCTTATAGAGAGGCGGGGCCGGAAGGCACATGGGCTCGAATGCTACTCACGTGCGAGCAACCCTCCGGACGTAATTGTAACAAACAAGAAGAGTCGTACACGTAACTAAACGGCGAGCAAACGACCAAACGCGCAAACTAGGGATCACCCAAATAGACTCTATAGGGACCGGCAAGAAAAGTGGGGCGTAGCCAAAAAGAAAAAATATCGCTACGATAAAAATACTTTTGAAGATTCCTTGGAGACCAAAGCTTTGGCCAGAAATTGACGGGTGACAGATCCTTCCATAATGTACTCTGAGAAGTACACTGGGCAATAAATATCGAACATACGACGATGCCCTTTAGAGTGAAGAGCTCAGAAGAAAGGGAGGTAGGTGATAACGCGCTGTACTTAAAACACGCGGACGCGTGCCGCGCTTGGAAAGTATAGCAGAATCAGAGAAGCGATTTGGGATAATGCCATTAGAGGCTGGCTGGGCCGACTGGGTGGGAAAGATAAATTTTTTTTTTCGCTGAATGCCACTTTCAGCCTCATACTAATAAGACTTGCTACGCTGATATAGCAACCCTAGGTGAAGGACTGAGGTAACAGCTGGGCAAAGTAGCAAATTGAATTAATTTACCTACAAACATAATCAATAAACCCTTTCAAAGTAAAAGACAATATGGCATGACGCCAACTCTGAACATAATCAGTTTTATGTTTCGCTTATGCAGGCCTGGCCCTAGGGGGTCTTGGTTTGTAAACTCGAAGAAGTCATCATGGACGAGCCACATGCAAGGAAACTTGCACGTGTGGTTCTGACCGAGGGGGAGGATAAGAACCCTATCGGTATCTAATAACCATCCTATTGCTCGCTGCTGGTGCACCCCTAACCGTTGCCAATTTATTTTATAACAATTTAATAATAGACAATTTTACATATTTTTGCCAAATCTTTCTATTACTAAGTACGGCTAGCACTATAGTTATGTGTTTAGATTACTTCAAAGAAGAGAGTTTGAATGCTTTTGAATCTATTGTCTTAATTTTACTCTCTACTCGCAGTATGCTTTTAATGATCTCGGCTTATGATCTAATTGCCATGTATTTAGCTATCGAGCTTCAAAGTTTATGTTTTTATGTAATTGCAGCATTAAAAAGAGACTCTGAATTTTCCACAGAAGCCGGCTTAAAATATTTTATTTTAGGTGCATTTTCCTCTGGAATTTTATTGTTTGGTTGTTCTATGATTTATGGATTTACTGGAGTTACCAACTTTGAGGAATTAGCTAAGATTTTCACTGGATATAAAATAACTTTGTTCGGTGCTCAATCTAGTGGTATCTTTATGGGTATTTTATTTATTGCTGTAGGTTTTTTATTTAAGATCACAGCAGTTCCTTTCCATATGTGGGCACCTGATGTATACGAGGGTTCACCTACTCTGGTTACAGCATTTTTTTCTATTGCACCTAAAATATCTATTCTTGCCAATATGGTACGCGTTTTTATTTACAGTTTCTATGATCCAACATGGCAACAACTATTCTTTTTTTGTAGCATTGCTTCTATGATCTTAGGAGCACTGGCTGCCATGGCCCAAAACAAAGTCAAGAGACTTTTAGCTTATAGTTCTATTGGACATGTAGGTTATCTTTTTATCGGTTTTTCATGTGGAACCATAGAGGGAATTCAATCGTTATTAATTGGTGTCTTTATTTATGTATTAATGACCATCAATGTATTTGCCATAGTTTTAGCATTACGTCAAAACCGTTTCAAATATATAGCAGATTTAGGTGCTTTAGCCAAAACCAATCCTATTTTAGCTATTACCTTGTCTATTACTATGTTTTCATATGCAGGAATACCCCCGTTAGCCGGATTTTGTAGCAAATTTTATTTGTTTTTTGCTGCTTTAGGCTGTGGGGCTTACTTACTAGCTTTAATAGGAGTTGTTACTAGCGTTATCAGTTGCTTTTACTATATACGCTTTGTGAAAATAATGTATTTTGATACACCTAAAACATGGATTTTATATAAACCCATGGATCGCGAAAAATCCTTACTATTAGCAATTACTTTATTTTTTATTACTTTTTTCTTTCTATACCCCTCCCCCTTCTTTTTAGTCACTCATCAAATGGCACTAAGTTTATGTTTGTAAATTGTATGTTTTCTTTGCTGCTTTAGAGAAATAAATAAAAAATTTTTTTGTAAGTTCACCATAGTAATTGCATAATCTGCAAGTCTGAATTGGATTTGAGGTTGAATTCGAGTAGGGCCGCAGAGCGTAGCTTTTTGTGGGCCACGATAAAAAAAAAATAATTTTTTTCGCAGGTATTTTTTTTGGCCTTTGCTAAGAACAAGGAAAGCACTGTGCCTTCAATGACTCTCCGTACCGTTTTCTTTTTCCGTCCCCCCAGTTTCCAGCCAGCCTCCATCATTTATTATGTAAATAATGTGGGCGCAGCACTAGTTTTACTGCGTTTTGCAGGGCAATGGCCCCCACAACACAAAAAAAGATGAGTGCACCTGCGCCCTAAATTATGACAAATAATTTATCTTTCTGCCGCAGCGTGGCAGGTGGGAGCAAATAAAAAAATATTTTTTTATTTTTCTCCTCAATATTTAAAGCTGCGCCCTCCTGTAGCCTGCGGCCTTGAGGCCAAGCAACTTGGCCCCCAGTTTTATTGGTCATTTTCTTTTGGTGCTGCCCTCAGCCTGCTTCGCGGCCACAACAACTTTGTCTCTGTGAAAGCACGGAGGAAGACCCAGTAAATAAAAAACTAAGCGGAAAAAGGGACTTGAACCCTCAACCTCAGCCTTGGCAAGGCTATACTCTACCATTAAGCTATTTCCGCCAGCTCCAATAAAGCAATAAAATAGAGGGAAAATACGTCTGATTAGAACTACTTACTTTCAACTTATCAGACGTATTTTCCTAGTACAATTCGATTGATAGGCTCATGCTTGGAAAGATTTGAACTCTCAACCCCCAAATCCGTAGTTTGGTGCTCTATCCAATTGAGCTACAAGCACAAGTTGATTATTCTTAAGTACTATGTGTCATCTATGCTAGATCACTACGAGGAAGAGACATATATGGAAAAATATTTTAAAAATGAGAAAAAATATATATGTTGTACCCTGTTTGACTTTATTTGCCTAGGCGATAGTATACTACCAAAATTGTAAATTAGGCCATTACTACTGTATTGCATTATTAAGCGTTTGTGCTTTCTGTGTGTGATCTGAGAAAGTTTCCCGTCATAGCAGTATAGTCAAATCATTCAACATCTCGACTGCAGTTATGTAGTCTGGTCTCATAGGTTATAACGCGCTAGTAATAAGGTTTGAAGAAGATTTTTGTGATCAAGAATTGACTAGCTTGCATTTAAGTTTTACTGTTAAAAACGAAAAAAAAAAAAATATCTATTTTTTTTTGCTCATTTCTCCCACTTTATTGGCTTTATGGATAAAGGGGAGAAGCAGACGTTATTAAAGGCCGCTCTCGGTGTAATGTTGAATTTTTTTTTTTGGTTGGAAGCGTCATAAATTATCGTAGATGAAAAGGAAAAGTGGCGCATAAATGAGCCACAGGCCGCAGATTGTGCCACTTCCTTTTCTTGCAGCGCAGCTCTGGCCGGACCTTTTTCTTTGAAATTTTGTCCCTTTCGTCTAGGGGTATAGGACATCGTCTTTTCATGGCGAGAACACGGGTTCAAATCCCGTAAGGGATAGCCTTGCTTACAATTACTACGGTTGCTTTGAAAGCCAAGTGAAAAGGGCTTTTTGGTGCGCGTGGAAATTTGATTATCTAAAAAAGGATGCAAAAGCAAAAAAAAAATCTATATTTTTTTTTGAAAAAACTATTTTTCCTTTCGTTGCTTAGCATACGAAGACTCCGCCCAGCTTAGTAATGGCCGCAGGTGCTTCTGTGCTACTCAGAAGTAAATGGCGCAAAGAGAGGATAAATAAAACTCAAAGAGCATAAAAAATCTACGAGAAAAAAAAATAGTTTTTTTTCTGTCTCTTTGCCCTTTATTTTGGTTTTGTCCTTTTTTGTTACTTTTCTCGTTTCTTATTGTTAATAAAGATCATGAGAAGTATAGCAATGAAGGGCCGCAGGGCATAGCAGCGGCCAAAGGCTCTGTTTCCATGGCAAATAAAGCATGAGAAATGGGAAAAAAAAAATTTTTATGCAACTTTAAAAGAACAAAGTAAATGAAATATGCCTACAATAAATCAATTGATTTGTCATGGTAGAGAGTCAAAACGGCGCACACAACGTACTCGAGCTTTGACTCAATGTCCTCAAAAGCAGGGAGTATGCCTGCGTATTTCAACAAGAACACCAAAAAAACCTAATTCGGCTTTACGCAAGATAGCCAAAGTGCGTTTAACCAATCGAAATGAGATAATTGCTTACATTCCTGGCGAAGGTCATAATTTGCAAGAGCATTCTGTGGTTATGGTTAGAGGAGGTAGAGTTAAAGATTTGCCAGGTGTGAAATACCATTGTATTCGAGGAGTCAAAGATTTGCAGGGAATACCGGGTCGACGTCAAGGCAGATCTAAATATGGTACAAAAAAACCCAAAGATTTTATATGAATTTATTTGTCAAATTATCGAATTTCAGCTTTGTTTTTGGTTTATCCCTCGATTGCTTTCATCGATCAAGACTTTCAGAAGAGGCGAGAACGAAAAAAAATAAAAATTGGCCAAGTTTTTGGCCATTTAGCGGAAAAAATCTATTCCTTTTTTCAGAAAGCTTTTCTGCGCTTTGCTTATTTCATCGTAGATATTTATGCCATGCCCTGGAAGGGCATGTGCCATCAAGACCTAGAGGCCGTAGGGCAGCAAGCACATACAATTGCTCAGACAATTTAGGCTATATCTGGGACTTAAATGGTAAGCAGAAACAATTAATAAAAAAATTGGTCCATATTTGCATGATTAATGGTAAAAAAACAAGATCTCGTGCTATTGTTTATAAAACTCTTCATTGTCTAGCTCATCATGGCGATATATTAAAACTTTTGGTTAACGCCATAGAAAATGTCAAGCCTATTTGTGAAGTTAAAAAAGTAAGAATTTCTGGTACTACTCAATTAGTACCATCTATTATAGCAACAAATCGTCAAGAAACCTTAGCTATTCGTTGGATGCTTGAAGCAGCAGCCAAGCGACATATGAGCAAAAAGAGCATAAGCTTAGATCAATGCTTATCTGATGAGATATTGGATGCTTCTCAAAAGATGGGAATTGCACGTAAAAAAAGGGATGATCTTCATAAACTTACTCAAGCCAATCGTAGTTTTTCGCATTATAGATGGTGGTAAACTATTCAAAGTGTAAAAAGATAAATGGGGCGACGGGGAAAGCAAGGCGCAGAAAGGCTTATAAATAATGCACTTTACCTTTCTGTGCCTTACCCCGGGGAAGATAAAAAGAACTGAGCTTCATTATGCGCTTGGCTACTCAAAGGCCCCAATTTAATGGCTTCTACTATAATTTAACTATTTGCCCTTCCTCAAAATCAAGCGCTAAACGTCCTAGCCGAAGGCGAGTTTGCTCTTTTTCTAAACTAAATCGGGGAAGGGTTGCAAAGGAGTGGGCGCAGCAAATATATATTTCTTTTGCTTAGCGTTTTCCTTTACCAAGTTTCTGACCATAAATTAAGTCATATTTGCGTAGTTCTGTCCTGCGCGCCCCGCAGATAGCACATGAATACCTGCACACCTTCTATGAATGAGGCAATCGGAGAGGGCGTCAAGCAGCAGAAGGGGGGGGGAGGGGGAGTACCTGCGGCCTTCTTGTTTTAGTAGAAATGAGTCCCCGAGGTCCCGGAACATTGGCTTTCGCCAACAGGAAACTCTGCAAGGCCGCAGGGCGCAGCAAGAAATATATATATAATATTTTTTTTTTTTTGTAGCTTTCCGCATCCCGCGCGTTCAGAGGTCTCCAATTATTGGTGTGCATCGTTTTGCGTTATCAAAAGCAAATCTAGCTTATTTATTATGGTTGATGATGACGCGCTCAAAAGTAAAGAAGTAATGTAGCAACTGGTTTGGTGCTTTTTCCACTAGTCCTTTAATGAAGGTTTATAGCATCATTTAAGTAAATACAGATTAAAATAGTAAAAACATAAGCTTGTAATATGGCAACACCTAATTCTAAACCAGTTAATGCGAAAACGATCAAAAAAGGAGCAAGATGTGCTAGATACATAATACCCCCCATAGATAGCATGGTCCAGGCAAACCCACTTAAAATCTTGACCAAACTATGACCGGCCATCATATTGGCAAATAAACGTATTCCTAAACTTAATGCGCGAAAACGATAAGAAATTAGCTCAAGAAGTACTAAGAAAGGTGCTAACGGCAGGGGTACTCCTTGCGGTAATAATAAACTAAAAAAATGAAGCCCATGTGTTTGAAATCCAACTATAGTGATTCCGATAAAAAGAGATAATGAAAGACCCAAGGTAATTATAAAATGACTTGTTACTGTAAAACTGTAGGGTATCATACCAATAAGATTACAAAATAATAAAAAAGTAAAAGTGACAAAAATTAAAGGAAAAAATCGTTGTTTCATCGAAGAAGCACCGCTTATTTGTTCGTTTACCAAGTTAGGCACAAAATCATAAATAATTTCCACAAAAGATTGCCAAGCATTTGGTACTGGGTGTCCTCCATTCAAGGTGACAAAATAAACTAAAAGCAATACTAAACTGATAGTTAGTAGCATAAACAAAGATGAATTGGGTTGGTAGGGGAAAAAAAAAGTTTTTTTTTGCTCCATGTACACCTTAGGCCTGAGGTTCAAAAGCTGTTCCCCTCCTATAGAACCGTACATGATAGTCTTCCATCATACGGCTCCTCTCTCTCCGTGACCTGTGTATAAAGAGGCTAAAAGCTCAATAGAGGCCTCATCTTGGCAGCCATCTTTCTTTAGGTCGTTTATTTACAAAGCACACTTTTCATATATAAATAAAAAATATATAAAAAAATAAAAAATAAATATTTTTTTTTGACTTGGCCGAAGAGAGCCAGGACTACATTCCTCGTCGCTCCTTTTGTGGGAGGTTTTCCATCCATCCTCGAGCGCATTCCACAGTCTCTTAGGCACTCGCCCTCATAGCCGTCACCCTATCTCATCTACCCGCACGTTCTGTCTAGGATTTTCTAGGCTTGACCGGCGTGTGCCGGCGTGAACATGGTTTGTATCCCGACCCAGGGGCTTTCTTTCACCGTTTATCATCGGCTACTTGAGTAGATCAGTCCTCACATTCGTCCCCCTTTTAAAGGAGCGGCCATCATCGAAATTCGTAAACCTATCCTACACAAAACACTTTCCTGACTCCGCGGCATCGAAGTAAACGAGAGTTGGATTATCGTCTAAAATCCCGACGAAGTGTTTTCACCATCGAGTAGTGGGCGCGAGCTCCGCACGTAAATGAAAGATACAAATTTCCTATATGAATAGGAATCAATGGAATAATTGCAAATTGTTCTAGTGGACTGCAAGCCATGATTAATTTTCTTTTTTTCGAATTTTGGCGCGAGGCGAAACCAACAAGCCGCTTTGTTGCTTGATGGTTTTCAGGGCTCTTGGAAGAAAATAAAAAAATATTTTTATTTCTTTTGGCATTTTTTCATATATATATGAAAAAAGACCTCGAAGCCAAGCCTGACTTGCCCTATATTTGCGCAGCGAATAGGGCGTTAATTTATATTTGTGCGTTTCCCCTCCCCCCCCCCAAATAATAAATGTTGACTTGAGAAAAGAAGAAGGGGGGCTAAACTAAAATTAAATTATTTGGAGAGCTCCTCCAAGTAAAAAAAAATATTTTTTTTTTACTTTTCTGCATTTCTTCATATATATGAAAAAAAAATATATATATATTTTTTTTCTTCATGCGCGCCTAGATTTTCTTTTTGTTTGCTGTGTGCTCTCGTTTTACAAGTCAATGGACGAAGCGTGATTTTACGCCACTATGCCTTTTTTTTTTCTCTGGAAGAAAATAAAACTCAAAGTCTTTCTCTCTCCTCGCCTCCATTCCACAAGCTAACTAAGTGGTCTTCGACTTTCATTATGTGCTTTTCAATTTTTGATTAAAGAGCAAAAGAAGCGCTCATTTACATAGCTAACTAATAAACCGTTTCCTACGAAAACAACTCAAAGCAGTTCAAGCTCTTAGAGCCTCCCTTTCGGTGATGAAAGGCTCAGAAGTCTCTCCTTAAATGACACAAGGAATAGAGTTTATAAATATGGTCATTAATTATCATACATGATTAATTTGCTTTGTGCAAATTAACAAATCAAAAAATGATCTATGGGCTTCATAATGCGGGCAAGAGATAGTCTTGTATATAACTATCTACACACTTCACCATGCATTTACTACTATAATACATCAAAATGTATCTACTTGACTGACATAGCAAGTAGATAACTTGAGACATTTATTTATGATGTCTCTTTATGAAGCCTTCTAGTAGATAGACTACGTCCAAGGCAGGAAGAAGGCAGGAGAGGAAATAAAATACATATTTTTTTTTGCTTACTTTTTACTGCGCACCTTATAACTGAAGGCTTCTTTTGTATTGAAAGCCCTCTTATTATTTCACACTCCTTCCTCTAGCCTAGCAATCCTAGCAGGATTTCTTATGGGGCCAACAGCCCCACGTACTCGTGTTGGCTTTAGTCGTTTTTTGGCTTGGCTGGTGTCTGCTCGCACCATCTGTTTTCTAGATGATGGGTAGAAAAAAAATGTATATTTTTTTTTTATCGTCAAAGCAAATGATAAAGGGGACTTAGTAAAATAACTATGATACTTTTTTCCGTTTTTTCGAGTATTGCTTTAGTCTCCAGTGTTATGGTGATACGTGCTAAAAATCCAGTCCATTCTGTTTTATTTTTTATTTTAGTTTTCTTTAATATTTCGGGTTTACTTGTTTTGTTAGGTCTTGACTTCTTTGCTATGATTTTTTTAGTGGTTTATGTAGGAGCCATTGCCGTTTTATTTTTATTTGTAGTTATGATGTTAAATATCAAAATAGCAGAAATTCACGAAAATGTATTGCGCTATTTACCCGTGGGTGGTATTATTGGACTTATTTTTTTGTTGGAAATCTTTTTCATTATAGATAATGATTACATTCCAATATTACCAACAAAATTGAGTACAACCTATCTAACATATACAGTTTATGCCGAAAAGATACAGAGTTGGACTAATTTGGAAACATTAGGCAATTTACTTTATACCACCTATTTTATTTTGTTTTTGGTTTCTAGTCTTATTTTATTAGTAGCCATGATTGGGGCTATAGTACTTACTATGCATAAAACTACTCAGGTCAAAAGACAGGATGTGTTCCGACAAAATGCTATAGATTTTCAAAGTACTATAAAAAAAATCAGAGATATCTAAGGGCTTCAGCTCTCTGAGGCCATGAAGAAGCTCGGAAATCAAAATATATATTTTGATTTTATTTATGGGAGGACCTCTATTTTAGGAAGGGACAAAGTAAGCAATAAAAAGAGTATGTATTTTGATGCAATGACAAGTATAATAAACCTTCAAAAAAGAGGGCACCTGTATATTTGGACAGGAACCAACTTAATTTGCATAGCAAATCAAGGGTCGAGAAGATAAAAACGAAAAGGAAGGCGCGTAGCGAAATATATATTCTTTTTTGTACGCCTCTTTTAAGAAGCGCTCTTCTGCTGCGCCCTTTCAATTTCTGCTTCTTTTCTTCACAAAGCAAAGAAAGCGGGTAAACCTCTGAGTAAACCCCCGGAAAGCTAACATTTTCCGGGACTAAAGTCCCGCTCTTCCTTCATAGAGCCAATAATGAATGTGGGGTGAGGGGGGTGAAAAAAATATAGATTTTTTTGACGTGTGTTAGATAATAAGCTGGGCGGACGACTTAAGTCCTGCTTTACCTTTTATTAGTCGAAAAATGGAAAAAACAAATTCTATATTTTGTAAAATAATTTGCTGTGACCTGCGCACTGCAATCGCCAATGAGCGTAGAGCAGAACGGCAAATAAAGGTGGTGGCATGGCGACTCATTTTCTTCTCTAAGTTACTGCATTGCCCTTGATACATTTATCTTTTCTATTTAATTGAAACTTTTTTACCACAACTTTTGTCCTTATGGCCAAAGGCGTAAAGTGCAGCCAAATATTTTTCTTTGTGCTTTTTTTTTAGTAGCTTGGCGGTTGGAGTAAATGGCTGTTAAGTGCGCCGAATATATTGGTATAGTCTTTAGCTTTTTACTATGGCATTGTTTAGAGCATGTTTAAAGTAATACCTCACCTTCATTTAAAAAAAGTGTTGAGAAAGGCAGCATAGTGTAGACTATGTCTAAGTTAGGTCTTATCTGGTATGGATAAACTTTATAGTTAAAGGCAAGTCATTTATTTTTTTTGACTCTTACCTATGTAAGCATAGCATGGTCGAGCTATCGAGCATAAAAAAGGCGCAGATTTTTAATCTTTTTTAAGGCGCGCATAGCGTTCAATCTTAAACCATAGATCTACCGAGTAGATCTATGGCATAGCATTTAATTACTATGTTATTGCATAACTAAATAAAAGCCAAGTAGTTTTTTTACCGAAACATAGAAAACAAGTTACATAATCTGCTTTAAATCTCCTTTACAAGCATGGTATTGGTTTGGCCGTTTGCACTTAGATAGATTGGGTTTTTGAGAGGTTTATTTTACCTAAAATAAGTAAGCAAAGCCTTTGTAGGCTCTGTTTTTTATATATAATTTTCACGGTTGACGGAAAAGTTATACTGATCATGTAGAACAAATGCAGTCGTGCCAAGCACTCATCATGGATTTCTCCACAAGATGCATGATGCATTGTGTTTAGTTTGCTTATAGCTATCAAGCTACGTGCATAGGCAGATAAACTTGCTACACTTGATTGCTTGACTTGCAGCTTTGTCCATAGCACAGAAAATAACTCAAAGCGATCCTAAGTGAGGACCTCTTCTATCAGAGCAATTCGGAAACGCCCCCCGGCAGGCTTAATTAAGCACTGAAGGCCCTGCCCGGGCTTGCTTTTTTTTTAAAAGCTCTCAATCCTTAAGGATTGAGAAAGAAAACTTTTCTTTTTTTTCTATTTTTTTTTCTCCCCGACCCGCGCCCCTGCAAAGCGGGAACTTTAGGCTTGAATTTACCTACTTTCTTCCCATAGCTCATTTCCGAGGCCAAGGGAAGAGAGAAATATATATGCTGTACTCTGCGGCCCGGTGCTCTCGATGTTAGAGCCATCAGCAATGGCGTCAGAGTTTCCATAGTATAATAAATTGGAAGGAAAACAATTAGTTTTTTAACTATTATGCAGTCATGGTATGAACTTGGTCTCCATCAAAGCAGAAAAATATTTTTTTTTGTTGAATTTGGCTGGACCATCCATCTTGTTTAATTATGCTAGTTTAAAATACTGAGCAAGAGCCGTGTGCTTGGAGTGTAAGTATGGTTTGGAAGAGAGCATTTTTAAGGATTATATTATGGTGGGTCCAACTTGATAATTGCAACGTTGTACATAAACACAATGTATGTATGACTTGCTTTCATTAAGTATCTTGCATGATTATTAAAGCCCTCTTCGCTTAACATCATGGCCTATTACTTATCTTTCTAAAAAGGCTTACTCTATTTATTGGGTCGTTGGTCTAAATAGAATCTAGAGAGTTCAATTGGCAAAAGGAAAAAAGCTGCGCTCTCGGCACCCTGTCGAGTTTTCTTTCCACAAGCATCCGACCAAAAGTGCCCTAACTTTTTCTTAAGGGGAGGGCATGATGTTAGGATTTTATTTTGGAAAGCTTTAATTTAGGCTGTGACCCAGAGGTACTACGCTCTCTATAAAAGACTTTCAAATTGGGGCCACGGGTAAACTCTTATGTATTTTTGTCATAGTAGCTTCTATCGGCCCAGGGAAAATATTAACAATAAACCTTCGGGAACTTAATACAAAGCCTTTTTAGCCTACTAACCTAGTTGTGAGGCCCTATTGTTAATTTCAGATAGTGAGATTTATACTGGGGACATTATAGTGCTGAAACAAATAACCGATGATGACAGCATTATGGGCAGACCAAAATACATTCAAAGCGCAACCAAATTGGCGATGGAAATGTGATGATCGTATTTAATATTCTTTTGGCCGCCCCTCTGCATTATAGTATATAATGTGTTTACTTAGGCCCGTCAAGGTTTCTCAGGCAGCCAAAGGCTCTCCTGAAGCCCTTTAACCCTCTTATTGTGCAGAGCACACCAGAAGTCGAAGGGCCAAAGGCCCAGGAACTTAGTGGTATATTTAATTAGACTAAAAGCCTTTCCAAAGAAGAAGTCGAAAGAATTTTCCGATTTCGGGCTGCGCCCTTGTATTATACCTCCTAATTAATTATAAAGATTTGTTTAACTTGATTGTTAAACAAGCAATAGGATAAATGTACCTAACTGAAGTGGGTTATATTTGATGGGAAGGAAAAGGATACTGAATTGTAGATGTGGACCTAACATCGTGCTATACTATGATTTCTTTAGTTTTCTTTCCCTAAAAAAACCAGAAGCTTTGAGCAAAGGCTCTCCTCTTTGGGAATATTGAAAAAAGAATTCGTTAAAAAAGGTTTTAAGAACTCCTACCACAAACCATTAATTCAAATAGCAACCCAGGAAAAGGCAACAATGCTGTTATTCAGGAAATCTTTAAGTCTAAACGTGAAGTCCTTATTTTAACAAGAAATGAATTTGAGGAATTGCCAGACTACAAAGGAAGGTATGAGAGAGTCGAGTCGTGAGTGCACTGCAACAGACAAATATATAATCTTAAACCTTCAGAACATAGCCGGCACTATATAGAAAATATATGGAGACAAGTTGTTAACAGGGCCGGCTGCCAAACTTACCCTGTGACGGAAAATGCATTTTCTTCAGTTTACGCCTTGTATCTTCGATCTTATTTGACTATTCCAGCTGAAGCAACCCTGCGATGGAACTTAGACCCCACCATCTAATAGCCCATTTTCATAATAATAATATTTTGGCTTTTCCTGGGTAAACATATATATAAAAGCCCTACAAAAACAAGTAACCCTAATAGGTAAGGTTTTGGGCCTTCAGTACCCTTAACGTTTAGAGGTCAGGAGGGTGCATCTTTCAAATTTATAAATAGAGAAATAAGCATAATCTTATTATCTTCATTTATTGTGAAATTTCAGGTTCAAAGTTGAAAATATTTCATATGTTAAAGGTTGTTTAAATGGAATTATGTAAACAACCATACAAAGCTTTCGAAATTATCTGTCACTTTTGTGAAGATCTGCCAGGTTTGCGAAATATTTTATGGATATTTGTCCATATTTGCCTGCAATTTGGGTAGATTGTTTGAAAATTCGGCAATTATATTATAAGGCAAATTCGGTCGTAACTCCCTGCAAACCTTGTAGAAGACCGCCAAAATGTATGAAAATTATCAAAACTCTTTTCTAATTTTATCTCAATTTATTACCTAATAGAAGGTTCGTAAGTTATTAGATTATGCTTTTCGAGTTCTTCCTAGTATGGTGGAAATCATATTTGATATGATTTCCTTAAAGCAGATTAAGGGTTGTCGATGATTTCTCTTTATGATTATTTATTTATTTATATAGTGCTTCCCAAATAAAATCCCGCCATAGGAACAGATAAAATACAGATAAAAACTTATGAATACACCTAGCTTTGTTCAATTTATTGGATTGCCCAATAAGCTGTTATTTACTGCAAAAACCGGCAAGAGTAAGAGAGCCGTAGGCTTAAGGGCGTTTGCTTTGTCAAAGAAAGCAACTGGTTTCGTACCAGAGCAAGATATAGCCATTAAAAGCTTAAATGCTAATCAATTGAAAAAAATGAATAAATCTTATGTATGTTTCTTGGGAGAAATTAGTGTCTCACAAATAATCAAAAAAAACGCACTCTCAACCATGAGTCCCTCTACTTATCATCACACTTTTCTAGCTTTACGTCAAAGCA
>Ga0209611_10000025_pt1 | contig 142354 bp, 68 predicted proteins | sample S1TSphgellanicum_3_FD_187693 | JGI IMG/M metagenome (GOLD analysis project Ga0209611, IMG submission 187693) | Host-associated microbial communities from peat moss isolated from Minnesota, USA - S1T2_Fc - Sphagnum magellanicum MG (SPAdes) (version 2) | ecosystem: Host-associated > Plants >... | reverse complement strand
TATGTATGATAGTGACTTAACTATCACAACTTCCCCACTGACTTCATCAGCTCCCTACAGTGGGTAAAGGCTGGTGACAAGCACCATCCTGTGAACTGAGTTTCTGCTGCAATTCCGGAAGCAACAGGAAGACTCAGCCATACTACTGGCTAGCAACAAACCCCACAACAAAGACTAGACAAAGAAACAAAGAAAGACAGAAAGGGAAATGAACAGGGAAGGACTAAGAATTCAGTTGAAAATCCAAATCTTGCTCAGTCAACATGTTGGTAAGAACTCAACCTTCAAGGTATTGAGGTTGCATTGCACTCACAAAAGCCAAACTGTTACAGTAAGACCAAGATAGATATCTTCACAAGCACTGAGAACTTCTCCAATGAGACCAAGATACAATGTTTTCACTCATGTAGTTTGAGATACTGTTTGCAACAGGACCAAAAAGTCACTCCCCAACATTACAATGGTGAGGAGACATTTAAAGCTGATGCTTGATGGCACTTACACTAAACACTGTATCTCCTCTTTGACATTCTAAACACAAGGCCTTGGCTCTTTGCAGTCACCACAACATATGCTCGATACATGCATTTGATTTTGTTGCAACATCCTTTTGTAGCAAGCATCCTGGATAGGAGGTAATGCTTTATGGAAAAAGGATTATACAACCATTACACAGGAGGAGGCAGCGCTTAATATTTGGTATTATCTTCCAGGGTGATGACTTGTGGTTGAGCAGAACCCGATATGGTTGAGATGGCTTCACCAGTGAGAGCTAAGGAGTTCTTGGCAATGTGCATACTACTCTTCACCCCTTGCCACACCACCCAAGCAAAAGCAATCCAGCCTGCAAGGAAACAATGAAGGATGATTCCATGGTATGGACTCTTGGGATTGCACAAATTAACTGTGTACCATACCATGATGAGAGACCAGAGGGTCTCTATTCATTTCTCCCAGGACGTTACCACAAGCCAACATTGATGAAAAAAAAACTGTGATGATCAAAATCCTTGCATGAGAGGGATCAGCAGTTCAAACCTGTGACAAAAAGCACTGCACCAGCACACACAACTGTAGCTGTCCCTATGGCAAATGCAGCTGCAGTTAGAACTCCAACATAGATGAGTGTCAGGGCTGTGAAGAAACAGGCGGTGAAGGCACCAACAGCTGATGCAGACATCAACAATCCAACCACCACAGCATTGGCTGTGGCTATGAGAAGAAACAGTGAGAATACAATAAACCCTGTTAGTGCAATGAGTAATACTAGTCCCACCTGCAGTTGCCACAACAACCACAAGAGATGAATAGAGTCAGAACTTCAGTCTGAAATATTTCGCAACACCATGGCTTGGAAACACCATTTAGCCAATCAAAGAACCAAACTTTGCCATGATTTTTTTTGGTGCATATGTGCAACCATGAAAGCTGGAGACAACCAACAAAAAACCTGCAAGTGTAGTAGGCTAAGAGCATCTCCAGTGGTGCTCAGTATGTGACCATTGCAAACATATTTTTCACATCCAAGTTTAGTTATATACTTTTTTCCAACCCCATCCATAAAACTAAAACTGGGACTACATATAGGTGGGAGACTACTAATAGCAAACCACCTGGACCAATCATTCTGACTGGCCAATCAGAAACAGCAAGCAGCAATCAGATCATATCTATTACACTTTTCTCTGGCAGGTGTTAGGCTTTGCTGTGCTTTTTACCAACCTCAGCAAACTATGCAAAAATGCTGCACCAAAACCATTTCACTGAGCCAAACTGGCATGTTTTGGCGTTTTTTCATCCAATTTTAGTTTGCAGGGTAACATACTGAGCACCGGTTGAGTTGCTCTAAGACTACCCTGACATAAAACACGGCTCCTCATTTCAGTATCATTTGGCCGTGTTCTCTCTGTTGAGGCCTTAGCAACCACTAAGGAGTAGCGTGTTGCAAAAGGAATCAAGGGAGAAAGTATGGGTCTTTGCCACACAAGACTCCCGAAAGCAAATGAAGAGGACCCATCAATCAGATGCAAAATTCCAGCTTGCATTGTGAGATCTTCATGTTTGATCCAAATACCCTACATTCTGGCGGATAGTTTGGAATCAAGGTTGCATCTTTGTGGGAGAAAAAACCCAAAAAACAGAAATCCGTGCATCTGTAGAGCAAGAATCGTATATACACATTTCGGACAAAAAGGTGAGAAAAGAGAACAAAAAACTCACAGAAGAGACTAAAAGTTTGCGCCAAAATCCACCCTGATTCATCCAGATCATGACGTTGCCAGACGCATGGCCAATAGCCTTGTTCAGGCGAGGTCCCTTGGCGCGGACTACGTCCTGCGTCCGCTCAACCCAAGACTGCTTTCCACCATTCCGTAGTGAATCCCCGATCTCGCAAGCCAACTCCTTCACAACGGCCACCACACTTTCCCCACCTGACTCCATATCCCAGCTCCAAGGCTTGACTTGTTTCCCTCCTTGTGCCATTAAGGTTATGGCAAACCGCTTGCTGTTCGGAAACTCTTGGCAAACAAAAAACAAAACCCTAGAACTTGCTAGCAAACCTGAATGGAAATGAGTGTTCTTTAGTGCGTTGGAAACGGAACAAACAGTACTTTCTCTACTGCTAGTATTCAATGCAAATCAATAGAAATTGGTAAAGAGACTAGGTTTCGGGGCTACCTATGCAGAGACCCAATTGCAGGGAGAAGGCGATGTTGGGTAGGGACAACAATGAAAAAAAAAAACATGGGAATGTTGCTCTGTTGCTGTAGAGATGATATAGTAAATAATGGAGGAATGGGTGTGAGAGTTTTGTGGCCACTCACCTGTGGTGGTGCTGTTCATGCAGGCTTTCCAAATGAAAAATCCAAAGTCTTCCATAGCTTTATAACGTGTCCCTAGATACACCTGACCGGGTTGGGTGTCCTGTTCATGTAGCTTTGGAGATTTTTTCCGTCAGTTAAGTGGCACAGGCAGCCATCCGCCGGTTCCACTATTTGTTCTTGCCAGTTCCACTTTCAGGTACCCTTTTGGGGCTTTTCACAAGTGGGACAGGCAATCATCCGCTGGTTCCGTTGTTTGCTGTGCCAGTTCACTTTCACATACGTTTTCAGGTCGTCTTTACCACAGTAGGACGGGTATCAACTTAATTTGATACCAGCTGGTACTGGTGTTGTCACTTTAAAAAAAAGATACCCGCCTGGTACCGATGTTGGCTAATTAAGAAAATTTAGATATCAGTCTGGTACTTGTATTAGGCTCAATACTGATTTTGGGCAGGTATGTGGCAGGTATATAGACTGGTATGAGACTGGTATTACTTAAGTCCCTACCAGCTGGTACTGGTATTAAGCTGGTACCAGACTTAGGTCATACTAGACTGGTCTGGAATTTGATACCAGTGTTCATACCAGTATTGATACCAGTCTCTGACCCTATATACCTGAACAACACTGGTATTTACCAGTGTTGGGTGGTTCTCGAATCTTGACTCGGTTCTCAGACCGGTTCTCACAGTGAGAACCAGTTGACATGGTTGATTGTGAGAACTGGATGGAGAACCAACCTCTGGTTCTCACATGAAAGAGAACCGGTTGCGAGAATTGGTTTTCTTTATTTTTAATTTTGGAGAACTGGATAGGTTCTGTTAGAGAATTTCCATCCGGTTCATGGTAGTTTAGGGTTTAAGGTTCCTAATCAGTTTTTGTTGCCTGGGGAGGCGGAGGCACTGTTTAGGGTTAGGGATAAAGAAAGTGTATAAAAATGAGCTCAAGCTTCATTTTTGGTCATAGTGACTTTTTTTTTTTTGGTCTTCTAGTGCTCTTGTTTTGTTCATTTTGTGCTTGTTGGTTGGTGTTCTTGTTTTGTGTTGCCACTGCTAGATCTTAGTTTTTTATGTTACTCTTTTCATGTTGCTCCTTTTACACTGCTCCTCACGTTACTGCTCCTTGCACTGTTTCTCATGTTGTTGCTCCTTGCGTTGCTCCTCTTGTGTTGTTCCTCTTGGGTTGTTTTTCACAAGTTGTCGCTCCTCACATTACTCCTTTTCTTTTGTTGTTGTTCCTCTCGTGCTACTACTCCTTTCGCATTCTTCTTTTTGCCTTGTCACTCCTTTCACACTATCGCTCTTTTCATGCTACTCTTTTTGCATTGTTGTGTGTTTTAAGTACTTATTAGCCCAACTTCTATTGATCTTCTCATGCTGTCGTTGTTGCTCTTTTCATGTTGATGCTCTATTTTACTTGGTTAGTATGGTACTTCCCCTGCCCTTTAAACTTTCAAAAAATATACATATCTTATTTTTGTAAAATCTTAAAAGATAGATTACATTTTGTAATTGCTTATAAATGCTAGTTTTTAGTCTTTGATAAATTGCATTTTGTAACTTTTTTGTAAATGTTAGTTTTTAATCTTCAATAAGAGCATAAAATTGTTTAGTTTTTTTCGCTACTCATCAAGGTAGTAATTCTTAATCACAAATTGAAGTAATTCTGAATCATAAATCACAATAATAATTGAACAATCTTTTAAAAATGAACTTACAAGCACAAAGAACATTTTGGAGAGGAAATAATATAAATGCATTGTGTTGGGCATTTTACTGTGTTAATGATAACAAAGAAGTTAATGTAACAACTCCTTAAACTATGGTTGTATTTTTTGCCACAATAATCCAATATTGAATATAAATCTAAAAACACAACTAGGAAAGGATTAATCATATATATTAATGACATAGCTGCATTGAAAAAACATGTAAATTCAAATCATTTTAACATTTAAAAAAAGTTTGAAGAAGAAATTAATTGTCCTTTGAAGGAAAATGAAAGACAACCTTCTAAAAAGAGACCAAATGTTTATTCTAATTCCACATCTAGTTTTTTTTTGCTACAAAAGAACCTTTTAAGAAATATGATGTGCAGCGAATTTTTTTTTGAAAGATTTGATTTTTTTAATTGTAAAAAAACCATTTTCCTTTACAATTTGTAGAAAGTAGTTAGTTAAAATTATTTAGTATGCATTTATGTCCAAGAATTGTTTTTTGTTACAAAAAAAAAATTTCTAATGAATTATTGCCCAAATTAGTGGAAAAAAATACACAATTATATGTTTTATTAACTTTAATAGAATGTCATTTTGCAATTGCAAGCTTTGATCTATGGATGTCAAAAGTTAGACATGATATTTTTGCATTAGTGATTTATTTTTTAGGAGATGATTGGAAGCCAAAACACATTACCTTTGGTCTTTTTGAGCTAATAGATAGTATTCGGCAAACTTTGGCTAAAAATTTGATAGAATTGTTGGATAGTTATGCATTGAGGACAAAAATTATTGTTTATGTCAAGGATGAGGGATCTAGTCTAAACATGATGACTACAACCCTAAAATCAATTGTGAGTTGTGATATGTTGGGTTTGGAGGAAAATTTTCAAGGTGTTTGTTTTAGGCATGCATTTTCCAAGACTTACCAATATGTTACAATAGAGGAAAAAATTTGCAAAGACTTATGATATGTGTTAATCAAATATGCTCAAGGAGATTTATAGAAATGCATAACTTGGTTAAAAAAATCTAGAAAGGGTAGGCAAGAATGGGAAAGGCAAATGTAAATTTAGGTCTTCCCCCTTTGAAATTGAATACTCCAGTGAAAATAAGGTAAATTTTTAGTGTTTTAGATTTTTTTATGTGCATATTTTTTTGTCAATTTTCACTTTTCATAACATTTTTTTCGTTTTTTTTGAACTATTATTGTGCATAATCTAAGATTTTCTTTTGCTATTGCAGATTTGCCAACAAAGTTATCCTTTTCCAAGAAGCTTTGCAGTTCAAAAAAATAATTATATTATGTTATAGTAGGTAGAATTTTGTGAGAATGAGTGCAAAAGTACCACCTCCTTTGACATGGCACATTTGTTGCATCATTATTAATTCTCTTGGCCTTGTTGTGTTTACTTGTATTTAGAATCATCTAAGGGTCATTGGTTGTTAAGTGATGCACTAAATTTAGCCATATCCATGAGTCTAAAATTGAGGGGTGGAATTGATTTTGCAACCTTTGACAACTTAATGGAAGAAGATGGAAATGTTGTTTATAAGTTGCCATGTTTGACCTCCAATATAAAAAAGGAAGTTATTCAAGTTTTGGATTTTTTTTTTCCCTTCTTTAAAAAAAATGAGAAAAGAAAGGCCCATAGTATGCTTTCTTTAATGTTGGACCCTAGGTTTAAAACTCTTCGTTTTGTGTCCTCACTTATTGTTCATGAAAAAGGTAAGGCAATTGTTGAAGAATATGACAAAAAATCTTTATTTTCTATGCTTTCTAAATGTTATTATCATTTGCATCCATTGGTTGAATTCGAAAGGGGTGTTGAGGACAAATGTTTGGATATCTTTGAGATGATAACCAACATAAGTCAACCAACAACATAATTGGTCAATAGAGAGCTTTTGATTTTGATGGAGCTTTTGAAAGGGACAAAGTTGTGGAGATGTAAATTTTGAATAATCTTTTTCCCAAATTTTCATCCATTTTTAAATTTTAAAAATATTTTAATTAATAGAGGAATTAAATAATTATTAAATAAAATATTTTATTTCCTAAAAAATGAGAATTGGGTTGTGAGAACTAGACGAGAGAACTGATTGTTATCATATATGCAAGAATCGCCCTATTTGAGAACTGGGTGAATTTGGAAAAAATGGAAATCTTGAGAACCTGGTCGGTTCTCACAAAAAAAAAGTGAGAACCGCCCAACATTGGTATTTACCTGAGTGGGAGGGGCAGTCCTCTGCTGGTTGAACTTTTTGTTCTGCCAATTCCACTTGTGATGTGAATCAGCATTGGGGAAACACTCTAAACATTCTTGTGATGTGAATTAACAACACTCGTATGATCTGAATCAATGGTGGGGACACTCACCAGTTATGCTGTGGAACAGGTGCTGGTAGAACCTGTTGCCAACAGACGGAACATGTCTCCCTCAGTGTATTCCTAAGTGGAACGGGCCCTATTGAACTTCTTCCGCACTCCGTCTCCTTTCCTGTTCATCACCCCCCACCCCCTTTCTCCTGTGTTGGGTAAAGAGCATGCCAATTTTGTTACTTACTTACCAGGGTACGCTATTAATTCTTAGAATCTTCTGCTTTCACTTACATTTGGGGAGGGGGGTTTCAGTTCAATATAAGATATTTGTTGATTACTTTGGAAAATAAATTTTTTATAAAAATTTGGAAAATAAATTAGGACCTAAAAAACTCTTGAAGACATTTATAAAACAAAAAAAAGCAAGTGGAAATATAGTTGAAGTTCTTTTTATTTCATTTAAAAATAAAATCTAGATTTCTATCAATTGTCAAAACTACCATCCTTATGAGTAAACAAAGGTAGATACTAAATAGTAACATTATTCCACTTATGATTAGGTGACAAAATAACACCCTCCAATCGGAGTTTTTGTTTGTGGTGAATTTTCATCACTTGGCAACAAAATAAGGGGTTGCAACTTGTACAAAGATTTATTTTTGGAAAAAGTGACCTATAGTTGCCATATTTTGAGGGATTTCTTTTTGAAATTGCTAGATTTAGACCATAGGTTCTAGCATGTTGCCAAAGTATATAGTGAGGTTCTAAAAGTTTTTGCTTTCCTTTGTGAATTGTAATTAAATTTTACTAAGTCTTTTGTAGATTATTGGTAGTCCACTTGCCTCCTCAAGAGAAAACACTCCTTTTGGAAGTTCTGTGAAATTTAAAAAAAAAGGATCTCATATATTGGTTATTGGATAGAAATTATACTTTAAATAGTTGTATAAAAGGATCTTACTTATTTTTAAAATTGAAATATAATTAATATAGGGTAAACATTATTTTCACCTATTAGAATTTTTAAGAAAATAATATCATATGTACAATGGACTTTGTCAAGTTATTGTTTTGGAAGTAGATTACTTTGGATGGGAAGCAAGTGACATTATAAACTTACACCATTTAAACATAAAACATTTACACCTTTTAAGGAGAAAATGAGGAGATAACATGGAATGTCATGTCAAATGTGTTGGAGTAAATGTATTTAGAAACATTTTATTTTTTAACATTTTGTCCTTATGATCAAACAAATATTATCATATCTTGGTAGCTTTGATATTAATTACGTTATTTTCAAAAATGTTGAAATTTTAGAAAATATGTTTTCCAAAGACCAAAAATTTGTGAAGGAAATTAGAAATTTTTTATGAGTATTTTATTTTTTGACATGGAATTTTCAATTTTAATTAATTATTTGACAAACATGCATTAAAACTACCTTTGTGTTATAATATTTGCTACCAAAATTAATTCAAACATAAAAAAAAATTCAGTTTAGGGTGACTTACATATTTGAATATTATAATATTAATTTTTATAATTTAGGAAAAATTAATGTTCTTTCACGTAATACCTTTTAAACAATTTTTTTTTTGAAACATGTATTGGGTGAAAGTATGATTGGATGATACCATTAGAAACCATTTAACAAATGTTTTTAGGAATGGTTAGGAAATATTTGATAAATTTTGAAAATGTATTTTGATTTTGTTTTCCCCTATTGTTGCACCCATGGTTTTGATTATTTTGACAATAAAATGCAAGATATATTAAAAAAATTGAAGGATGCCATGCATTATCACATTGAAGTCTACAATTATCACTATTGTCACACATACATCATGTACCAAATAAAACCTTGAATGGTACACCATATCCAAACCAAAATGAACTCATTTGCAATAACTCAAGAATCCAAGCCCAAAACATAAAAACAACACAAACACCATGTATCATGAAAAGTTATGTAAACAAAGAAAAACTTACAAAGTAGAAACACATTATGTTTTGAAATCTCAAATCACTAAATAAGGATTTAAGATCACAAAACTTGTGTTTTATACCAATTCACAAGTTAACTTGAACTTGTTCACATTGGAATTGATTCAAAGCTAAATTACACACTAAATTATATTTAATTATATAGTTAATCATAACCACTTGACAAGGGAAATGGGGTTGGAAAAATTGTGTTCATGAAGATATAAGAATTTTATGAATGCCATAATTCTTCATGGACATCAAAAGTATCCAAGGCTTATTTTTTTAATTAATAGACATGGAAAACATATACTATTTCACAAGCTTTACAAGTAGCAATCAAAGTTGGATTAAAAGAAAAAATTTGTTCATTATGCATATGACCTTTGGATGAGTTTTGTTCTTGATATTCAACCATAATCCAAAAATTCAATACACACATTTTAACATTATTACTGGATATTTTCCCTAGATATTTTTCATAGGCATATTCTCTAACAAGAAATAAAACCATACAAACTCACTAAAGATTCCTAGATAGTTCATATGTTCATTTCTGAAATTTGTTATATAAGAAATGCTTAGGAACATCAAAACATGTTCAAACTATGATTAAGATGAATAATTGAAAAATGCATGACGAAAGAATATAATAATAAAATACTGTACCACAAAAGCACAAATTATTCTTTAAGATAAAGTGATCTATGAAAATGATAGTGTAATTTTCTTGTGATACCACCCATCATACTTTCACTTTCATGTCAAATTCTAATATAAAATCATTTCTTCTTAGACTTAAAGTTATAATATGCAAACAATATCCTCATTGATGCATGTATTGTTAAACTTTAATGTCGAGTGGTTTCTTCTTAGGCCTACAAAATTGAGGAAAAAATGGCCTCCAATGGAGTATTTTGAAAATACAAAGAGTGAACCCCTTCCCCCCATTGTAGCTTGCAATATCCAACAAACCATGCCACCATGACAATCCATCTATTAAGGAAGGTGGTTTGCTGTTTTGTTTTGTTTGTCATGTTGAGTTCTCCCAAACCACAGTGCCTGCCCTCCCCCCTCCGCCCTCCCCATCTACCCCAAGCTCTTGGTACAATGGGAAACCTTTGACGAGTACAAGTGCATCAAGTTGGCTTCATTATGTGTAGACTTACAATGCAAGAGTTATTGAATATTGAATAATTTTGTCATTGAAAATTTCAAAACATCAGAATTTAATTTTTGAGAGAAATTGAGGCCCATTTTTGGTATTATGAGAAAGTGCTCGAGGATTTTCTGGAGGTGATTTCATAAGTTTTAGACTCAAGGTGTAAAAAATATTGAATTTTGAGTAATTTCTTTCATTGAAAATTGAAAATTGAAATTCAACAAGTTGGGTAATGAGTTCACACTCGACCCAACGGCACAAGTCACACTAGTTGGAGATTAGCCGATGCAATGAATGATCCAGGTGCCTGGAAAGTTTGATACTCTCAATTGTGGTGTGTGGATAGTGCCAGTGGGAGTAAGCTATTTCATGTGAGAGCGAAGCGAGATCAGCACTGTCCTTTTCTTTTGTTTTTGGGCGAATTGGGTCCACAAAAAAAAATCTGGTGCAAGGTGTTCAAAGGGTGTTCTTAGAAAGATGTGCAAAAGTCACCATATTTTGAGCAAAAAAAGGTCAGAAGTCGTCACATTTAGACACTGAGTTCCTGGAGCCAGAAGAAGAGGGGATCCTAAAAAGTCCTACTTTGCTGGCTGACGTCTAGCCAAATTGGGCTCATTTCCTCTTGTGGATGATCGCCAGTTCACATCTACTTGACAAAACTGAAAAAAGAAACTCTGGAGATCAGTTGGTCTAGAATGCAACAAATAAATAAATAAATATTTTGGGAACATTACTTAATTGGCCCATTTCTGTTTACATGGAGGTTTTGGACTTTGCTTGAAATAATATTTGAGCTTGATTGAATTTAGCTCTAGTGCAAGATCTAAGGTTGTTTAGAAAAAGAACCAGAGAAGAAATGCTAACTAGTATTTGAGCCCTAGTACTTCCCACAGATCAATAACACATGTACATATTATGTCAATTCTGCAAAAGCCTTCCTTGAACTGAAGACAATCTTCTCAATAACAGCACATGCATAAAGACTATACCAGTTGCTTCGTGACATGAATATGTACAAGAGATAGATCTCGAGTGGAGTTATATATGTCAGAGAAAGCCAAATATACACTGAAAAGCCGACTCAATTGATCTGCACTGACGTTTAGGGGTTAACCGTTAAATCCATGAGAAGCTGACCAAATGGGTCTGCCCTGACATTTAGGGGTCGAATCCATTAATATACAGCTGGGGATCCGAAGAGCTGGTTAATTTGATCAGTAAACACAAGTGTCACGCATCAGGTTTTGGAAATCTTTGAAATCAACCAAGCCATCCCCATCTGTGTCCACAGATCTGATCATGTAATGGCATTCTTCCAAGGTTAGATCGGTATCACCCAAGCTCTTTAGCACACTGTGAAGCTCCTCTGCAGAGATAACTCCATTGCCATCCAGGTCGAAACTATGGAAGGCGGATTCCATGACATCAGAAAAAGCAGCTCCAGTTCCTGCTGTTTCAGGTCCGTCCACCCCGCTTCCGTGCAAATTCAGGCTAATAAATTCTTGCAAGTTGATGAACCCATCACCATCCATATCCACCTCCTCTACCATTCTTCTGAGCTCCGCGTTCGAGGGATTCTCTCCGAGGGCTTGAAGAACGGACCCAAGTTCCGCTTGTGAGATTTTACCATCGCCGTTACGATCGAATACTTTGAAGACTTCTGTCAGCTCGCTTACCATATGTGCTGATATTCCTGCACATTCTGCGACCTCAATCTCAATCTCGCCTCTTGTTGGCACAGCTGTAATCTCTGTTTTATGAGTAGTTTGGCTTGAAGACGTAGGTTCCATATTTTCCTCGACCGGGCCGGTACTGGGAAGATTAATCGGTCAAATGCGTCGCTCCAAACAGCACTTGAGTCGACTCCAAAAACGTTTGGTGAACCGCACACTCTAGAAAAATAAATCCAGGAGCTTCTGTTACGATTTAGACCGTATAAAATCAGGACAAAGATTTTGTAGCAAAGATATAGACCCCTAAGACTATTCGACCGCTGAAATTGATCAACTGGGTAACAGCAGCATGTGCAATTTGGAATGGAAGCAATCCAGAAATCAAGCTGCAAAAATTATGTAACTACTGCTGGAAGAATTTTTTTAACAAGCGGATCACGTTCTAAATTGCGAGCACCCGTGAACTTAAGGACCTTGAAAGGAAATACTTGCTTACGAAACAAAGATGGGAAGTGATGTGAAAAATCAGGTATTTGTGTGCAAGTTGTGAATTGATTGTCTAATCCTTATGCACTCACAAGTACTTATATACATGAGCAGCTTCGGCTTGAAATCCTTGGTTCTCGTTTCCGAACAAGCGCGAAGAAGGTGCAAAGGCGTGTGCAGGAGCCGGCAGTACACCGTGTAACCTCCTGGAATGAGGACGTCCAGGCAGGAGTGACGATGCCGGGCCAGTACCGGATTGTCGACGATCTGCGCGTGATCTATCCGGTTCTTCAACCGGGTTTCCGAGTCCTTTCTAGCTCCGACCACAACGCAGTTTTTCCCGTGCCGTGAAAGGCCTTCCGAAATGACGTGCTGCCGCCGACACGCCGCGTGCTGACGACGTTCCCGATTGCGCCGGGCTGACCGCCCAAAATAACTTGCTGTGAAATTTACACCTCCTCCTTGCTTCTTGTTCTGCACTAAGTACGGAAGAACGTAGCGAGACCGTTAGAGTGAGCCGTCGTCCTGTTGGGCGGTAACTTGGTTTGTAATGCCCGCCAGGTGTTACGTGGTCGGTAAGGCCTGTGCAGAGGGGTGTTACCAAAATAAGTTGCTGCCTGAGGTAGCAACAGAGGGCAGGTATCGAATTCTTCTGGTAATGTCCGAGGGCCTTACCATGTGTAATGGCCTATCAGAGAATTTGTCCATGTCTAATGGGCAAGATCCTGATTCCTCACGCATGAGTCATTGGGCAAAGACAAAATAACAGGCCCTTATGTGTAGGGGAAGGCCCTGGTGTCAAGGCATTATGCCCTGGAATTGAGGGTGGAGCCCAATGCCTGGGGTGTACTGACCGACACCAGGGCCTTCGCTTCGCCAATGTGAAGCGCCACTCGGTTCATTACATCATTTTTCAACAGTCCAATAATGGGCGTCGGTTTTCACTGGCCAAAATCTTCAAGATCCGACGGCCGGAGTTACGGAAGGGTAAAGAGGGTTCTTTTCCCTGTAATGTGTGGAGGGTGTTTTTACATAATGCCCTCTGTATGGGCAGAAGAATCTGCTCTCTGGAATGGGGTCTGATTACCACATATAAAGGGTACCTTCCCTTACACGAAAAAAATGAGGAGTGCTTTACAGCAATGGAAGAGCTTGCCCAGAAACTCCAAGAGCCTTGCTGCATGTAAAAGCGCTATCTCTTTTTTTATGATACCCTTTTGGTACCTGGGTAGGAACTTTTAAAACCGAAAAAGCAAAGGAACTTTTCAACAACCGAAAGATGTTCTCCCTTTTTAGGTACCTAGTAACATTACAATGCTGTCAAAATAAACAATGAAAATTCTGACAGATCCTTACCAGGTCTACCAAGGCACGTTCTAAAGAGTAACCGATTTTCCCTTGCCCACCGGCATTCACATTTCAAGCACGTTCTCCTCGTCGATTCATGTTACGCGTTAAACTAACTGCACCAGCCTCAATGTGGAACAGGCAAATGACTGCCTGTCCCACTTACGACAAGGCTCAATTCGGCGACGTTGAAAAACCCCTCATGGACCACCGGTTGTCAGTGTTGCAACTTCTCTGGCGGTGACAAAGGTCGGACCAAGGGTTTGCATTCCTGTCAATCCAAGGTTTAGGCAAGGTAATGAATTTGTCACTTCTCTTGAGAGGTTGTGAGTTCAAAGTCGGTGAGGAGCGATAGTCCATGCACCACATAAGTTTTTGTCCTGTGCTTCCCAAGAAGAGTGTTGAACACTAAATAGGAACAAAGAATTAAATGCAGCATCAGGTTTGATATTGTTGAAGGACAATGTTCAATAGGAATTAATTTTTTTTTCTTTTTATTATTAATCTGAATTTTGCTTTAATTATTTTTCTTGCACCACCATTTCAAAAAAGCAAATTATGGTGCAATGGTTAGAATCATCATGTTTAAGCACAAAGGTTTGATTTTTTTCTCTCAAATTTTCATTTTTTTTCACAGACATCTTTGAGAACAAATATAGCTCTTGAGCAATTTCTTCAAGCAAGTTTTCCTCAAAAGTCAAAGGCTTGCAGTTTCCTTGGGGAGAAGAGGATTTAATCAAGTTTCCCCCAGTTCCCTGGGCGGAAATGGACTTGCAACTTCTCAAAGGCAAATGGGCTCAAGTTTCCTAAGTATATGCGACTCCTTGGGGCAAATGCACTCAAATCCTCTTGGAAACATTGTTGCTTGAGACAAATTGGCCCACAACATGGTTCTTTCAAGTAATGAGCCTAAGCTTCTAGAAGAAACCTGTAAACATGAAGCAACTAGGCCCAAATTCCCCATGGAAACATAAAACATGGTTTCCCAACACATGGGCTCAAATTCTTTAGGGAAACTTGACTCCTTGAAGCAATTGGGCCCCATTTCCTCAAGAAACTTCCTCAGGAGCTTGGGCCCATTTGCCCTGAGGAAGTTGGAAGAAAAGGACTTGCAACTTTGTTGAGAAAAGGGGACTTAACCAAGTTCCCCCAACTTCCCTAGGGGAAGGGAAAGTTTTGCAGGGTTTTCTCTCTTCTCTTGTCGGGGAAACTTGCTTGAGAACTTGTCAATAGACTAGCCTACATATTTTTTTCATCCATGCATGAAGAAAATGAGAATTTGAGAAAAATAGTCAAACCTTGGACTTTTGGATTAGAGGGGCTGATTCTTTCCTTTACACTGCAATTTTTTCCCTTAAATTGATGGTGCAAGAATAATAATTAACACGTTTATCATAGTTTGGGTACAATAAAAAAAATCAAATTTTTTTGTTGATTTGAGGGAACACTAAATGTTAAAATTTTACATTATCTATGTCAAATAAGATATTGTTTAGGATATTAAATGAGGTATCCTTTTTTTCCCACCATATTATTATTATTATTTTTTGAATGCACACATTTAAACCACCATAAATATAATAATAATAATTTTTTTGAATTAAATTGAGATATCCTATATTTATTTGAAATTTAAGTTTTAATACGATTAAGAAGAAGGGGCACATTGTGGCTCTCATTTTTCAAGGGTTTAAAAAATATAGTGAAATGAATATAACCATTGAAATGAATATAATGATTTGTTTCCTTGGATGGATAAATTATAAATCTTACCAAACAAATAGCATATAAATATGATGTTTTAAAGCATCAATTGTTCATTCAAAACAAACCAAGGTAGAACACAAATGATGAACACCTGATGGACTTTTAAAAAAAAAGAAGTCATGTTTGCTCTTGTGCTCAAGATTTTCACATAAATGACACATAGAGTTCACTTACTAATATTAGTTCATTTATTAACTTATTAATTCAATTGAGCCTACTAACAATTAATATTTAACTTTTTTATTACATGCACTATATATATATTAATAAATAAATACTATATTATTTATAAATAAATTTTCAAAATAAAAATAAGCCTGTTATAAAAATAATTAAAGTATGAAATTTAACCAACAACTAATATATGAAACCATATATTTTTAGCCATGTATTTTCAAAGAATGTTCACCTAGGCTTGTTGGGTGTTGTCTTGCAACTATGTTAAGGTTAGTGTTATATTTAATTTGTTTCTCCTATTTTGTGCTTGCTCCCAATGATGTGTGTGATGTTTTGTCTTGCATCATTGGGGTGATTTCCATGTGGTTTAAGAATAAATTAATCTTTTTGTCAACTTTTTAAATAATTCGATTAACATTTTGATGATGTTGTTCTAATAGTGGGATTTTCATATTTATAACTGTTATCATTATTCAAATTTGAGGAGTTCTAAATTTAGAAACAATGCACACAAAAGAATTGAGCCACAATGATCTTTAACACCAATGCGATCAAAATTTCCATTAACAAATATGTAGCCACTTCCACAAATAAATTTACAACTGTTTGCATATTTGTTGTGCTAACAAAGCATATGCCAATAAGGATCCAAAAGGTCCCCCCACATCTTTCCAGTCATCATCACCCTTCTCAAGCAAAGAATATCATTTTAATTCTCTCCAACAGATGCAAGCCACATCCAACTTAAACTAAAGTGTGGTGGTAATGGGGTTGCCTACCAATTCAACTTCCCTTATTACCAACTCACATCCAAGTCTCATATCTCCTTATATTTGTGATATGGTGTGATTCATATTAAATAGTTGGGGGTGCCTTTCAAAGTTCTTTTTTTCACAATGAGCCTCTCTGATTGCCACCGCCACAATCCTTTTTTGAAAATTTGAAGACTGCCCACTATGAAAGTGTAATCTCCAAACATAGAAACATATAATTCCCAATATTGGCTCACCTGGATACATTCCAAGAGGACAACCTTGGGCAAGGCATATGGGACAAAGTAAAGTGCTAATGGAAACATGTTGAGACACATTGGGAACAACAGAATCCAACAAAATCCAACACTGGCTATCACCCCAAAGAAGAAAAACCAGGCACCTTGGGTGCATGCTGGCTCACGTCATTGGCTGCAAAGACTTTCTTTGCCTACCTTTGTTCTTTACCATTTTTGACCATTTTTGGCCTAGGCTAATGGCAGGGACATGAATCATGGGGACATGGATGCCTGATGTTGACAATGAAAAAAGGATCTATGTTGGTTACTAGGGTAGGACATAGATTGGTTATTAAACTCTATGATTTAAGTCCTTTCCTTCTTTCCTTTTCCATTTTTCTCTTCTTCTTGTGTTCCCTTGCCAAAATTACATCAGTTTTGAATTTGCCAAAAAGGATCTCTGTTTAAACAAGCAACTAGTTGGGTAATGTCTCTGGCTTAACACATGACCTTTTCAACACAATTTGATTTTGCAAGAGAATTGAACAGATCCTGTAAAAGAACTGGTGGTTCCTTAACAACAAGCAAACTGTTGAAATGGGAAATGTTCCTGAAAATGTGGGACCAAATGAACTCTACATCAAACTGTAGTCTTTCCATAATCTACCTCCAGTTGATTTTGTAAGGGAAATGACTCTCTAAGAGAACAGCTCATTCCTTCTTCCAAATCAGTAACAGTTCAAATAGGAAATGTTCCTGAAAAGGTAGGATGAAAAAAAAGTCTACATCGATTCAGAAATGTCTCCTCAGTGAAGTTGATTTTGCAAGAAAACTGGATTCTGTAGTTGATTTTGCAGAAGTGATTATGTGACAGAACTGGCTGCACCTTCTTAAAAACTAACAAGAAAACCTTCCTGGAAATTTGCAACCAGATGAACTCGATGTGGTTCCATAAAGAACTGGTAGAATTGTTTTAGTGTATGTGGAGGCAGCCTTACCATTCATTGTTAAGATTTTGGTCTCACCAGAGGTGGCACCTCAAGAAAAAAAAGTACTCAAAAGAACCTTAGATGTAACATTTGTTAGGAACCATGCATGTAAGGTGCCTCCTCTCATTTGCAAACAAAATCAGAACAATTGAAAATTCTACCAGAACTCTATGCTTAGTAAGGACCTCAAATGAGACACTCCTGGGATCCAGTGCTGTGCTCCTGCCCTCGCGGTGGGCCCTCATTCCCAGAACAGCCACATTTTCAATCCTTACCTTACACATAAAGACCTAGCTGAAATTTGCTAGCGTATTTGGAGTTATAAGCAGATTTTTGCCTCCACCCAGCGGAGTAGCAATTCATTTTGCAGGAGGGTTTTCCCATTTTGAAAAGTCTCTGTGACAGTCTTCACACTGGGTAAAGCACTTGGGTGAGGGGCATTACCGAAATCAGACCCTCCCTTGGCTGAGTGCTTTACCCTCCAAATAATGTCTCTTTACCTCTAGTTGATTTTGCAAAATTCAGTAAGAGAATTATTGGTTCCTTTTTCGAAACCAGCAATAGTTGAAATGAGGAACTGTTCACGAAAATGTGAGACCAAATCAATGGTTTTTTTTAATGAAATTTCACCACTTTGTGACAAAAAAAGGGCGGCCTGAAACACCCCATAGGAATTTTTTTATAATTTTGATCAAAGTTGACATATTTTAAGGTAGAAAGTATAGTTGTGCACCTGCCAGAGAAGACTGTAATAAATATGATGTGACTGATGCACCCTGTTCCTCATTAGCCAATCATAATGATTAAATAATTGGTCTAGGTGGTTTGCTACTAGGGTTGCAAAAATGTAAACAGCCTAACAAAACTTGGATGTGAGAAATATTTTTTGCAGAGTAACATGCTGAGAAAATGGCCTGTATACCATGTCTTCAAATCCAAATTTTGTGTCAATTGTTTTTCCCTCCCCAGCCATAAACTGTAAATACTAAACGTTATACACTGAGGAATCATGTACAGATCACACGTGGGCCAATTAGTGAGACCAGCCAATCAGTTGCAGTAAGTTTGTGGGCAGGGAATGCAAACACCCAACTAGCAGCAGTGTTTTTTTTGTTTTCCTGTGTCTGCTGAAACCCCCGAATCTTGCAACAATTTGGTGTACGTCTGCACCCACTCTCACACTACTGTGGTGTATTGCTTCATCCAAAAGTGGCGTGCAGGCAAGGTTCCAGTGGACTGGTGGAGATGCTCTCTCCACTGGTACTCAGTATGTGACTCCAGCCAGTAAAATTTATTGTGAAAAAGTCAAAATATGCCGGTGTAGCTCAGGAAAGAGGTTTTTCTGCACCAAATACGTGCAGCTTGCCGTGGCTGGTAAAAGGCGCAACACTGGTGTGCACCTCCAAAAAGAGTGTAATAAATTGGACCTGACTGCGGCTCAGTATTTCTGATTGGTCGATCGTAACGGTAGTTTGCTATTAGTAGTTCCCACGTATGTGCAGTTCCAGTTACAATTTTATTGGTGGGGTTGCCAAAAAAAACACAGCTAAACTTAGACATTTAATTTTATTATCCAGAGTGACATACTGAGCACTGGTGGAGATGCTCTTAGGGATCTAAGTTCTCACCTGTAGCCAAATTCGCCTACACTCGTTTGTAGAGGATTACCAACCCACCTACCTCACAAAATTTAAAAAAAACCGTCCACATAATGAACTCTACATCATTCCCAATAAACTTTCAAGATTTTTCTTAGTGTAGTTGGAGGTATGCTTTACAGAGTGTTAAATCCCATAGGGCCATTTAGAAAACAAAAGACCCATAGACACGAATATTACAAGTTTTTGTAATGTCCCCATGCCATTTTTTTCCTGTGATACATGGTGGGTACCCTCCAGATACTTGCTGGGTATCATGGGAAATTTTTTGTTTTAAAAACCATTTTGATTTTTACAGGTAGTTCCTCTGAAAGTAAGTGCCCATCTGAGCCTACGGACACTTACTTCCGGAACTCCCTTCTCTGAGGCTGTTACCCTACACGCGTAATCTGTCCCTAACTCTAGTTAATATTGCAAGAGAACTGGATTGTGTAGTTGATTTTGCAAGAGAGGCTGTTACCCTACACGTGTAATCTGTCCCTAACTCTAGTTAATATTGCAAGATAACTGGATTGTGTAGTTGATTTTGCAAGAGAAGTGACACTGTAATATGTTACCTAAGAGAGCTGGGCCAAACCTTCTTCCAAACCAACAACAGCTCAAATGAAAAAGGTTCCTCCTGAAGATGTGGGACTAGATGAACTAAACTCTACATCGTTCCATAGGCTCTCCCTCCCTGAGAGAACAAAGGTAAAATTCATGAGCAACGTGTCAAGTGAGGAGAAAAAATTCCTGACACGACACGACACGTCTCACAAATCCGGTGCTTTCTCACCATCGCTGAAACGCTTCCACGTGACCAGAAAAATGCAAAGAAACTCATCGGAGTCATGCTTTCAGAGGTTATAACATGTTGATGGAATTTGTGGTGAATGAGCAAGGGCAGCTTGGAAGACAGAAGTACATACCTACCTAATGGAGAAGGAGATCCAAACTCAAGAAGCAACAGCATGGGCTGGGGGTGGAGAAAGTAGACGATTGCCAGTGACTTTTGGATATGCAAGAGTGAAGGGTTTGCGAGATCACCCAATTGAAGACTACCATGTTGCGCGAATGCAGTCATTTGAAACTAATGAAATAGGACTATTTGCTGTATATGATGGCCATGCGGGGACTGAGGTAGCAGCTTATCTGGAGCAAAAACTCCTTGACAGTATTCTGGTTCATCCTGACTTCGCAAAGGATCCCAAAAAATCCATCACCGATGTCTACTCGTCCACTGATGAAAGGTTGGCCACCCCATCTCTTTATGTAGCTCTCTCTTTGCCTACTGCCCTAACTAGGTCTGTATGTTGTACATACATGTAAGAGAGCACCAACTCTCTCATTTGCACATTGACCCATAAAACACATCTATTTTATGTAGCTATCTTTACCTCTTGCCCTAACTAGGTCTGTATGTTGGACACACATGTAATAAGAGCACCATCTCTCTCGATTGCACATTGACCCATAAAACACATCTCTTTTATGTAACTCTCTTTACCTCTGCCCTAGCTAGTTCTGTATGTTGGACACACATGTAAGAGCACCATCTCTCTTGTTTGCACATTGACCCATCAATCACATTTCAATATCCATCTGTGTGTATGAACCAGCTAGGTGTATGCCCCTTTTCTTTATGTTTGTGTAAGAATTGAAGCTTATCAAATGAGAGGTTCTCTGGTGCAGAATATTGGACAAAGGAGAGACACAGATGGCATACAGAGCAGGGTCAACTGCAACCACTGCATTTTTGCTTGATAAAGGCAGACGCCTCATAGTGGCCAATGTGGGCGATTCACGAGCAGTTCTCTCAAGGAATGGGTGTGCCATTGAGCTGAGTGTTGACCACGAGCCTCAGAAGCCAGAGGAACGCAAAATGGTTTGTTTCTCACACATAACCCACTCTGTAATTTGAAACAGCAGACCCTGAGCCCTGAATTTCAATGTCCAACTGTTCTTTTTCCCCTTTGCTCTTCTTTGTTGACATGTGAACACTCAGGGCTGCTGGGTGAGGATGAGCATTTTCAAGTTCTTTCCTCAATAATTATACTAGATTCTGGAGGGGCTATGATGTGTGTAGGTAGAATCCAAAGGTGGTGAGGTGAGCATATCAGCTGCTGGTGGGGTTTACCGTGTTGACAAGAGGCTGGCAATGTCCCGAGCATTTGGAGACTACACAATTAAGGAGCATCTCAGTGTCAAGCCAGACATCTGGGATAGCAGCTTAACAAAGGAGGATGATTTCTTCATAGTTGCTAGTGATGGATTGTGGAAAGTTATGGACAACCAAGAAGCAGTTGATCATGTCCGGGCCCAAAACTCTGCAGAGGCAGCAGCCAAGGGTTTGGCAGCCACTGCCCTGAAGCGAGGCAGTCGAGATGACATTTCCTGTCTTGTTATCTGTTTTGCACATCAAGATTGGACTCCAGTTGTGTCACAAAATTAGGTCTTTAAGATGACATTGAACTGAAGCCAACAGGGATGTCAAGCAAAGAGATAAAAGCAGTGACACAATCTGGATTGAGAGTCTGCACAGCCAGTAAGATTATTTTCTAATTTGATGCCTTCTTACACAGGGCTTAACCCATATGGACAATAAGAAGACCTTGTGTTTCTCAGTGGTGAAAACACAGAGAAAGTTGCAGCCTGTACATTGAAGAATTGAACTGTGATTCTGAGAACTTGGTGACTGGATCATCATCTCTTGCACAATGTGGGTATCATCTACCGACAAACTATATTGTCCAGATCCATTTGTGTGATCAAATGTATGGAATTGAATGGTGCAACATTTTCATATGCCACCATAGCCACATTTTGGTAGTAAGCATGATTGAAGTATGTTGGCAAGATTTCTAGTTGATTGTAACATAGTCAAATCATTATTATGATTTGGTATCTAGACATGTGCCTTTGGGTCGAATAGAGGCTTTCTGGCTCCCCATACCACCAAATGCATTTGATTCACTCCATGTTAAGAAAAATTCCTGGCAAATCACACGTATCTCTAAATCAATAGAGTTCAGCAATATGTCTATTTCTCCACAAGATTTAGTAGGTCTAATCTGCCTCCTCTTTTTGACCAGGTATGATTCACAAAAATACAGTGCCGCACCATGCACCAGGCAATTTTGATGAGCTCTTTCTGTGTAGGGTAAAGCCCTAGGGTGGGGGCACTCACAAAATAAGGGTCTAGGACAGCCTGGACTTGGCTACTGCATCATTCTAGACCCCCTTATTTTGGGAATGTATCCCACCCATGGGTTTTTCTCATTGTAAAGCATAAGGCAACTGCTATAATGCTTGTAAGTAGGTGTAAGATCCATCCTTTTATTAAGGAGGGATATTCCCAGATATAAGGTGTCCTCCAAATGCACTAGAAATTTTCTTGGAGTGCTTTATGTGACGGGTAAGGCATGTGCACAGGGGCGCTACCAAAATAACGCAGCCTTGGGCAGGCACTGACCTTTGGTAACACACCCATGTTCAAGGTCCTTACTGAGCGCAATGACCACTCAACCTTTGATTGCATATTTGACACACAAAAAAAAATGACAAGCCCTTACAAAATGTAACAGTCTGCCCAAAAGCATAAGATGACCTCCTCAGTCATCTACATTCATTCTACACAGGATTAATCTTACAATTTTACAGTTTTTGAGGCATCCTTCTAATACACTGTAAAATCTCTGATAGGTCATTTTGAAGTATTTTTCAGCCCAGGGTCCTCACAATTGTCTGCTAGTATCTCTTTTTTCTATGGTGGAGAGGACAATAGTCTACATTGGTTGAAACTGAGAATGTCTATCACAAGTTGATGAATTGTTTTCATCAACCAACCTTCTTAGTTATAGAGAAAAATGAGAAACACCTTGTTTTACAACCTTCTAGAAAAGTCAAAAGGAAATGTTACACATCAACTGAAACACACCTTTCAAAACATGTGCTTCAATGTGAAACTTAAGAATGAAAATTCGATTGACACACCCACATATTTGTCCAACATCTAGAGAAATAGACATGTTGAAATTATAAGGAGAAAAACCCATTTTTCCCACAATTCTTTGAACATGGATTGTCTTACTGAAGTAATCAGTTTAACCAATTACAGAAGAGATCCACTTTCTTTATTTGTTTTTGGTTCAAATTTTCTTAAATGTTTTTTTTTTTTTGGGGCATTCATATGGTCTGTTCTATTAAATGATGTGATTTCATGGCTATTAAAAGACTGGGAATTAAATTATTTTACCCTAGGGTCAGTTTTGTCATTAAATAATCCTTAAAATAGTGAAATGAATTTTTGTGAAAATATGAAGGTGACGTGTGGACAACCATCATAATCATAGCAGCCTACAATCTGAATAATTTCACTTCTCAGATAACAAAATCTTAGTAGATCATGAAAATAATAATAATTTCAAATTTAAACAACAAACAAATTAATCTTTTCAATATATATATATATATATATATATATATATTGTCTTGTCAATGTGAAAGCTGACTCAAGGCTATAGTAATTAATATTCAATATCACATCTTACAATAGGTAAATGTTTCATTAGAACATGCTTTGTAACCTCCTTGAGGATATAAGGATGTAAGCTTGCATGCATAACATACAAACCAAGTGTTCCAAAAACTCATCAATTGATATTAAACAGTTCTTTTCACAACATTTGCAGAAAACATGAAATTTGTCCTAGAGATCCTCAGTATGTCCTCATTGAATGGCAAATTTTTAAAGTTCTTGTCCCCTAACCCTCTCTACCAACAAAGATTGGTGGGTCTTCCTTCCACAAATGTAGTTTTATCTTCAAGGCCCCAACTTGCAATCTTTGAACAATAACAATTAGGTCATGAATTACTTCATCAACACTTCATTCTTGGAACACAAACTAGCATTCTTGATATAAACAAAACATAAGATGAAAGATAGTTCGATTAACAATGAGAGCAAATTTGATATGGATTCCAAAGAGAATTTTGGATGAGTAATTAGTTAAAAGTATTCAGGAGGATGATGATGACAACTAAGTAAATGAGCAATTTCATGAAAACATGAAGATGGAATATGTCCATTTGTTGTCACTTGGAAAACAATACTGTGACACTAAAAGGTTCCAGTTTGAAGAATGTGGGTTCTTGAGGACTTTCAAATAATTTCATTGTAAATCATTTCATATTTTGATGAGATTTTGAAAAATGTTTGGATTCAAGTTTAATGGCAATAAGATAAATTACATGCATGAATTGAACAAGAAGATCTACCTCATGGTCAACTGATCATGTTGCTTGAGTTTTTCAGAATATGGTTTGGAACATGAAGACTGGGTAATTCATCATTTGTCAATTCAAAGGAAAAAAAGCAGAGAAATTTTTTGGTTGCATTTATGATTCTATACTTCGAATGAAACAACAATGGGTCCCAAAAAAGTTGATTCTAAAGTCAAAGAAGTTGTAATCAAGCCTGTTGTGGTATCCAAAGAACTTCTAGAACCTACCCCAAAGCCTGAACTCCCAAAGGATGGATACCATAAGGAGATTTCGGATGTGCAATTGGAAGGCTTCTATGACAATGCACTCAAGTCTGAAGAAGAATTGACAAAGTTCGACTTATTAACTCTCTATATTGTTGTTGACATTTATGTATTGAAAATATGGTGCATGTTTTGTGGTGTAAAACTTGCTCTCCTTTTTGCAATTTAGTTTTCATCCTATTAGGATTTTGATGTATATTATCTTGTTTTTTTCAATGTGAGATGTCCTTGGAATTTCTTTTATTTTGTAAGTTTTTCATCCTTTTGATAACTCCTTTTGTAATGTTGTTGGTATATTACCATTGACATTGTCCATTATTGGGAATGTTGCATTGTAAATACATATCACCAACATGAATCTCGCAGGTATTTGGGAGGTGTGTTGGGATTGCAAAACTTTTCATACAAAGCACAAGAACGAATCATCATAGACTATTTTTCTGGCTTCCTTTTGTATGTTGAAAATATTCCTCCTCCATTATCTGGTTGAACATCTGATATATTATTGTTATTATCAGAAAAATGACTCATGCACGTCTATCAATGAAATATGATTAATATTGAATGTGGATAATTGTAGAAGGAATGCAATAGAACCTAATGGAATAGGCTTAATGGCCATTAGCTTGCAAATCATTGTGGTCCAAGCTTCATAAGCATCATAAATTATGAATTGATTTTCCTTTCTATTGTCATAAATGTAAAACAACAATGTAGGCTGCTGTATGATCAATAATGTCCAAAGTCATGAAACCTCGAGGCCTTTGCCTTCATGGGAAAGCCTATTGTACCATATAATTGTGTATTCCATTTTGTGCATGTTGGGGCTAAAAATATGACACATTAACAGGTTTGCGAAAGAGGCAGGGTTGAATTTGCAATCAACAATGCATGCATATCAATTGAGCCACAAAGTTTTGGATATGATCAAAAGTATTGTCACCAATGCGATAAATTTTCAATGGTTCTATTTGCATCTACCTTGTTAACATAACTATGCAGGGTAACTTCAAAAAGTCCAATTATTGTTATATGGGTTCATTTTCTAGGAAACAAAATTCATCTCAATGGCTATTGACATGTGGATAACAAATCAATAGTTAACAAGGAAACAACTTTGATGTTTTGAAAGGCTAGACAATGTTCTTACACACATTCCTTTAAAGCAAAAACAACATGATGATGGACCTCTTTTTGAACCGAATATGGGCGTTTTTTCTTTTGCAAAATGGACTTTACTAAATATAATTTATTGAATTGGTGGTTGGTTCAAGGGTCATCTACATGCTACAACCTTTTCTTCATTCAAGCTATTGTTTCAATAATAATCATGTAATAGAGAATATATTGTGTTTGCGAAAATATAAGTTCCAACTAATTGCATTAACCACACGTAGATGGAATGACTTTTGAGGAAGTCGAAAGGAGTTTCAAGAAGCTCCTTCTCAAGTTGAGCATTTCCCAAACAAAAAAAGATGTTCCACCACTTTCTAACATAGACATTCAAAAGATTGCACCTTTCTTTACCACCACGTAGGTGAATCAAACCTCAAGAAGTAGAGTTTTAGGTGTAGGATCATGACCATTTGACTAGTATATTTTTAACTTGTTTGTAAGCTTTATATCATGCAAAGACCCTTACTCCCTACATGGGCAAGCTAGGTGCCCTTATCTTTCCTTCACAATTCAAAAATAGGTTCCCATGTTTTGGAGAATTCGACAATTTGAAGCATTTTTGGATTGATTATCATAGTCAAAGCTTACATCTAGTGTTTAGGGATGAGATCGCACAATGACAATAAGATGTCCATATCCATAGATTTGGTCATCTTATAACATTTCCACAACATGAAACCACTGCTTGTCCATTGGTAGAATGAAGCCATAGGCATTATTGCAAGCCACAAAAAAATTGAATATCATTAGAAATTTAAGACAAACATTTTCCTATTAAAGGATAATCTATGTTATATTGGGCAAATATATTGGATGTTTATGTCATTCATTGAAAGGTTAATGGTTGCAAAACAAATATATCATTGACTTATGAATATGCATGTCAATGATGTAAATCACTATCAACCAAATATAGTTAAACATGTAAAAAATGAAAACTCACATTTTTGAAGTTTGATTCATGTCATTAAACTATAATGAAAGGGGTTCATCATGCATATTTAAAGATTATATTTATCCTTAGTGGATAACTATTATACTAGTATTATATTATTTTTTTGACCTTTTTTTTGGCACTAAATGAGTAATAAATAAAGTTTTTTTGATGCAGAATATTTCAACACTTTCCATTATTCAGTTATTGTTTTTTACATGACCACACATATTTTTTCTATTCAAAACATGTGTGGTGTGAAACACCTTTACACATTCCTTTAATAGAGTCATTCACTCAAATGGAATTAGAAGTTATTCAGGTACAATAATACCAAGACCCAATATGCCATAAGTATTTCTTGTCCAACGAAAAATGAACTTCCAACTTCATGTCAAATTGGTTCATTAACATACAATGGAAAACTTTGTTGGAAAAACAATCAATTCAATGTTATAATTATCGATTGGACTTACAATAAGGATGAATAAATTAATTTGGTAGTTTATCAACAATTTTGCAAGTAACATCCACCCATGGTTTGGGTGTTCTCATAACACTGAATGTCCTAAAAATAAATCAAAATTGCTTAAGCTTGAAGCCTTGACCCACTAAATACAAAAATGTTTTTATGTGGCTTTTTATTTGAAAAGTATTTTGTTTGAAGATTATCCATACATCACCAATTCCAAAGAATTTTGAAACAATGTATGTTTGGAAAATCATGCATTTGGAAATAGAAATTCATTTTGAAAACTATAAACTTAGACTCAACCTAACTTCACATTGAACTTCTAGGCCAAAAAAGAAGAAGTGGAATGTTTGGAAATGGTGGCTGCTTTCTTAAACCACTTGAAAGAAACAGCAATCAACAACATCATAAATGAAAAAGAGGGAAGTGGTGAAGATTTCGAATCACCTGATGAATATGTGCGGTTAAGACCTCAAACAATTGATGAAGCAATAGAACGTGCCATAAGGCACAAGATAGAAGAGGCAAAAAAGGTGTTCCAAGATGATTACAAAAGTCGTAAAAATTGTATCATAAGCAAGCTTGTGGAGTTGGAACAAAAATCAGGCATTATGCCATCACCTACAACAAGTTCGGTTGCAGGATCAATTCCAGTTGCTACAGTACCTGCTTCATCAAAGAAGAAGTAAGACTACATTCTCTTCTAAAAGTATGCCCAAAAGTTTAGGCAACCAAGACATTGTTCATGTTACATAAGTAGAGATTACAATCTATTGCAAAAGTTGTTGCTAAGTTTGATGATGTGGGTGTGACTCCAAATTCATTTTAACAATATTACACAAAGTCATATTTGAATGGTTACATAGCAAAACCCTACATGCATAGTGTGCCATAATCAACCCCAATAATGAAGGCTTGCAAACATCTTGAATGCTTAGTACAATTGATCCTCCCATGGTGACTAAATTTGTGATAACACGGCAATAATACTTGATTACAAAAGTTGCTTATTAATTCTTGTTAAATAATGATGAAACTTCTTAATAAACAATGGTTTCCCAAGGTTCTGCTTATGGAATGAATATTTGTTGTTAGCCTATAACCCCTCCCAAGAAAGGAAAAAAAAAACTTCCAAAGTGCAAAAGAGAAATGGTCCCTTTATGTTGTGATACTTACTTCTTCCATGAAGGTTTGGACGTTGGACAGATGAGCTTGACAGAAAAAGGAAGAAGCTTGACATGGGCACTAGTACTACCCATTTCTTTCTTTTCCTTCTCATACTGATCTCACTGAAATTCCCAACATCTGCAACCTACCCATCATCAAAGTGTCATAAACAAAACCAAACAACAACTTGGAAAGCATGAAAAAAGGATGATGCTCTCTTCACAATGTGATACTTACTTTCCCAAATGAAGAAGGGTTTGGACAGAGAAACCTCAAATGCTCCAAAGTTGTCAACATGGGCACTACTACCACTAGCCATTCCCCTTCTTTGCCTCTCTCACTGCTGATCTTTGCTAAAATTCCCAAAACCTTCCTATCATCAAAAATTGTTATAACCCGACAAAACAAACAACAACTTGGAAAGAAAGAAAAAGGAGACTCTCTTCACAATGTGGTACTTCCTTTTTCCAATGAAGAGTTTTTGGAGAAAGAAGCTCAAAAGCAAAGAATAGTTGTCAACATGGGCTCGACTAGTACCCATTCCCTTTCTTTCCCTCTCTCACTGATCTCGCTGAAATTCCCAAAACCTTTCCATCATCAAATTATTGTAACCCGGAAAACAAACAAACATTGGTCTCTTCAAAAATGGTCTCTTCACAATGTGATACTTAAACTTTCTCCACTGAAGCAGGTTTGGACATAGAAGCTCAAAAGCAAAGAAAGTGGGTACGTAGTGCACGATCACGACACTACCGCTGCTCTAAACGCCGTTGCTGACGTCTTCACAAATTTCGCAGTTGACAAGAGAACTTCACTTCATCTCTTGTCTCGTTCTCTTTTCTATCGCGTTTTGCTTTCTCTGTTACTTGACTTGCAGCCGTCGTCGTCGTCGCCTACTTCCTGCATCTCCGTCGCTTTGCTGCATTCAACTGCATATCGCCATGGCTTCTTCTTCGTAGGTGCCGTCTGGTATGCCTGTTGTGGACAAGGAACAGGTAAATGTTGTTTTCCCTCCTCCCTCCCTTGTTGTCTGTCGTTTTCTTCGTTTGGAATTATTGTTCCTTTCTTGTCAGATCTGCAGTCTGTAGGTATGTGTGTATTCCTTTAGGATCGGATCTTCTCTCAATTCTTTCGTAACTACGGAGAAGTTCTCATTTCGGACTGAGAAGTTTTTTCTCCTCCCTCCCTTGCTGTCTCTCGTCTTCCTTGTTTGGATTTGTTCTTTCGTTTGGTTGTCAGACCTGCAATTTGCAGGTATGTATGTACTCCATAGGATCGACTCTTGTCTCAATTCTGGAGAAGAGTATGGAGAAGTTCTCAGTTCGGAAGGACTGACGCGTGTGTGCTGTTGCGATCTGATGGAGGAGACCGGCGGGATTGCAGATCTTTGGGATGGCGCAACAGGAGATGGAGTATAGAGTCGATCTCTTCAACAAGTGAGTGTTTCTGACTGAGCGATGGCGGCTATCTAGCTTATGTCTTACAGCCGCCATCTCTTACCTGTGAATGCTTTCCAGGGTTTCAGAGAATACGTTGCAGCGGAGTTGCACTGGAGCAAGCAAGCAAGCTCCCTTCTGGGCAAGTAATTGACAAACAAGGTGGAAGTGTGCAGGCTGACGCAGACATGCTTTGACAAGTGCGTTGAAAGAAAGTTCGTGCTCATAACCTCGTTTGTTCTTGTGAGAGTATTTCGTTTGTTTTGTGATACTGCGTTCTTGGAGTTCTTCTTTTGCATTTCTGCCTATCCTCTCCAACGCACCTCTACTAGAGTCCTCTACCAAACTTGAAGAAGATATAAGACGAGATAAGCCGAGAATGCACTGCAAAAGTGGAGCACTTTTGCTTAGATCAAGAAGAGATAAAGCAGAGAATGCTCTGCAAAAGTGTTGCGGCTTTCCAATCTAGCTCCTGCTGTGTGATCACCAATGGTGCACACCAGTAGTGCAGAGCAAAAGACCAAACGTTGTTCTTGATGCTCTCATGGAACTATATTTTGCCCATGCAGTTCGAAGCAGGTATCAGGAGATAAAGAATTGCATTTGTGTTTTGTGTGTGAGGATAAAGTTGTCAGCAAGTGACTTTGGAACTGTTTCTTCCTCCATTTTCACTGTATGTTGTTGACACTGAATCAATTTTTTTTGGCAATCTGTAGGTACAAGGAGGCAGATCTGAATGTGGGAGAAAATAGCTGCATTGATCGCTGTGTTGCCAAATACTGGCAGGTAGATCCCATTTACAACCATGTGTCTGAGAAATGAGCCACAGTTTCCTTGCATTCCTGTAGTCAGCACAAGATGTGAAACAATTGCTCCCACTACAAATTGATGGCATTGCTTGCTCTGGATGATACAGAGCCATGACATTTGAATGTGTGTGGAAAACAAAGTGTGACATAAAACTTGTCCAGACTTGTTGCAAGTTTTCAGAAATGCGTTTGGTGTTGAGGGTGCTCTAAGTCTGCCCTAACATGGTGTTAAACTTTGTGCTTGCACCATGTTTGCCACTTTGCAAGTCTAAAGAATGTCTGAAGAGGTAATAGCAGTGGTTGGCTAGCCCGTGAGAAACCCTTTGTATCTGATGCTTCACTGCAGCTTCCACCCTATGGAGATGATGACAGCATGTTGTTGGCTCCCTCTCTTGCCACCTCTATTCTGCATTTTCCGTACATTCTGTTTTGACCTCCTTATTTTTACTTTATTGCATGACCCTCCAGTGGAATCCAAGCTCCTCACAAATTCTTTATGGAGGGAAGGACCACATGTATGATTAAATCCTTAATTTAGATAGTGGTGCTGTGCAGTGGCAGTCTTTCATAGGTAAAAGGCCTTTACTTTCTCCATGTCATCAGACCTTCATGATTACCATATATCCACATATTGAAGAGAAGATGTTGATGTACATATATTTTCATTTGGTGCTGTACTTGAAGCATTGGAGAACAAGCTCAGGCTTGAGATCATGCTGCTAGTCAGGTCTTTTGGCCAGTCAGGCATATATGTATACGGAAACAAAGAATGTGTAGGACACAATGGACCTGATCACATGACATTGGATCATGGGTCACAGTGTGTGCCTATCATGAAACAGTGTGTTTGGTGTTCACCTCACCACTGCTGTGTTGTACTTCTTTCTTGCCTCTATTCATCTCTTTAAATTGCTCACTATATCATATTCTGTGATGATACAAGAGCATTGTTGTTGGTACATTCACTGCATGTTTTTGACTTGTACTCTTTGCTATCTGTCTATTCTTTCTGTTTCCTGACCCTGTATATGTTGTGTACAGGTGACAGGAATTGTGGGACAGATGCTGGGATCAAATGGACCTCCACTTGGATAGGCTAGTACAACTGACCAAATTTTCCTTGCAGCTCTCAGGTGACAAAGTCTTTGCTAAGTCTAAGAACTGTAACTGCTGAACTTGATTTAACATGGTTCCAGTGTTTTTGCATTTGATCTGTCGTAGTTGTTCAGGCATTTTTCATATCAGCAGAGGTAGCTCCACTGTCTAGTGTTTACCACTGTACACGCAGTTCTTCATTAGACATTAGGGATGTATTAGCCTTTTTCTTTTCCTGCTGGTTACAAGAATCCCATTCTGTGCACAGTTGGTGTTCTGATGTTTAACTTGGTTGTGGTGGATCAGGCCCTGAAATTTAAAAACTCTCAAGTTGGAACACAGTGCTTAGTTTACACTGCAATGAGGGCAGAAGCTAGGAATATGAAGACACTGGAGTAATGGTCTTTTCGAAACCAGCTAACAAGGAACATGTAGCATGAGGAAATTCTCAGACCTGCAAACATCAGACAACTAGTAGCCATGCGTGTCTGAAGTTTGAATCTGTTTGGGGGTGAAAAACACAAGCTGTGCAAAGCTGACCCTCATGTTGCAAATTAGGTATTGATCAAAGGTCTGTTTACATGCTGTGGATCATCACAGCCTGCTCCAGTATTTGAGTCTTGACTTGCAGTTTGTAAGGCCAAGGTTGGTAGTAGTCTTTCTTGCTCTTTCAGGATATGACTAATTTTGTGTGCCTTGGATAGCAATTGAGCTCAGAGTGGTGGGTCACCAAACACTTACCTCCAACCTGTCAAAGCACAAGGTTGGTTCACACTTCCCACCCAGGGGTGGCATTTGTTGATATCATGAAAATGACATGTCTACATTCAAATGTATAGGTACTTACATTCATATAGGTAGCTGAAATATATGCTGATATGGCATACTAACACTAAGCCTATCACTTGGAGATGGGCATGGTGATAACTAATAGGCAATGGGAAAATCAATTCAAATATGTAGTTTCTTGCTATAATTAGTTCCTATGGGCAGTGGTATTTTACCAGTTTGAAAACTAAAGTGATGAATAATCTTGCTGTGGTGTTTTCTTTTGGTGGTGAAATTTTGACATTAAAGAATAAAAAAGGAATTATTGTGTTACAAATTCCCTTTCTAATTATTTTTTAATTGTCAAATTTTCAAGGAAAAAAGAATTATTAGGAGAAAGCTTTTTGATGTATTGACACAGTTTTTAGTTTTGGGGGCAGTTGTTTGCCAGTTTTCTAACAGTTTCAATGGTTTTTTGCAAACATTTTGTTTATTGATACTAAATGTTGTTAGGGATGATTGCCACTGATGCATTAGGAAACTGAAAAATATGCTGGGATTATCCCCAGAGAAGCCTTTTCCTCACTCTACTATCATCATCTATCATTCTGAATAATGAGATGAATTATCCTGAAAGTGATAGGTATTGACAATTTGTTCATACCATAATCATTGGTAACTATTAGGTAGCACAGTAACTGTCAGAGTGCTGAAATATATCCTATCACAGTGATCTGGCTTAACTCTGATGTATGCCAACCTTGGTTGTCAAGTGACCTTAAGTGCTCATTTCTAACGTTCATAAAGGGATTTTGTGGCTTTTTAAAGGTTAAGTCCAAGAATGCCTTTTCAAGGCGAGAGGTTGTTGGTGAAAATGATTTTCATTTTGATAGGCTATGATGTTTCAATGCTTCTTTGAAGGATACCAATCCCTGGAACTAAATCTTGATTACCACTGTCATTGACACTGAGAATTTGGAATTATTGGCTCTTTCAAGGGTGAAGGCCTGAAAGCCTTGAAAAGCCTGTATGAAAGAGCCAGAAAATTCCATATGAAACCCACTAAAAAAATTGTAGGCACCTAGGAGATATTAGAGTTATCAATAAAGTCACCCTGTCTTCACCCTCTTTTTCACCCCCTATCCCCTCTTTGAGTGGTATCCACTAATGAAATTTTTATTAAATCTCAGTATGAAATGCTAAAAATCAGCAATTAATGCAAAAGGGTTGAGAGTAAGGATAGTAGTTGTACAGGTAGTAGCGAAAATATATGTAGCAGCAGTGGAGGCGCTCAGGAAAAAGGAAAGACAGGATACAACTCAGTTTACCGCCAAAATTGGTGGTAAAACTAGATTGGGTCCCAATTATTTTGTTTTGTAAAATTTTTATTCCTAGTTTCATGTTTGATGGCCTATCATGCTAGTCTGTTAACCAAGATGTAGATGGGTTGAGTTGAAACCTATATTACACTAACCAAGACTAAGACACAAGAGCTAGGTGGCATGGTGAGATTAACAAGGAAATGGTGCTAGGATGGCATGCCTATGCATTCTTGTGGATCTTAGTTATGGTAGTCCATGTCACTATTCCATCATGCATTCTTGTGTATCTTAGTTATGGTAGTCCATGTCATTATTCCATCAAGACTAGACATACCAGAGGACCCTAAGTCTAATGAAAAGCCTGGTGGATCAAAGGATGTGCATGATGACACTAGAGTGTTAGAATATTTATGCATCATCTCGACATGTTTGTCAAGGTGACTACCAAAAAGAGATATCAAATCCTATGACGAACCACAAGGTTTAGTTGGAAGGTAACCATCTATTTTGAGTATGGGAGGATGGAAAAGTGAAGATTGTGCTTCACCCTACACTATAACACATTTAGTGTGGCATGCCTAAAAGGAGTTCAAGCATTTTGGTGTTAAATGCACCTATAGTTTATTACAAGGGTAATATTGGTGGCAAGGAATGCACATGAATGTGCAACATTGTGGCAAGATGCATGATATATGTGACAAAATGTAGGCCTCCTTCAATGCTCCTACTCCACAATTGCAACCTCTTCCCATCATGGGATTAAGCTACCATTGAAGTTTGGATTTTGCAAGGCCATTGCCACTAACCATACACCACAATTGGTATGTGTTAATGATGGTGGAACATTTTCCAAATGGACTGAACTAATATTGTGCTATCAAACAAGTCTAGTGAAAAGGATGTGTATTCCTTTTTAAATTGAATGTTTAGTTAGTTTAATGTGCTAGTTGAGGTCTTATCGACCAAGGTAGATAATTTTAAGGCCTTGTGTGAGTAAGCTTTGATTGACCATCATACTATGTCCCATGATCATTTGTAAGTGGGTAGTTTGGCCAAAAGAGTTGTGCAAATAATGAAAAGAAGTTTGCACAAATATGGCCTACAAAAGGGCCATTTGGGTGACTAATGTCTTCAATTGCTTTAATTGACCATGGGTTACAAGTTGAGCAAACAAATGTCACTTGCTTCATTTTCACCATATTTTTTCCTATTTGGTTGTGAGCCAAAATTGCTTGCATCAATATGCTTAAAAGTTATGGTGACCAGGCTTAAACTTACATGATTTGAATGTTTGGATGTGTGCATATGATGAAAGAGCAAAGTTGTTCAAAAAAGTCATACCAATGGCTTGTGAAAAACTTGCTATGTTCAACATAGAAACACATTGAAGTATGCCACTATTCATGGAGGAAAATATTAACCCCAAGTTTGATGGTATAATCTAAGGGATTGTGTTTATCTATAACAAACAAACAACACACCATGATGTTGGATGTTATAACAAGATGTGTAATCTTAAAAATCAAGGAAATGTAAACAATTGGTGTTCCAAGGGTTGGCACATGGGATGTTTAACACTGCTTTTAGAGAAAGTTCCCAATAGGGACTGGTTATGCTTTCAATGTCTACACAAATAAGCTTAGCCACTTTGTAGCTAGATTTAAGCAACATGAATTTTGTCAAGAAACTTCAAATATGATTAAAGTTGGTTAGGGAATTAGGTGGATTACAACTAGGCAACTAATGATGGGGCTCACATTTGCACCCATATTATTTGATTCACTTTTTCAAAATTACCAAGGTGTCCACTTGTAATGTGCCCATAATGCAAAATTCCTAAGTCTACATAAGATGTGCTATTTGGTTTAAGGACCTTATTCCCAAATAGAGGGCGATTGTGTGTGTGATCTTTATAATAATGTCATAACGTGTTTATGATTTGTGAGAATGATAGATGTAAGTGCTTTGATGTGGTAGCACACAACAACTATTAGGATTATTTGGGAAATTGTTCAAATAAAAAGTTGGAACTTTATTAAAATAAAAAGTAGAAAAAATAGTTAAATAGCATGAGCATGTTTCACATATTTCAACTTTGGAATAATACTCAAAGTTGTCGTGGGAAAGACACATCTTTTTAAAGTTGCACCATCTTTTGTTTGTCGTGTTTTGTTTTGGAAATTTTATGAAGTTTTCTTGCTTCCAAGTTTATAGGTTGTTTATGCAAGTTTGGTGTGAAGTGTGGATTCTCCCCAAGTGGAGTGTGTAAGATTTTGATGGTGTGTGTGTGTGTGTGTGATTTTAATAATAATGTTATGATGTGTTTATGGTTTGTGACAATGATAGATGTAAGCACCTTGATGTGGTAATGCACAACACAATAACAACTTACAACTTTTTGATGGACTTTTTAATTGCACTTCTTATTTATTTCAAAAAAAAAAATTTGTCTCAATAAAAATATATTCAAGTTGTTTAAGGAATTCACAATGGAGTCCAACCACAAAATAATTGGAGGCAATTTATAAAAAGGGGGTTCAATTATATCTAGCTTATGAACTTGACATTGAGTTTATTAGGAAACTTACACAAGTTTGTGATTAAATATAAATAACAAGACACATTTGTCATTGTAAGCTATTGAAGCCATTAGTTTACAGTGTTACCTTATTTATGACTCAAGGAGATTACTCATTATATATTTTATGAAGCATGTGAAATAAAAGTGTATTTTTTAATATTTCAAAAATTCTATTAACATTGAAAATATTTCAAAAATATTACAAAAATATTCTCATAATCAAATTCTTGACACCCTATTTATTTTTAAATGAATTATAAAATTAATTTTTTTCATTAAGTTACACTTGTTTTTTGTCATTTGGAAAAAAATTGGAACTAACTTCCCTTGGCTTTACAAAGGTGCAATTATCAACTAGGGGGGCAATTATGGTGTTATGATGAGCTCCGTTATTAGGTCAAGTTATGATTGTGTCTTTTTCATTATCATGGAAAATATGATATGTGGCGAGGATGGATACAACATCTTTTCTTTCCAATATTACCTAAATGTGGAATTTGAATTATGAAGGCCTTTTCTAGGTTTCAAACCTAAATTTCTCCCTAGAAGACACATGTTAAAGGATGAAACATTTGGTGTTCATTTGTGTAGTTAAAAGTTTGTTGATACAATAGAATTATCCATAAAGTCATGTGATCAGAGGCTAAGAATGGCTAGTTTCAAATCATATTCTTGTAACATGAACACCCATCATACATGTTCTCTTCTCAACTTATTTGATTCCATCAACCATTTTAATGGTTGATGATCAATGACTAGGGTGAAAGAATAGTTCTACAAATAACACTTGAAATGTGCTATAACCTATACTATTACGAAGCATTCCCCTTTGTAAAATTTTTACTTGGATTCATTGTTATTAATTGTTGGAACAATTGGCATATGCAACTACAAATTTTCTCCATTCATCATCCACCTACTTAAATATTGTTCCAAGACCTAACATGTTCCATTTTTATGCAATTAGAATGGTTACCCTATTATGGGTCATCTCAAGACTGTTATTGAGGTCATTTGGGCTTCGAGTTCTTCATAGGCCTACCCCTATTCATTTTCCCATTGCCAAGTTTGATCCACCTTCGACAACTTGGTTAACAAGTTGGCAATGATATTGAATCCTTTCATAAATCATTGATGGTTGTTTGCCAATCCCATAAAACCTTGAACTTGACTAACATCCATAGGGTGTGGAATGTGTGCAATAACATCGACCTTTGTTTGTTGAACCCTTAGTCCTCCAAGGTACATCATATGACCTAGATATTCAATCCAATCATAGATGAACTTGCATTTTCCTAGATGGAGCTTTAGTCCATGTGTTTGCAAACACTAAAACACCTCATGTTGCCTCATGGAAACACTAAAGATGATGATATCGTTTATGTAACAATGTACAAAATTCAAGCCTAATAAAATCTTGTCCATGACCTTTTGGAATTTTGCAAGTGCATTTTTAATTCCAAATGGCAAAAACTTCCATTGGTAAAAGCAATTTCCTAAAATGTGGTCTTCTATTTTTTTACATCCTTAACGGGCAATTGGTGATAGCTTGACTTTAGTCCAACATGTTAAACATCTTGGCATGCCAAATTGCATCAAAAATCTCTTCAAGAAAGGGCATGGCATACCAATCAAACTTAGGTTGATGATTCAAAGGTCAATAGTCTTCACACATGTGTCTATCAGTCTAGTTGCAAAAGTTGTTCGTTTTGGTCAACATCATAGTAGTTGATGCATATTCTCTTACAAACAATTCTACCAACCCAACTTCCCATAATTCTTGGGTTTTGGATTGGATCAATGACTTTTCCAAGTCATTATATTTGTAATGCTTTCAAAATATGGGCATATCATTAGTCAATTCAATGCAAATTTCATGGCCCTTTAAAGATCCCAAGTCATTCACATTAAAGGCAAACCCATTTTTGTAAGATCTCAAAACTTGTTGGATCCTACTTCACTCATTCTTGATAACTACAAGTCCAATTTGTGGTTCCCAATTTTTTTCATAACCATAGCTTTGGGTGTACCAAGCTTGTTAATAACAATTGATGCATTCACTAGCTAGTTGACTATTGCCATCATTAATAGCTCATATGGATTGTCTTAACATAAATTTTACTAAATTTGCCCATATTAATTAGAGATCTTTCCTTTGTTTTGAAAAAATCTTCCTTTTAAACAACATTCATGCATTATTCATCCCATATTTGCCATGGGTGTTTGCATATGTGTTCACCCCCATCTTCTACGTTCATCATCTCGATAAGCAAAAAATATTGTGAGATTACATTGGTAGGGGTTATGGAAGATTATAGGTGATGTTGTTCCACTATACACAAGTTAACAATCCATTTCAAATAGCTGATGTGCATTCCATGACCTAACACCAATCAATGTGATGCTTCACCAATGGGAAATCCCATGGCATGTTCTTGTTTGTCGATAGTGGTTCCACCAATATGTGTTGGTGGATATACCCCAAACAAGTTTTGGCCCATTGTTTCAAAAGACATGGGATGCAAGAAAGTTAAGCAACATTGGTAGTGCAAGTCATAGTTGTTTCACTTTATTGACAATGACCGATAGTAGTTTGACCATCATACTAAATATGACAATGTCCCTTTATCTAGAATGGAGTCAACAATGAGTGGTGGTGGTCTTTGCACTTTATCATATGCTAGTTTGAATAACTATGATGGCATGAGATTGATCCACCATAACTATGGCCAATGAGCTCTTGAACTCATTGTTACTACATCTAGCAAACAAATAGTTCCAATCTAGAATCTAATTTGTTGGACACTAACCATCACATTGGCTCATGAATGTCCCATGGAGGGTACATTTTCCAAAATGTAAGCTAGGGAAGGTGTATGATGTAATTGTAAGTATTGTAATACTTGTAGTACTTGTAGCATCTCCCAAAACAAATCAGATTTCTATTATGTCTTACAACTTGTTGCCATAGCCTACCAAAAAATGACCTTGGCAAAGGCCATCCTATTATGACCAAATAAACATGGTTTTGTTCCAACAACAAAATGTCTCTTGGCAACACCTTGAAATAATTGAATTACTAATAGTGGAAGTAATTCAAGACACTATTGAACAAGGTAAACAACTTGTAGTGAAATGAAACATATTGAGCAACTTCACCATTGTCAACATAAAGGTATTTTTGCACTTGTATTTTGACTTGCAACACAAAGGCCAATTTGGTGTCAATACCTCCAAACAAGTCAAGTCCACACAATTTCCTTCTTTTGGACATTGCCAAATAATGAGAGTGGAGTCCAAAGGAAATAAAGGAGATGATGTATGACCCAAAGAAGTGGCATCCATTGTGGTCAATGGCACAAAGGCCCTTAGCCACACTTTTTGCACATAATGTTATGCAATTTTTTCCAAATCTATTGTGGTGCCCACACCATTATGCCTCTTTATTAATACCTAGGGGGACAATTGGAATGATGTCCATTTCTTATTTTCTACCTCCTAAATTGGAACAATGTCTAATGAAAAAACATTGCCAATCTAGGTGTTGGTTCACTACAGTGGACCAAAACTAAACAAATATTTAAACAATTTAGTATTCAACTCATGAAATTTGCATCTAAAATTAAGGTATTTAAAAGGCTACATGTGGATATTTGAAAAATTTAAATACTAGCTAGATGCCATGTAAAAAAAATGTAACTTATGTTTTGCATTATGTTTTCATATCTTGAACTTATCATATTCCCAATTTCAATTGTCAAAATTCACATAATTCATATCAGTGTATTTGAAAGTTTCATACTAAATTTGATAATGGGGGTGAAAACACACTACAATGGCCAAAAAATGTTGTCACAAATATTGTTTTTTGAACCTATGCAACTTTCAACTTTCACCAAGCCAATATTAAAAGAGGTTTTCATAAATGATAGTCAAAATAAGGTAGTTCAATTGTCAAATAATGTAATTGTCAAAGGAAACTACATTTTTTGATTAATATTAAATGAATAAAGAGTATATTTGTGAGAAAATAAATGTTGTCATGATAGACTACAAAGTGAAAATATACTCTAAAAATGATTCAAATAATCACAAAACTTGATGAAGTATTTAATCATATATTGAATATGAATTGATTGTACCATTTCAATTAAAATTAAAAAAATTTGACTCATAATATGTATTTAGTTAATTTTAGATTAAACTATTTATTTTAGACTTTTTCTAACGTAGTGGTTGGATCAAGTTTGAAACATGAACATCTATTTGTTGGATTATTTAGTGAGGCAAAACATTATTAATATTTATTGTTGCATCATTTGGTGGCCCCAAAATGAAATTTTTTCTTTAATTTTCCAACTTCCAAATGGTAAATTGTTAATTTTAGACTTTTCAAAAGTTTGGAATTAGTTGAATACATGATTCATGTGGTTTCACAAGAAAATCTAGATAAGTTTTTCATTCAAACAAACATAAGTGTGTTGAAAAAGACCATTTTATTGAAATTTTACTTTCATTTGAACGATGAAAAGAATTATGTTGAAGGCCTTTGTATCAAAATCCATTTTATATATTTATCAAAACACTAAATGAAATTTTTAAAAAAATACCCTAAGATATACCCAAATATACCCCCCAAAATGTACATTTTTTGGCCTAAAATGGCCCCCCTATAATGTGCTTTCACCCATGGACATGCATGGATAGTTTCATGGTCACCCTAAAGAACCAAGACCCATCTAAAAGATCTCCACCACAACTAACAATCCCAAAGAATGTTGTGAAACTTGGCCTTTTGGGATTCAATAGCCCCTTTCCTACAAAACATATAGGAAGGTGTACACTCTTGCCATCTTTAAATTGTCATCTCAATTTGTAAGATGTCATTTTTCCTTAGAAATCCAAGGTGAAGCTCATGGGGTATAACATAGTTCCATTGAATAACACATTATATAACATGACATTTGTCACAATGATTTTCACCTTGATAATTGACCCATTTGTGGAATGATATAGTTGAAGTTTTATACATAGTGGTTCACAAATGACTCTATGAACCTTTCCTAATCATCCCAATGAGGTCTATATATGGAATGGACAAGGCTTTAGGGTAAAAACAAAGTCAAAGGAGCCACCCAAGTGAGTGGACTCTCTTTAATACTTCATTTTTGTATGTTTGAAAGATTACAAAAAAAGCATAATAGTTTGGATTGTCATAAATGTTTTTGAAATATTTTTTATTAATTTCAAAGTTTACATGGTCAAAGCTTGACATAACCAAAAATATTTTTGCATGTTCAGAACACTCAATTTTGAATGGACAATCATTGTTTTTTCTACCAAATGTGCACCATTCCTTTTGAAAATTGGAAAAGATTTTAACATTGATGATTAGAAGGGCAAAAGGACTTGAACTAATGATTTTAAAAAAAAAAAAACTAATTTGAGCACATTTGGTTCAAATGTGCTTTTGACCTTAAAAATTATGGATTTTGAAAATGTGACCTTAACAAAAGTTATTCATATCTATGTAATAGAGGGCATGAATGCATAATATATATGATATAAAATCAATTTGTAGTCAAAACACATTTATATTTAACATGCAGTGTTAAATTAAGTATCCAAAATACCAAAAAAATAATTATAAACCAACATAGAAATGGCACACGTGTCATGTGTAGTCCTTGGAAAAGGACTTTTACATTGGTGCCCCTAGTTCCTTTTAGTGCGTTTTCACCCTTTAAGTTTTCCTTTGTGAAACTTAGCCCAATCATGGTTATTTAACCTTAACATGAATGGTTGAGCTCTAGAGTTTGACAAGACTCATAATGACAAGTATTATGTGGTTCAAGATGCAATCAAACAAGAAAATTGTTGCATGTTATCTAATAACACCATTCCATGTTACCATGGAATTTTTAATTGCATATTTAACTAGCAATCTTTGCATGCCACATGTTATTATTTATAATGGAGAAACTATTGTCAAATCCATGTCCATAGGTTTGTCTTGTGAAACATCTCTTAATTTTACAAATGATATTGCCATGTCCCCACCTTCATAAAATGTGGCTACTAACTTGAACATTACAACCAGTTGGAAACTTGGTTGTGCAACCATTGTTGTTGAAAAAAAGGGGTGTTGTAAACAATTGAAGTTGCCTCCAACAAGGTGTTTATTGCGGGTAATAAATGTTATTGTTGTCTGTGGCACTCTCCTTGATGGCACTAACGGTACACCAACGTTGGTACACTTGGTTGGATTGGGACCATGGAAGAATTGGAAATAATTTTATCCAATGTAAACGACTATAGAAATCAAACTTGGTGATTGGCCTCTCTTCTTTGTGGATCAAAAGCAACGTTTATTCCTTGTTGTTCAAGGGCTTGAGCAAATGATTGAATGACAACCATGTTGACATCCATTAATAGTGGTTGTGTTAATGTTGTTCCACACATGACTCCCATTTTAGCTAAATTCAACATGGTGGAAGGATTAGAATTTGACAAAGGATCTTTAGATTTTGGCACAATAGGAAGACTAACCATGGCAATTAATCATTGTTCCAACTAAACAATTTTATCCACCATTCCTTATTTTTATGGCCTCCTTGCCTTAACTTGGGGTTTGTCTTCATCTTGCCCCTCACCCTTCACTTCCTTACCCTTGGGAACTACATTTCCATGACTTTAGCCTCCATTGTTGCCTTGGGGTTGATTTGTGCACAATTCAAAATGTAGGTCATATGGTGAAAACAGATTAGGGGGTACCAAAAATGGTCATTGCAAAGTCCATTTTGGGATTTTTTCTAATGTATTTTTAAAAACAAGACAAAAATACAAACCTTGAAACAACGTAAAGTTGAAAAAAAATTCCATGTCTAAATTAATGGTGCCCTACTTTCAACCTTTTTTAATGCTTGTATTTATAATTGATCATGAAAAACATCCTTTTGGATATGTGACAAAATTTTAATTTTTTTTTACTTTTATTACACACAATAAGGAATTATAAAGTTCATCAAATATTCATATTTTCCAAAACAATTAGTCCTAAATGTCATAACCATTGAAACTATAACATGTTCCAAAATTATGGAAATTTTTAAAATTTTATTATAAGTAATTAGTCCATAACATTATTTTTTAATGGAACATGACCTTGGAATTGCCTACATTATTTCATTAGAAATTAAATTTTTGGTGTAATTATTTGAAAGTAAGAAGGACAAAGAAGTTAGTTTCACTTATTTGAGTTCATTTTGTTGGAATTTCCAACTTGCATATGGGTTTTATATAATAATATGTTTCCAAGCCAAAAAACTTTGCCTTTGTGACATCTAGAAAAGTCCACTGTAGTATGTTTTTACCCCATAACAGTGGTCCATGTTGTGACCTTGCTTCCCACAATTTGGTTGCAATATTACAACTAATCAAGTGGGCTTCATTTTGCCCCTTAACACTTTGCATGGGTATTCCCACAAGATCAAGATTGAACCTCTAATTCTAGTTGGCTTGTCAATGAAACCATAGATGGTGATGCCTAAAGCCTTTCAATAGCCCTTTGGGCTTTTGTGTAGCATTTTTGTTTGCTTGCCCACATTGTTGGGATGCATGTTGTTGACTTTGAGCCAGTTGGCTCCTTTGTTTATCTTTAATGAACCCAAAAGCCACCATTCACTCTTCGAGCATGTTTAACTCAATTCATTTTGTTACGAAAAAAACTTTGGCAATGTTGATTGAATCAATTGCAATAAAATGGCATCACACAACTTTTTTTCAAATTCATGGTCCAAAATTTTGTACCAAAATTGGATTACTTGTGCTTTCATGATTCCTTGAGTCATGCTAACCAACCCTCCTCATTCAAATATAGGTCCATTGTAAATTTTCATGGGGCTTACATTGAAACTTTTACAAACTTTGCAACTTCTTCATATTGGTAATTCCTTCACAAAGTGTGAAAGAATTCATCACAATAGGATTGAAAGCAAGTTGTGGCCCTTGTGTGTTGGTTGAAGGGCCTACATATGATTAGTTGAGGGACCCACCTATGTATTAGTTGGAAAACTTGCTTGTGCATTAATTGAAGGCCCAACATTGCCACCTCAAGTTGAAGAACTATTACTACTATAAGGAATTTGCATATTAATGACTTTTTAAAAAGTTGTAAATGATTTTTTAAAGTTGTGAATGCCACATGTAATTTCTACAAGTATTTAGTTGCCTTGGAAAAGTTGCACAAAATTTTAGTTGCAAAAGATGTGATGTGGCACCTAATTGAAATGTCAATCACATCAAGGTGTGATTAACACCAACTTTTCATCTAGCCAACATGACATGGTCATGTTTATAACTAAATTTGTAGTTTCATATGTTTATATGGCATAATCATTTGTGATTAGTTTTATAACAAAAATATGGCCAAAACATTTCAATTTTTTTACTATTAAAATATTGACACGTGACAAGCTCCAAATTGAAAAAACGGCATCATGTGGCCTACTTAAATTAGCCTAGGCTAAACCACTTAGCCTAAAAGCTTAGAGGCTAACCTAGCATGGGTTAAGTAGGCTAACTAAACACATTCAAGTAGGTTGCAAGTGTGAGGATTTGAACCCTCACCTTCACACTAAAAGTTCAAGATTTTAACAATTGCACCACTTTTTCAACAATTGATCATTTTTGTCATTACATCATTATGAACATTTTTTCCTATTTTATTTATGTGATATAACCTACATTTTCTAACTATTTAATTACCTTAGACCACCTTAAACTATTATAGACTATTTAACCCTAAATTATTTTAAGTTATTTTTTACTATTCTATATTAGGTTATTCTAGGGTATTATTCTCTAAACCTTAAAGAAGTTATTTCTATTTAACTCCAAATGGTGTGCAAAACATATAAGCTGCAACTTATTGAATATATATATATAATTTACTTAAATGTAAATAAGGTGCCTATAATTCATTATGAGGATATATTTAAAAGTTACCTAATTCTTATTTTAAGATACCTAAAATATGTTCAAAATATGCCATTATTTCATAGCAAGCTAAAAAATATCCTTTTACTTCAAATGTTTTTTAAAATATATAAGCGGTGATTTCTTCAAGCCTTGAGCTATTTTTAGCTATTGCAGATTATTTTATCCTAAGTTGTTTTAGGTTGTTATACTTTAGGTTACTTAATTTGGGTATTTTACTAGTTGTTCTTTGTTATTCTTGGCTATCATAACCTAAGCTATTATTCATTATTTTAGGTTATTCTACCTTAAGTTAAATTTGGTTATTTTACCTTGCATTATTTTAAGCTATTTAACCATAACAAAAATGTCCATAATAAAACCACATTATTGTAGTAGTATGCCTAAATTAGTTAAGGTACATAATGGTGTACCTAAAGGCTACCCAAGCTACTAAAGTTACATAGGGGCTACTTACGCTTAAGCTAGTTAATGCATGCATTAACACATAAATTTACATGTATATAGTCATAATTCAAATTGCATAGAATGCCACATGTACAATCACCTATAATTACATTATTAATCACAAAAATAATTAAATTTTCATTTGATGTTAAACACCATTAGTTGTAGATGATATGAATGCATGTTTCATTTTCATTTTTATCCAAACCACATGTAGTTGCAAGTCATATTCACATATGTGACTACAAGTTGTTTTTACCATGGTGCCATGTAGGGTGATTGCATTGGTAGTCACAAAAATGGTTGATTTGGACACAAGTCATAAATACATGGGTTGGTATGGACATGATTCCTTGTATTGTACTTGCAATAGTTGTCGGTGCACATGGAGTCATAATGCCCCATGTGATGGAAACATAGTGTTGGTGATTAGTATAATTTTCATTATTTGATCTACTCTTTATGGGCATGTTAAAATTCACGATAGTTGTCCATTGGCAACCCTTAATAGTGTTCAAAAAACCCCTTCCATGCCATGAAAGGTGTAAACATATGGGGATTGGAAATCTGTTACATATCATAGTAGGTATCAAACTTTTGGATGAAGTTGTTGAGTTTGATGGTGCCAATTGCATTAGAAAACTAAGGTGGCCCATTGGTGATTCCAAACATTTCATCCATATCCCATAATAATGGAATAACAATGCAATCTAACCAATCTTTCATAATTGGATCTAAATTTCCTAAAAGATGTTGATGGCATCAATGGTCAAAATCACACCCTTCAACTTGTATACCCAAGTGTTAATGATGTTTATGCTTGAAAAAAGCTCATGACACTTCTATAATGGATGTTAAACTGGTAACCCTAGGTGCCCCAAATGAATCTTGTATGTTGTTGTCCAAACCTTAATTCTTAAGGAATGTTGAACCTATGGGTTTCACCTAACCTTAATTCTAAAACACCTACACCCATTAAGAACATTCCACATGTTCAAACAAAAGTGGGATTCATTATGAACATAACAACTATGGTCTATTGGCCATCAACCTAATTTCACCATCACAAAAATCAATGGAACACTTTGGCAATCAAATCTAGGAATGTTCACAATAGTGCCAAAATAGATTACAACCTAACCTTCCCATTAATTCCCAACCTTGTTTTTGCATTCTTAAGGTTTTGTGCTATAATGAAGAAAATGCACAAGTTGAGCTTGTTTGGTTAACCCAAATGTGGTATTGTTTGGGTTTACACATTTGCTACAAGATTACAAGGTATATAACACAAGATTTAAAACTTGGGTACCACACACTCATTATAGAATTACAAATCCCAACTAAACCATATATTCCCCACCCCTATACCTTCACAAATGTGTCAACAAACAAGGTGGAAAATAAACATTCCCCAATTATAACACAAAGTGGGAATGAATTTTTTCATATGTCATGAATTCTTAGTTTTGTAATTCATGTTTGAAAATTATAACAAAACATTTAAGTAGAGCCTCAAAAGTCAATGGCATGACATTCCATGGGTGTTAATGATGCAGCATTCTACCACATTGTACAACATTCCTACAAATAGAAACTTGGGCATGAATTCAAAATTGGTTGACATGATGTGGTTCACATTCAAATACAATAACACAGTGCTGTGTGTTCTGTGCTATTGGCCCACTTGAATAAAAATTTGAATTGAAAAATGGCACACCTTCTTTAAGTTTAAAATCCAATTTTCAAAATTAAAAATTGAAATTTAATTCAATTTCCGAAGACCAAATCTATTTAAAATTCAACATTTTGCACACCTTAAGAATAATCATTATGAAATCACCTCCATAAAATCTTCATTATTGAAGGTTTTCCAACAATATGAAGAACAAGCCTCAATCTATTTAAAAATTTTAATTTCAATATATTGAATTTTCAATGAAAACATTGTTCAATATTCAATATTCCTATATTATAGGTCTAAACATTATGCAACCATATTGGTCCACCTCTGTTCACTGAGGGCTTTCCAGTTGGTATCAAGAGTGAAATGGGGGCTACCATGGTTTGGGAATTTTCAATGTGAAAAGGAAAATGTTTTTGGGAATGCACCTTTTCATATGTGAGACTTGAGTTATGAAGTAAAACTTTGGGATTTGAATAATGTTGCCCTTAGGATATATAGTGATGTTCCTAGATTGCACATGAACATAAGGGAACATCACTATTTAGTTATCATTGTAATATAAATTGAAATTGTTTCAATTCTTGTTAAAAGGAGTTTTAGAAATCTAACAATCCAAATATCTTACCTACGAGCAATGTTTCGCATTTTTCTATCAAACATTAATTTATTTTTAAAATGAAAATTTCCAATTTCAAATATAATTTTTCAAAATTTCAACACATGAAGAATAACTTTGCAAAATACACCTTTTGTTATGTATTTGTAATAATAACCCAATGGTTGGGGCAATAAATAGGTTTTTCACAAGTTGGGAGTTCAATTTTCAATAATTTTGACAAAAATTAATATATTTTTTTTCCAACTAGACCTTTTATGAATTATTTTGTGCCAAACATCAATTGTAGTTACAATAGCCCACCTAATTGTGCACTCACCCAATGTAAACTTTTTTTATGCAATGACTCTTCAAATTGTGGTGTTGTTGGGAAAATATCTTAGGTGCACATTTTGGATACATGTTGTCACACTTCATTCTTGAGTAGTATTTTTATTTTAAACTCTATTCATCACCATTTTTGACCTAAGCTTTTACAATGCATTTTGATTGAATAATATAGACTTATATGGTTTTACATTTACATGTCCCGTACTAAACACTTACACTTATACTTACATTGATGTAGATGGCCCTTGTACACTTCCATGGAGTGCAAGTCCTAAACCATATACACACACAACATTGAAAATTACATCTATGAATGAAAAGAACATCATCCACATTTAACTATCTATAGAGGTGGCTAAATTGCAATGGCCATGCCAATTGTATCTTGAGAGTGTCCAAATTTTGGAAGCTTATGTGTTGGGAATGTCCAAAGTGTTGATCCATTTTTTTTTGTGATGGGAAAATCAACAAGGCCCATCACAAAAAAAAGAAAAAAAAGTGAAGGCATGCACAACTAATCAAGAGAAACCACAAGGTATCACTAATACCATATTGGGACCCCAAATTCAACCTTGCAGTTCTGTAATGTGTGATTTTGGGAGATGAAATGGAGTCTTTTGAACAATTATTCAAATTCAATTTATTGGATTCAGCAAGTGACCTATTTCGAAACGCTTCCAAACTATCCTCTTCAATGAATTATGTGACTCAGCACCCACCACTGCACCATCCACTGAAAGCTTGTTATGTATTATGACTCAATTCTAGATGAACCATGACAGGTTACCAAGGTTCCACCTTGGTGACCTATCTTGCAAACCCTCACTTCCACCTCACACTACCAAGGTAATTACTTCTATAAGTGGGTAAGTATCCAGGTAAGTGAGTCCCAAATGCAAATGAGTACTATTGAGATAGGTAAATAAGTAGGCGAGGCACATGGTGGCGACTAGGTACATAGATACTAGATACATGGGGACGGTAAGGGCATAGGTAACCACTGTGGTCCATGTGGCATGAAGACAATGAAAAAGTGTTTCCTGTCCATGGACCTTCCATCCTGCATGGTGCACTGTTGGATGCTGGTTTGAAAGAGGAGGGGGGGGGAGAAACAAAGGAGTGAAGTTCAGTATCTGAGTTTTTCATGATTATTCTCTCAATAAAATTTGGCTTCAGATTATACATGTTATAGAATGACGTTTTTTTGTGTGTTGAATATGGTGCGCCAGATTCTCCAGGTTCTGAAAAAAAAATTCATCCACTTGTGAGCCTGTTAGTGTACTGACAAGTATTATATAGTCAGGCCACCCAATTCTGTTCGATACCCAAACAGTTGGATAGCAGGGTTAAGGGGGGGGGGGGACTGAGGGGCACTCATTATCAACCGAGTAAGATGTGCGAGGGTACATATTTCCTGACTTCTTCCAAAGCTCAGGGGGCAGGGGGGAACTCTGAAAGAAAAAGTGGCAGGAATAATTAAGTATGGGCCCCTAGTTTGAAGCATGTAAAGTAAGCCCTACAAGCCTCAGTGTGGGTGGTAGGTAGGTGAGTAGACTGTTTTTAAGGTACACAAAAGACTCCTGTGTGATGACTCGTGAGGGAGATTGAAAAAGGTCATTAACTTGTAGTGAGCTACTGAAGAAGATGCCGCGAGAGAGATGGTGTGTGTCAGGCCAAAGGACATGAATGGAGTCAGTACAAAAGTGCTGCAGCGATTTTTTCCTCCAGTCTTCTCATTTGCCCCCATCCATATTTTCTCAAGTGACACCCAGGCATGTTTTGCAATCGTAACCTCATATAATACAGCATGTTTTGCACTTATAACCTCACATATCATGCCAAGTAATATGTTACACAACCCTTTATACCCCTAGTGTGTTCATAACGAACATAACATGGACTCAAAACATGCCTAGGCATGACAAGGTGAAAATAAACTGGGCAAATGGGCAGACTGGAGGAAAAAATCGCAGCAGTACCTTTGTACTTACTGCATTCATTTCCTTTGGCCTGTCTAATGTTTTCCGTGTCTGGTGGGAGTGCAGAGGATGGTGGAGTAACTGACAAATTGTGGTGGTGCATGCTACGGACCGCTGGTCCATGTGGTGCATGAAAAGGTCCATGCGAGCTGTGATGATAGCCTTTTATGCCCAGCTTTGCAGGTAAGCTGTAAACACGGTTAGTACATGGTTAGTGTTCGAAATCATGCAGACATACATACAATTGCATCTGCTTGTAAATTGCACTTTATTCAGCTGCCAATTCTGTCTGGGCCAATTCTGCACTGTTCATGTACTTCCTCTGCAGTCATAGTAAAATTATTAAGTACATGAGTTGTAACTTTTATGTCAATAGTTCTTTGGCTAACTGAATTCCTTGAATTGGGTGCAAAAACATTAAGTTACTACAGTTATCGGTAAAGTAACCCTGTGTTTGGGCCTCCTTTCAACCCCTAAACCCTCTTTCAGCGGTATCCGGAAAGTAAATTTTACATTTTAATAAATCTCAGTATGAAATGCTGCAACTCAGTATGAAATGATCATACTCAGCATTTAATGGACAAGGTTCAAGACTAATTATAGTAGTTGTACAGTTAGCAGCAGTGAAAATATATGTAGCAGCAGTAGTGGCGCTCAGGAAAAAGGAAAGATAGGATGAAACTCAGTTTACCACCAAAATTGATGGTTTTCTGAGATTCATCCCCCCTCAAATGCTAATGTACTTTTTTGTAGGTATTTTAAAAATCTCACCCTGTGTATGACCAAACTCAGGGTTCTGGTGCTGTGTTTTTCTTACTTTACGGATAACTCTACTAGAGTTACAAATTGTCCATGTTGAACAGACTCCCATTTTCTTTCAATGTTGGGACATGGGGTCAATTGTGTTTAACTGTAAAAGTAGCCTGTTTAGTTGTTTCCACTCAGTAGCCCATCCACTCTTCTGATTCCTTTATTGGCATTCTTCATTCAAACCAGAATGCACTATGGAGTGGTCAAGGCCTTGTCCATTATGTTGGGTACGCAGCAGTGGACCTGTTAGGGCTGAGTGAGACATCCAACATAATGGGCCTTGGCAAGGCCATTCCAAGACATTAAGGTCTGGGGTGACAGATTCAACAATTTAGAAAAAAATGTATGTTTGACAGACATATTTCAGTCACACATGTATGATCATCATCAGAAGATTATGTTGCATAATGTGGTCAAGAAAATGACATAAGATGCCACTCTCAACAAACAGATTGGTAAGCCTTTTCAACAGGTGACTTGTTTTCCCCTTTGAATTTTAAAAAACTACAAAAGTTGTTATTGCAAATCTCATTTTACCTTGGCTAAGTGTGTTGTTACTAGCAATGGTGGTTGGTTCTCCTCCCAGCCCGGGACTCCAAGTTGGAGAACTCGGTTGGCCTGTTGTCATAGGGACACTTTGCTTCTTATAGTTGGACAATCAAAAGTTGACACTTGGACACTTCCTACCCCATCACTAAATTGCTTGAAGGTGAAAATGAATGATTATGTTTATTTTAATATTCACATCAAGCCCTATGGAGGTGATCTAGTAAACAAAAACTAAAGGTTCCAAGGTTCCTAGTGAATGGTCATGTGGCACTCTTCATGTATGCCTGACCATGAATAGGTTCTACCATTTTAAACAACCACATGCTTCTTTGTATTGTTGCACATGTTCCTAGTTAATAGGCTCTATTGTAGTAACAATGGTGTTCCCTTCCATTTGTTTCATCTTAGTTGTATAATTTATATTTGCAGTGATCTTCTTCATGTTGGTGTTTGTGGTGATCTTTTGTGGTCTTGGTCACCATCCTCTTTGTGTTCTTGGTCATGAATTTTTTGTGTTCAGGTTCATGCTTCTCTTATCCCTCCTTGTTTACTCATTTAACCAAAAAAAGGTGTGAAGCAACCTTGTTGCAATGTGCTATGATTCTTACATTCTAGTTTTTGCCATTATGTTTAGCCTATTTTTGCAATATGTTGTGATTTCAAAATAATTATCACCCCTTACCTTTTTAGGGGGCCTCATTAACATGTTTAGAAATTATAGTGGAAGTGATCAACTGCATCCTTGATATCCATTGAAGCACAAGTAGATATGAATTTCATTCTTGCACATTTTTCAATTTATATTTATGTCATAACATGGACTCATGACCAAAGTTGGGGCAAGTAAAAGGAAATGAACAAGAACAATCTATGGCAATAAATAGGCCTAAAAATTAGGGGAGTGAAAAGGAAACATTTTCAAGATTCTTGAAATGAATTCCCATTTTGGAAGTTGAGTTTCGAAATGTCTCAAATTTTTTGGATAGAAGTACTTGGGGTAAACCTTATGTAAATTAAAGTTTTGTATACCATTGGAAAACTTTCAAAATGTGAAATGAGTTTGCATTTTCTATTTAATGTTAGGAGTTAAAAGTTATTGGCCAAAAGAAAGGTTAGAAGTCAAATTAGCAATTTGATTCTTAATCTCTAATATCTAGTAAACAAGGTTCAAATGACATTTAATGAAAACATGTGACATGGAGTTGAAAAGATCTCATTGAGATCTACAAATTTTAGTTGGAAGTTATAAAATCAAATCTCATAGGAAAAATTTATGAACATGCAAAATTCCAACATTCATAATTTGAGAATTTGGAACGATCATTTGGGAATAATGGGACAAAAAGTCATTTCAATTTAGTCCTCATGATGAGGTCCAAAGTATATTATAGGGAGGAAGGTGAAAGCCTTTTCCCAAGTATAGCCCATGTGAATATATTGAATCCAAAACAAGATCGCAACCCGAAGTTGGCTTCATAATTTCCATTAACCACCTACATTGTTTAGCTTGTGGAGAAATGTACATGAGGTGTTTATGAACTTGTCACATCATATTATTCCCCATCCTAGAACCTTTACACACCCCTCCTTCCATAGTGTATGGGGTTAGGAGCTTGCCCCAAATTAGTTTTCCTTGTACCTTTTTTCTATTGTTGCCTTACAAAGGTTCATCCCCCAAAGCCTTGGGAAGAATTAAAGGTGCATCAATTTGAGTTGTTCATTCAACCGTAATTTCAAATTTTTGCTCTTATTTCTTGTTTTCCCTCCTTTTCCTTTCATTTTATTCTCATAGGTTTTTACCATTCCCTTGTCCATTTATTTCTTCTACAAGATTGTATTCATCATAATTCACAACATGTGACTATAAATAATTTTTTTGTAACAACTTTTTTTTCCTTGGTTTGTTTTGCAAGCAAATGTGGCAATGACAACAAGGTGTAGAAACATTGATTTTTGGGTGAGATTTGGGGAGGGTTAATTTGTAGTTGTGAACTCAAATCATATAATTAGGTTGACTATAGGTTCTTCAAGTTTTCAAGCCCATCTTTTGTTACCGTAAGACTTTGAAACATGTCCACAAAATATCAATGTTCAAATTTTAATTTTACATCAACCTAATAAGTTGGTCATTTATGATTGCCATGTAGTGAATTGTTTTTGTTATTTTAAATGGTTTTGGAACAATAAATTGTTCCTCCCATCGTTGATTATGATGTGTAAGTAAGTTGTGAAGCAATTTTCTATCCCTCTACTCCTAGTTCTATGAGGTGATTATACTCGGAGGTACACATGCTACTAGTGAAGGAAAAATGCACAGTGTGTCTTTAAATGTTAAGTTGTATTTGTAATTGAAACCAAATAATTTGCCTCCTATGCATCATTAATGATTTGGAATTGGTAAATATATTTTTAAAGTTCAAACACTCCAAGTCTTAGAATTTTATGTTAAATTGCCACCCACTAAAACCATTTTTTAAGGATTCGACACCATGTTCAACTTGATAGCAATCACTTAAAATATTGTTCCCATCACATACATTATCCAAATCTAGATTGCCTTAGTTCATTGGAAAGCTAGCTACAAGGTGCATCTACTTACCAAATTCCAAGTTTTGCAACCAAATCAGTAAAAAGTTGTGCTACAAAAACCCGAGAGGTCTCATGAAATTTTTCTAAATTTCAAGCTCCCAAATCTATCCCTACTCACTTCCATTCTTTCAAAAGTACCACTATCATCCAATCTATTTTCCCTTTTTCCACCATCTAGTAAAATTAATCATTCTTCTCCTTCCAAAGAAAGTTATAGGAACAAGTTTTCCCAAAATTCAAATCAAAAGTTATGTCCGGAAAAATAAGCCCCAAATGATTGAAATTCGTTTTTTAAAGAGAAGGAAAAGGAAGGAGGTGAAAAAAGGCCCTAACTCAATGGCCTATGGAAGGTTCCAATGCTTGGTGGCCTTTGAAAGGTTTTAATGTTTGGTGGCCTTTAAAAGGTTCCAATGCTTAGTGGCCAATGGAGGGTTCCAATGCTTGGTGGCTTTTGAAAACTTCCAATGTTTGGTGGTCTTTGAAAGGAAAAGGAGAAGCATCTTTTTCACATCTTCTCACTTTCCCCCTAACAAATTTTACTTAAACCTTTTTTTCTCCCATTGATCTTAAGGTTTTATTTTACCATGGTTTTAAACCATTACTTTACGACTATTCTTCTTTTCCTTGACCTATAAATTACAACCATGCATCTTGATATATCAAGTCTTCCACACATTCATTATCGACTTGATTTTGATTGAAGATTTTTTTCTTCCTTTCCTTGAATTCATGGCGTCACGCACGACCACTTTTTATGGGCTTCAAACTACACAAGTGAATGAAGAGCTACCTCCGGAGTCATCCCTAGATTTAACATTGACGCAACATTCTCGTGGCGAAGATCCCAAACTGTGAGATGTGCCTTTGTTTTGAAGTTGAACCCTTTCAAACTTCGTATTATCGCATTTTTCCAAACTTTGCTACTTTAGTGATTTTGTTGCAAATTAACCTTGTTTCTGGTGATGGCCTTAAAATTATCTACAAAGTTTTTTATGAAATTGAAGACACTTCCATCTTTGCATGGTCTTTAATTCCCAACGTTGGACACGATCATTGGTTATGTAGTTCGATTTGTCGATTGCCTCTTCTAATATCAAGGTGGATTACTTAGTGGACACCATTCGACACATCCTAGATTTCCTACAATTATGAACTATCACTATGGCATAATCTAAGATTCAACATGTAATTACAATTCTTCATTGAGTTTATCCATAACTTGAATGAACGCTTCATTCATCATGAAATCCATGTTGCCATTATCACCCTATCACATTATTTATTTTAATCATTATGTTGTTTTGAATTAATTTTACATTTACAATGTTTGAAGATTGTTTTATTTCCATTGGACTTTTCATTAACACCCCATCAAATGTTTCACGAATCTCAAACATCCTCGCTTACACGACTACCCACTAAAAATCAAAACAAGGCCAATGTTTTGTCAAACATTACAAATTTTGGTGTCTGATTTTAACGCCAACCCTCTAGAGATTTCTCACCCTTAATCACGCAACTGAGGTTCTAAAATTATGATTATTAACTTTTGTTGAAAAAAAGAATTAACCTTGCACCTTATTCATCCAATATCGAATTTCGAAACCCCCCCCCCCCCATGTAACCATGCACACTTATCATTTTTTATTCTAACATGAAGTTACTAAAAACCTCTAATAACCTTATCACACCCGAATATCCCTAATGTAATCCTTAAAAATTGAGACTATTACACATGGTTGTGTTGGTATGGCTTACACAAGTTAATATTGGTTCATTTTTGGTGTCATAAAGATGATTTTTATTAGGTGCATTATGTTTAAAGGTTTATGATGAACACAACTTAAACTTTTTAAAAATTCAATTGGGAAATGGTTTTGAATTAATAATTTGATTATGAAACATCTTTTTAATATTTAAAAATAATAATTAATGCACTCGTTATAGTGGACTTTTGAAAGTATAGAAATATATATGATTGGTTGCTTGTAAAAAAATTCAAGAATTGATATATCAAGTTTCATTCCAAATTATTTTTAACAACTAAATATGTACATTGAAAAATGAAATAGGGTGCATTTTTTATATTAGGAAAAAAATCCCCCATTTGTGGTGAATATTTATAAGTAGTGGATTAGTTTATTAAGGTGATGTGGCATAACATGATTAGTCATTTAGGAAATTTTATTGATATCATGATTTATAAGTCATTGTAATTTTTTATTAAAATCCTTATGGCCCAAAAAAATAAATCTTAATATGTATATAGGTTTTTTAAAGAACATTCCAATAAATATTTCATTTTCAAATCATTTCAAGACTTTTTAAAAGTCTTTTATGCAATAAAAACACTAGTTATAGACACATTCCTTTGTTTTTGCATAGCCCATATTTTTCTTGTCATCATTTTTTATTTTATATTGTCACAAATTAATACGTGATGCATATATGTGAGTGAAAATTAAGTTTTATAAGATTCTATCAATTTTGAAGCCATATGCTTATGAAATGGTTCTTGAAAGCGATAATGGACCCAATAATGAATTCATACTCAAAAAACCTTATACAAGAAAACCTTAACTAATATTTAGTTATGAACTTTTGAAAGGTAAAAATTGGACCTTATTTTCATAAGTCCTTTTCAAGTGGATTTTTTTTTCAAAATATTTTTACTAGAATTAGTATTTATTTTTTCATTTTTTCATTTTTTCCCTAATTTTTATATCATTTTTTAAACACCTAAATTAATTTTTAAAAATTTCATGTGGACTTCATGGGATTTTCTTTTAGGACTTTCAATCCATTGTAAAAGATGACATCAACATCTTTTGATGTAGGTTTTGACTTAAGTTTGGGAACGTTCATAGGTGGGTGAAGATTTAATACTTAAAAATCACAGTAATAACATTTTAAAAAGTAACAACCATGTCCATTTGAACAATTTTTATGAACTTATATAACAATTATGTGAAGTGTTGTATTTGTTAGAAATGAACTATGTTCTACATAATGCATACACCTTAATCAACTCCATCATCCAACATGTAATCCTGGGGTTCATCTAAGTACCACATACATGATGACAGAGGCACAATTTGATATGAATATCATCGGCAACTTGTAGTACAACTATTCAAACTACATAAATGTATATTTAGATGTTCCATTGAGAAGCATACAATCATCTTCTCCATCTCAGCACATAAGTCATAATCTCATAGTAGAACAATATACAAACTTTGAATTGTCTTGGTGGTCTTTTTTAAGTTTTTCTTTGTCATTGGTCGAAGAACTATTATAGTGTTTTAATATGACGAGGTGTATTGTTTAATCAATTCATTCATCGTAGATAATTTCATGTACAATGGCCTTAATAGTCATGATTAGTGATCATTGTTGTTGCACTTAAACCCTAATCCCTAGTGGCCATAGGCATCTATTTTTCCCTTTCATGGCATTGACTCCAAATTTAGTATGAATTTTTTTAATTTTTGGGTTCTTTTGTGTTTGAGGTGACATATTTTTAAACAATGTTCTGATCAGAAAAAAATGTGTGTATATTCTTAAATAGTCATGGTCAACGATCTTTTTGTTGCATCTTTAATGGCCATTTAAGTGTTTTTTTTCTTTCGTGGCATAACATGGTAGTAAGGAATTTGTTTATTGTAAACATTTGTGTGTGTATATTCTTGGATATTAGCTATTGATAATCTCTTTTTTGGACCTTAACCCTAATCTTTGGTGGCCAACATGTGTTTATTTTTTTCTTTCATGGCAAAGAACTGCCAAACATGATTAATGATTTTATTATAATATGAATAACAACTTTGGATCCATAGATATTATTGCAATTGATGAATTGGCATTGTGCTTAGTTATTTTAATTTAGTAAATAATTTTTTTGTTTCTCATGAATAGGAGCATTGACTTCCAAATTTGATAATGAATAATCTATAATTTTCACTCGGTGGGCACCAAGCAAAATACTCAAGAATATATTGCCTAAGACTAATGTTGAACAGACTAAAGGAAATGAGGGGTCCTACTTCTATTTATACCTTTTTGGGGACCTAGCTCAATGATGTTTCTAAGTAGGCTTCAATGTGTGCATCAAGTAAAAAAACTTTTTGAAAACCTTCATAACTCACAGTCAACTATGAGTCAACTAAGACTTAATTAAAAGTTAACTAAAACTTAATTAAGAATCAATTCAAAGTTAGCTAAAGTTAATTAGGACTTAACTATGAATTAATTAAAAGTTAAGTTTGAGTTAATTGGGACTTAACTAGAAGTTGACTAAGAATTAACTAGGAGTCAATTCAAGCTTAGCTAGAACTTAATTAAGACTTAACTAGAGTGAACATAAAGTTAATTAGAAGTGAACTAAAACTTAACTGAGAACGAACTAAAACTAAACTAAAAGTTAAATACATGAATGAACATTCAAATGAATCAACTCCATGGCATTGATATTCATGACACGTGGCATGATCACATGTATGTACATTGTACATTAATTGCAACATAGTTGTTTATTTTAGTGGCACATTTAAACCAATTATAAAGTAGTTGCTACATGCAACTACAATGCAACTCCTTAAAAAATCAAACATGGTTGATTACATATGTATGTATGATGTGTATAGATTATCATATAGAAGACCCATTTTCAACTCGCTTGCAACTATAATATAACTAATTGAATTTCTAATGTGGTAATTTATTTGTTAATACCCTATATTTCAACGGGGATAGTTGCACAATAATTATATATGAATTTTTTCTTTAGTTTTAATTGCAGGGTAATGTGGTTTTGATGGATGTGATTTTTCATAGTGGTTAGTCAAAAACATCATTTACCTTTGTGACTAAAAATTTAATATCCCATGATTATGACATGGCCATGTGATAATAAGATGTTTTGACTATAGTCAACATCATAATTCATGGGTGTAACAAAACATAATACATACAACTATGGGGTCCAGGCATGGTAAATTAGACCACAAATGTTCCTTGTAACATAAATGAAAAGTAGCCATCAAGTATTTGCTTTGATATATTGAACTTCAAAATATTATCTAGTTCAATAATTTAATTCGAATATTTTTTTCAATTTTGTTAAAAGTTTAATTAAAGATTACATGTTTAAAATAGGTTTAAACATATTCATGGAAATTCAAACAAAGCTCACAATCTACTTTATAGCCTTTAAGTAGGTTGTAACTAGATGAAATATTACATTTAAATTTTTTTTTGAATTATTGGGGTCCTAAAATGTACTTGTGGTTTTTCATGTTTTTCAGATTCTAATCATAATATATCTAGCTTGTAAGGTAAAAGTAGGTTTGAAAAAATATTTTCCATTCAATTTCAAACGTACTTGTTAACTAATTTTATTGTAGTAAATTCTTCAAATATTATATTCAACTTACCATAAACCCAATGGAAACATAAATATTTTCAAAATGAAAAATAAAAAAATTTTAAATCTATTTTCTTGTGTTTATGTTAAATTTTGTTATATTTTAAAATGAGATTGACTAAAGTGCCATTTTGGACAAGTCGATTTAGACCCAACCATTTTGATTGGGTCTTTTTGGTTGGTCTTTTTGACTAGGTTGTTTTTACCAAAGTTTTTTACTAAACCACAATGACAATAATATAATAGGACAACAACCAAAAATATATATTATTAAAATTATTTATTTAAAATTAATATGAAAACATTAATTAATTGATTACCCTACCCTACCTCACCCTACCTTACCTACCTACCTATTTGATTAATAAACCATTAAATAAATGCCAAAAAATATTTATTTATTTACCTACCAACCTTATGTCCTAGGTTTAAGCTAGGCCACTTAGCTTAACCACCAAAGCTAGACCAAGTGACTCAGGCTAAACCAAGTAGCCTAGTCTAGGTGGTTTAATAGGCTTTGCAACCTAGGCTACCTAATTAAGTCACCTAAGTAGCCTAGGTAGCCTAGATAGCTTAACGTTACTAATGTGGGGACTTGAATTCTTCATTTCCACATTTAGAAATCAAGTCCTTAACCATTGCACCACCACCCCATAAGGTGATGTTTTTTGGACAACATATTGTAATGAACATGATTTTGGACCAACATATTGTAATCAACTTCCATGAATTTTTTTTCAACATATTGTATTAAATTAACTTGAATCTTTTTACATTATATACATAAATAGGGAGGTTATAGGTAGCTTAACTTAGGTAGGTGAAAAGTACATATTAATAAATGCATGTACTTAAATAACATGTAGGTTATAATCTATTAAGCCTTAAACCCTAAACCCTAAACCTTAAGTCTATGCTTATTCCTACCTACGTTTATGATATTTAGTAAGCTATGTAGGTACCTACTAACCTATAATTAATAAATTTAACCTAAGCATATTAAATAGGTATCTTAACCTATTAAATAGGTCTAGGTTTAAATTACCCACCTAATATTAGGCTAGGCTAGGCTATGTGAGCCATATTGACACAACCATGTGCGGTAGTCTCAGTTTTTAAGAGTTACATCAGGGTTATTTGAATGGGGTAAGGTTATTAAGGACTTTTAGCGACTTCATAGGGAATGATGAGTGTGCATGGTGCGAAGGGGGTTATTTTCTTTTCTGAAATGCGTTATTGGTGATTAAGGAGTTGATTAGTTCTTTTTTTCAACAAAGGCTAATAACCGTAGTTTTAGAAACTTTGTTGCATAATTAGGGGTGAGAAATCTCTAGAAGGTTGGGGGTAGAAGTAGACACCAAAATTTACGGTGTTCAACACAACATTAGTCTTGTTATGGTATTTAGAAAGTAGCAAGGATGTTAAAAATTCTTAAAGTAATTGAAGGGATGTTGATGAAAGATTTAATAAAGGTAAAATAATCTTCAAGCCGTTGAACATAAGGTTAATTCAAGGCAACTCAACAATTAAATAAATAGTATGATAATGTGCTAATGGCAATAGGAATCTGATGATAATTGAAACATTTATTTATAATAGGGATAAGTTCAGCAAGGAGCTACAAGTACATGTAGAATCCTAAGTTATGCCTTAGTGATAGTTCACAACTGCAAGAAATCTAAGATGCGCCGGATGGTGCGAACTAGTAGTCCACCTTGCTATTGGGAGGCAGTCGATGAATTGGACCGCGCAACCAACAATAGTGACCAACACCGGGAACTGAAGACCATGCGAAGATAGAAGTATCTTAAGTTTCGTAACAACCTTCACAAATAGTCTCGGGTTCGTCACTAGAAGCGGGGTCAATTTGCAACAAGATCACCAGGGTGCGAGAGTTCGAAAAAATACGATAGTACCAAGGTCGAGGAGGTTCGACTTCAAGACAAGCACGCACTTTTCGAGGTTCGGGTTCTTCATCGCGAGGATGTTGTGTTAGGGTAAAATCTAGAGACGATTTCAGAGGCGGTTCTTCATTCGCTTGTGCGGCTTGCGACCCGTAAGATGTGACCATGCTCGACGCCATAATTTCAAGCAAAGGAAAAAAGGTTAAATCTTCAATCGAAATCAAATTTACAATGGAGGTGTGAAGGACTTGTTACGTTGAGGTGCGCAATCGTAATTTATAGTTTGAAGAAGAGGAAAGAAAGGCTGGAGTAACGGCTTAGGACCATGGTAAAGTAAAATCGTGAGTTCAAAGGGAAAAATTGAGGGTGTAAGTAAAGTTATTGGGGGAAAATGGAAGAGGTGAAAAGGTGTTTTTCCTTCACCTTCCAATGGCCACCAAGCTTGGAACATTCCAATGGCCACCAAGCATGGAACCTTCCATTGGCCACCAAGCTTTGGATCCACCTTCACCTCCCTTCTCCTTCTCTTTAAAAGGCGGACTCGGATCATGGGGAGCTCTCTCTTGCCTCGGAGATAATTTTCATGCAATCTTGAATACTTGTTTTCCCCAAGGTTCTTGAAGAGGCAAATAATGATTAGTCTTAGTAGAGGAAAGAAGGAAGGAAAGTAGAATTAAGATATTGTAATAATTTTGAAGGGATGAGGGGGTAGTGATAGTGTTGGAAGGTAGGAACTTTAGAGAAACCTTACAAACCCTCTCGGGTTTCATAGCATAACTTTTCTCTAGTTTAGCTGCAGATCTTGAGATTTGGTAGCAAGTTGCGTCTTGTAGTTAGCTTTCCAAAGAGCTAAAGCAAGTTGGATTTGAATAAGGTATGTTTTAAAAATGAGGTTTTTAGTGACTGGGGGTCTGCAGTCAAGTTGAACCGACTACCTTCACAAAAACCCTCTCGGGTTTGGTAGTATAACTCCTTACTGGTTTAGTTGCAGAGCCTATGATTTGGTAGTAAGATGCGCCTTGTTGTTAGTTTTCTAGAAAGCTATGGAAAGCTGGATTTGAATGACGTATGTGTGAGAAACAACGTTTTAAGTGACTAATGGTCTGCAGCAAGGTTGAATTATCACCTTTGTAAAACCCTTTTGGGTTTTGTAACATAACTTCTTGCTGGTTTAGCTGCAGAGCCTAGGATTTGTTAGCTTTCCAAAAAGCTATGGCAAGCCGGATTTGAATGACATATGTGTGAGAAACAACATTTCAAGTGGCATCTTGCTTCCAAAGTTGAGTCCTTAAACATTGGTTTAATTGAATGGTAATTTGACATGAAGGCCTAGGATGTGTAGTGTGGGAACTTGAAAATATATATCCATCAATTTTAATCATAAATGATGCATAGAAGGTGGGCTATTTAATTTCAACTACAAACACAATCTAACATCTAGAATTACACTTGTGTTTTTCCTTCATTAGTAGCATTTGTGCTTTCAAGCATAGTCACCTTGTAGAACCGGGAGTAGAGGGACAGAAAGTCACCTCATAGGCTACCTACCTAGTGGCCTAAGTGGCCTAACCTATGTTAATTACATACCTACCTAATAGGCCTAGGTGCCTAAGTTAAGCTACATACCACCTAATAGGCTTAGGTTAGGCTAACCTAAGCTACCTAGGCTATGTACATGCTTAAGTAGCTTAGGTTAAGCTACCTACTTTGTAGGCCTAGGTGGTATAGACTAGGTTACATATGTACCTAGTAGGCCTAAGTGGCCTAAGTTAAACTACCTACCTTGTAGACCTAGGTGGCTTATGCTATGTAGGTAACTATTAAGTAAACTTCAATAACCTAGGTTAGGCTACCTTATACTTAGTAGGCCTAGGTGGCTTATGTTATTTACTTAATAAGTCTAAGCTACGTACCTATAGTAAGCCTAAACTAATAGGCTACCTACATGGCTAATAGGTTTATCTAGTAAGCTTAGATCACCTAGGATAGAAAGTTTACACTATTTAGTTATAGGCTATTTAGTAATCCTAGGTTACATCCTAAATAACCTACTAGATAGGTCTAGGTTAGGTTACTAATTAGGTTATTACTTAACGAATAACCTACTAACCTATTAATTATGCTAAGCTAGATAAGTAGTCTAGGCCTAACTTAACCTATTAGTTATGTTAGGTTAGGTAGGTAGCCTAAGCTTAACAATGAAGCTAAACTATCAAATGAATATGGTTCATTTGACTAAATGTCAAATCATAATGGTCAATTTGATTAAAAGTCAAATCATGATGGTTAATTTGATTAAACTTTATCCATTCAATATGGCTAATTTAACTAAGTCATGGCCATTTTGATGGACATTTGTCCATTTTGACCAGATCTTTGACTTGACACTTGGTCTAAAAGGTCACCTTAGTTAAATGTATTAATCAAATGTAACATGTGTTTTTCATGCCCCAAACCTTTAGTCAAAATGGACATAGCATTTGGTCAATGTGGACACTTTGATCAAGTTGGCCTTCTGAAAAGTCACGTTTTCTTGTAATGATAGTTTTAATATCCTCTAGATAGGCATTTAGCTAGTAGTTAAAACAATTGTTAGGGAATCCCTATAAATAACCCATAGGTAGTCTATGTAATTTATTTAAGTAACCTAAACAACCCCTAGGTGGACCCTTCTAGGTAAGCCCCTATGTGGCCTAGGTAATCTTTAAGTAGGGGTGAATGCAAGGTACAATGGCCCATTTTTATGTCACAATGGTATTTGTTTTTGGGTGCCCTTTGTTCAAATGTATATGGTGATTGATATGTCCTTATATATGATAATTTGGACTTGAATCTAAACTAACAACTTGATTATGAAAAATTTCATGCACTACTAGTAATTATGGACTTTTGAAATAAAAAAATTTGGAGTGGTCGAATGGCTAGAACATTAGAAAATGGAAAATTTTATATTGATTTCATTTTAAATTCTTGTTAATGATTTATTATATGTTATAAAATGACATGATAAAGTCATGTCAAAAGCCATTTTTAAAAAAAAATTTAGCCAATTGATAATTAAGGACTTTTGAATGGTCAAAATTTATGGACCATATTTTCATAAGTACATATGAGGTGAATATATTTATTGTTTTCCAATTTTTTTTCTCAAGATCATATTTTTTACAAGCTCTACTTGGGGCGATGCTACTAAAGGACTTTCCCATTTTTACATGAAAAGTTCCAAGATCCAAAGTTTTGAAAGATTACATCATCATGAAGTTAGAACATTAGGTCTGAAGTTTCGGTCTAGGAAGGAAGGTTTAGTAAGGTGGGAAGTTGATTTTATTGTGCTTGTGTTTTTTTTGGTTTCGTTGTGAAGGTTGCGGCTATGGTTTCCTTATCAAGGTCATGGGTAACAACAAAAATAAGGATAGGCACCTAGGGGTGATACGAGGCGGTGTTGTAGAAAGGGCAAAATTTGCAAAATGACAACAATGTTGTTAATCTTGGAGAAGAGAAATTGACAAAATAGCCTAGTACGAAAATCGGGTCCTTGAAAATGGTTAAGAGATTTTGGACCTTTTTATGCCAATCTATGAAATTAGGAGGGCCACATAAGTCATAATTTAAACTATCGAAAAAACCTTGCCTACATTTCCCAGTGTTTTTGCAAAGGAAATAGTCATGAAAAAGGTTTTGTTTAACCCCATCATTATAAATCTTGTTCCAAACCTTAATGTAGTTTTGAAAAGTACATTTTTTGAGAGAGAGTTTATGTCTAGGTTAGTTTATTTCTACCTTAATTGTCATTAGAAGTGAAAAGAGCAAGCACTTTAGTGAAGTTGGTTACAAAACATGCCATCTTTATGGCCCTTGTGAATGGTAGTTTGATAACCATGCTTAGGCAAAAAACTTGATTATTGAAAATGCATCCTAGGTCACCATGGCTATTCAATGTAGGGAGTGCATGTGATCATTGAGGTCAAACATCTTGGCTCCTATAACCAAGGCAATCGTTTTGTTGTGGTGGACCAAGTTGAAACTTGCATGAATCCCAATGAAAAGGAAGTGGCAAGGAAAAAAAATAACACCACATCTGTATGAAGAAAAACCAATTAAATACCTCATGGAAACATAGGTTTTTTTCATCCTTGTTTTATCCTTTGCTTTTTCATTTTAACCTTGTTTGTTTGTTTTTTTGCCTTTGGACAAGTTGGGTTTGTCTCTCTTTGAACAATGGTTTTCATTCCTACATAGGAAGCTTTGAAATTTTTCAATTTTTTTTGTTTTAGGGCTATTATACAACACATAAAACAACCAAAAAATTTACAATTATTTTCCTTCTTCTTGTATAACAATTCAAGATTTCAAAACTTTAAAGTTTCAGAGCTCACATGTATGAGTTGGTATTTTTTAAGGTCTAGCTCAATTTCATGATTCTTCATTGTCCAACATGTTATGTTGGTTGCATTAACTTCATATCACAAGAAGTTGTGATGTTGAGGTTTGATTCATTCAAGATTTGGCTTTGGAGGTCTTTGTACTATCAATGATGCTATCTTATGAGCATGTGAGTGTGAGTGTGAGCACGTGAACATGATAGAATCTTTTTAAAAATATTTTGATGATGTGGATAACATATTTTTGGAATATTCCTTGCCATGTAAGATATAATCTAAAATGACATGGCAAAATATTCTACCACATGGACATGGATGAAATCAAAATGGATGAAAAATAATCGATGAAATTCATCATAAAGAAACCTTTATTGACAAAACTTTCCAAACAAATGTATTTTTGGTAAAGGGTTATCCCTAAAACCATACTTGTTCATTCTTTAAAGTTTATTGAATAATATACTAGTGTTTGTTAGCGGTTTGGATGTCATGTAGAAAATTATACTTGGAAAGGAAATTGAAAATCTTCAAGTGATGTTTTATCATTGAATTACAAAACATGCATATTTTCATTCTTTAAAAAGATAGAAATGACACAACACATGACAAAGATAAGCATGATTTTGCTTTGGTAGAAGAAGAATGTAATCAATACTATTTAGGGTAATCTACAAACACAAAAACCAATGTTTAGTGGGCCATCCATTTGCAGAAATGAGAATAATTCTAAATTCATTCTTTATGTTTTGAAAAATGTTAACAAATCTTGCACTTCATACAAGTATTTCATATCTATTAACTACCTCCGAATGTATTCTATGAAAATGCCTTTATCACATGTCGTACAACTTGATAGCAACACTCCAATTATTCTAGAAATATCACCCTAGCATGACTCATTAGGCATTGCACTTCATTCCAACTCCATGTCGAGAAAATGAATGAAAGGTTCTGTTTGGCCATAATACATCACATTTTACATGATGAAATAAAGATATTTGTAATGTACCTAGTTCACTTGACCACCCAAGGAACCTACCATCATTGTTATGAAGTCAACACAAGTGCAATTAGGGAAATTTCCAATCATCACTTAATATTGCTTTGTGCTAAGAGGTGGACTAAAGCTGATGATGTAAATCTGTCCATACCCTAGTGGAGGAACTTCAATAGGTGGCAAAAAAATAGCCTCCAAAGTTCGTCTAACCTCCCACCTATTTGTCTATTGTGTTGAAAGTTTGAGCGTTGTTGCTCATCGAATAAGCTTATAATTGCAAGTTTTTGGCCAAGCTTTAGGATCTATAGGTTAATTAGGAGGTGTTGTACTCTCATTTGCAAAAAGGGTTTGAGGCGCACATTTTCACGCTTCACATAGAACAAATCCTACCTCCTCCAATGTTGTCACTTCAAATTGAATCAAGTCGGTCCCTACTTGCATTGGCCACGTTGATGGGACAAGTGGCTTATTGACACAATACATCCTTCTAGTTCCTCCAACTTAATGAATCAAATCATTTGCACAAAACTATAACTTGTGACAAATTGGTGCAAACCCTTTCAAATTAGACCATAAACCATCGTAGTATGGACTAGGATTCCATGAACTATTTTTTTGGCAATGATTTTAGCGTCACAATGTTTCATCAATTTTTTTTGATTTCTAGAACAAGGAGTATTCAATGATGGTGGGCACCTTTCAATTCTCCACACACCATCCTCACACACAAGCTTTTGAACCTTCAATCCTTGAAAAGTCAAAAACGAAAACCTCCAAGAATAGGACTAATGACTAATGTACGTTCTAGCTTCATTGTTTTGTAAAAGATTTTAAGAGACAAAGAGGGGCCCATTGAAGTTAATCTAGAAATAAAGGAGAATGAAGGGTACATTTAGGACAATAGGGTAGGGACAAAATATGGATATAGTTTCAATGGAACTTCATCTGCATAAGAACAATTATTTAAAAAGTTCAATAAGAACTATTAGTTGAAGGAGACCGAATAATTGTCTACATGAAACAAACTTTAGAGGAGGTCACTTAAATCAAGAATGACATTTTTAAAAAATGAATGAGTTAAACGGTTAAGAAAATGATTTATGATGTAAAATTATCCCGAAACATTTGAAGAAATAGAGGCAACAAACTTGGGCATGATGTAGAATGATTTGGCCGAGAAGAAAGGTAAGCCCAAGAAGGATTAAATTCAATTTTTAATGCCAAATGTGAAAATATGAGAATTTTACAATATGTATTTGTCGTACAATTACATTCCAATTTTCAGACCCATGGTTATATAAAAAGGAAATGACTAAAACCTTTAATTTAAGAAGGAAACAAAATATTTTTCGGTAAATGGGTTAGTTGCACCAATATTTATAGCAAAAGCAAAAATGAAACAATAGCATATGGATAGAATATGCCATCAGAGACATATTTATTGCAAGTTTGAAGGCAATTTAATGGAAAATTGAAATATTCGTCAACGCAACAAGTCAAAATTGTGAAGCTTGAAATACAGATAGATAATAATAATAATTTAATATTCATAGTAGGTAAAGGGGTATCAAAGTAGAAAATAAATGACACTGCGTTGAAGTATCTTGCTATGATATTTCCTTTGAGTCTACAAATGTTGGAAGAAGAAAAAAAAGCAATAAAACCCATTTCTCATAGAAGGTGAGAATAATTATTTATGTGGACAAGATCAAAGCAATGCAAGAGGGGGAAAAAGATGGCAAGAACTAAGAAGAGGAACCTTAATCTCCCACACTAGGAAGAAATAGATGAGGAGGTAAGGTTAATTCTTGCGTTGTGCAAGTCATTTACAAAGCATTGAAGCTTTTAGGGCATTCTTTTAAGGCATACTTATAAGAGGTGAAATTTATCCATTTGCAGGCTGAAGTTTCTCCAACATAAACAACCACAAGCCAAGAGGTAACACATTCTCCTATACTTGAATTACTTTCCTCTTTAGCTTCTTTATTGAGTTTAAAACTTGAGTACTTTCGAAAGCACTTGAGACCATTATGGAGGAGATTTATTTTTTTTAAAAGGGTTTTTCTTGTCTTTTCCTAACATGGCCGCATGAAAAGGTTTGCAACAAGGTCAATGGCACGTTGAGTGCTCTCTTGAACACCTAAGAGCATTCTTGAGTAAGAAATTTTTTCCTCATTGTTTTTTGAAACTTTCTTCAAAATTGGACTTGGGGGAGTTTTGCAGAAAGTGAGATCATTCATCAAGTCCTCTTGATTGCATTCAAGAACTTAAGAGAGCTTGAAATAGTTAAAATCTTTTAAAAAGGTTTTATCTCCCAATGCAGTGCCTTGAGAAGGTTTGTAAGGTGAAAATCTTTTATGGTGTACCACATAGGATGAAAAAGGCCTAGTCTTTACTACAATCCTTTTTTACCTTATATTTTGATCTCCATAAAAAATAATGAATCAAAAGTTGTCAAAAATTTCAAAAGGACTATATTTTAAACTATAAAAAATTTAGATTCCATCATAATCATCCATAAATGTGTCTTTACATGGTCAAAAGGACTAGGTAAAAAAATAGAAAATAGTGACATTGTGACAATATTTTGGTACATCTTAAAGAATTTACACCATGTAGCAAGATCAATGGAATGTTGAATGTTTTCTTGAGCTCCAAAAAGCTTGGGGGAGGTTTGTAGAAAGCTTTAACAGTCATCAAGTGCTTTTGAGAACAAATAGGTTGAGTATCACTTTAAATGTTTTTTTGATTCCTTTTCTTAAAACGACATTAGTAAAAGTGAAATTTAATTCTTACAAAAAATTCTACATTACTATAACACATATTTGGACTTCACATGCATACTTTCAGTATTTATACCATGATTATCAACACACTTAACACTGCCATTCATTAAAACATCGGATTCACGGTTATTTCATATAACTAGAATCTGCACTTTAGAATACATTGTAAAAAACTCTAGAAACAAGATTACAAATCATTTCATCATATTTTAATTATACAAAAAAATTTACACAATGATATGAACATATAATTCAATGTAGAAATTTGTGTTTTTCTGTATTACTAAAAACATGAATCAAAATTATAACAGAATCCCATGTTTTGTTGAAATGAAAATCAAAACAACAAATAAAACCTATGGTATATCAAAATAGAATCTATGGTTTTCTACTACAAGTACGTACAACTCTTCTTACTATTCCCCAAAATTATGTGTCTAAGAATGTCTCTCTTTTCCAAAACCTCCCCCTTTGGGTAGTCCCAAGTCTCTTCATTATGATTCAAAACCAACAAGAATTCAAAATTCAAACTAACAAAGTTCCCTAATCAGTCCCTATCCTAAATGCTTGTTCATCCAAAATTGTGTAATCATCCAACCCTTTTAACAGGCACCTTTAGAAGGTTTGCAACAAGATCAATGGGACATCTAATGTTCTCCTAAGCACTTGAGATCTTTCTTGAGCTTGCGAACATTGAAAAGAACATTCTTCAATAAGGGTTTCCTTTTTATTATGTTTTTCAATGCATTTTTCAAATTCGAAGGTTAGGGGAGGTTTGCAAAAAGTGGGATCACTTGTCGAGTGCTCTTAAAGGCACTTGAAAGCTCAAGAGAGATAGAAATAGTTAGAATATTTCTAATGAACATGTGAGAGCATTGTTGAGCTTGTGGGTGTTCAAGAAAACATTCTTGAGTAATTTTTTTTTTTTCCTTTATGTATTTTGATGCCTTCTTCAAACTTGCGCTTGCATGAATTTTCTAGAAAACAAGGTTTATTATGGATCCAAATCTTGAAATGATGACAGAAAAGCTACAACTTCTTGTCTCCTCTCAAGTGAGCAGTGAGTAGAAGGTTTTTCACTCAATAAGTGGAATCAATCCTTGGTCCTGAAGGAAGCTCAAAAGTTCCCAAAGGTTAGCATGTTAGATGCTATTTTTGAAAAATGGCTCCATGAGGCAATTTTTTGGTACCAAGTACCCGTGATTGATCCTCTTTTTATTGTGGAATAAGAATGTTTATTTCTTTCCATCTCAATGAACTTTGATGCTCAATAATGTTCTTTTTCATTACACTAGAAGTAGAAGCAAAGAAATTCTTTGATAACATAGTGATGAACCTAAGGGTTTGCATCCTTGAATTTGTTTCAATATAGAGCCTAGAGGATTTCATAAGTCATTGGAGGCTTGAATTGTGGGAAACTATCTTTTTCCATGAATTCAAGTATAAAGGTGCAATACTTAAAAGCAAGATTTGGAACCAACAGACTAGTGGTGAAGAGGCCTTCAAGCATGTGGTTTATAGTAATACACCTAATTTGTGTTTATATTCCCCTCATTTCTTTTTGCCTTCAGATGCCCATATTGAACTTAGTTGGTTTGTAGGTATATTTCACATGTACTCTTGGCCACTTAGGCTATTTGAACTCTTCCTCCACTTCTGAGGATTTGGTGTGATCCTAAAGTTGAAAGTAGCATGTTCAGGAAGGACCTCTTCAAGGATTGGACCCTTACCCACCTTCTGTATTGCAGCTAGTACTTTGATTGCCCTTATGACACTAATATAAAATAGAAGCGTGAATTCAAGGAAAATTTTGGGGTTTAGGCAAAAGAATATGCAAAAGGCATCGCTTGACAAATGGCCACCTACTCCATGCCTCCATCTTCTAATAACAAAAGGAAGTATGGTAGTATAGTATTGAGATTCATTAATGATGAAACAATTGAAAGTTCAGACTATATCTTTTGGTGGAAGATAATTGATTGATTGAGCTCTCTCTTAAGCTCTTTCTCCTACTTCTTGGATTTTGTTTTCAACTCTATTTTGAAAATTATCATAGTTAAATTATTTTTTTGTATGTTGTTTGCATCATCTTTTCCATAAACATAATTTGTTCATCTAAGGATAAAGCTCTCCATTTTTCGGTCCTTGCATTGTGAAAATTCATTGCAAATTGTGTTCCCATATTCAAATGAAATCTTTGCACAAATATTATCTACATTTATATTTTTTAATGTGATTTCCATAATCTAGAATTGCCATTTGGTGATGGATATCATTAAAGAACATGCATATTTTGAAATGTCCAATTGAATTTTATAATTTTGTTGACATAATTTCATTTATTCAAATGTGGTCTATTCTATCCAATGAATTAACATTTCCATCAAATTCAATTATCTAATCACTTTCAATTACCACATTTCATTATTCCATCTATGTTTACATGTGCAATTCAATGGATTCTTTATCCACAATTTGTTCCTAGAAATAGTCCTCTTTATGTTGGTGTTGACAATAGGGGAGGGTGCATAAACCCAAACCCGCATTCAGGTGAAGGTGGATTCACTTATGCTTCTATCATGATGAAAAAGGCCTTGATATTGTGCATATCTATACAATGAAGACCACCTCAACACTCTAAAGTCATTCGTGCTACCAAAAAGTCGAACAAACAAGTCAATGAATATTTTTTGATATCAACAATAGCTTAGGCAATCCTGTTATACCCACATGGTAAAAATAATCTTCATCAAAAGGTCCTGAAGGCTTGGTTATGGAAACATGTGTTCAATCAATGGCACCTTGCACAAAAATTAAACCACACCAAGTCTTGAAATCCATCATGACAATTTGCATGTTGTTTCCTTCTAGCCATGAAATCAAACTCTTATAGGTCTTGTTGATGGCATAAACAACCTCATGAAGGAAAAATAAACCATGGATTGCCCACAATAAAAAGTTTTGAACAAATAAAAAAACTAACACCATGTACCAACTTGTAAATTGCACATGCCACTTGGATTTCTATAGGAATTGAACTTCGATATTTTGTTAATTATTTTGCTACCATAGGTCTCAATTGATTAACAATGTCAAACAAAATCCCTTTTGCCATTTTGAAATTTTGCACCCAATAATGATCATCATACTTTGTAAATAAAAACCTTGAAAACCAAACAATAGATCTTGGTTTCACCCGATGCCCCAAGTCAGGGAACAAACTAAAAATATTTATCATGTGATGCTGATGAAGAGCTATGACAGCCAACATGTAAACTTTAGTGGAATTGTTTTGGAAAACCCTATCTGAACTTGAAAAAATATCCATGTTTTCTTTAGTGATCATTTGTTGTAGGAGCTTGATTATGAAAATTAAACAAGATACTACAACAACATTAGTAAACTTTAAATCTTCCATCATAAGGGCACACATGTGACGGTGGAGTAACAATGAGGCCACAACAACCTAACTTTTTCAACAACAACACAATAAAAATCATGTTAACAAAAAAACCAAAGAAGAAAACTCAAATTGAAGAAAACATAAAAGAAATAATTTAGTTGCCAAAGTTATAATAGTTGGTTGTAGATGCATTAGAAGCTAAAAAAATGCGATGGTGCAACTCTTGCAATAGCAACACATTAGCATAATAATAATGGTTTAGTAGTGACGAAGCATAATAGTGATGAAGGCATAACAACGTAAGAACACAATAGTGATGGCACAATAACACAATAACACAACAATAATGGCACAATAACAATGATGGCACAATAACACAATAACATAATAGCAATGGTGTAATAACGATGAAGGCATGGTGACACAACAACGATGGTGTAATTGAAGAGAGGATGCCAAGAAATCACCTCAAGATGATGTAAACTTTCACACCAAAAAATGATGATGATAAATGTCAAATTTTTGTTGAAAAAAACAACGATGATGGTGCTACATACCTTTAGGGCATTCTTGGTGTGAATCCTTTGTGATGTTAAAATAACTAAAAAAGTAAAGGTATGTAGCACCACTTGTAGGTGAGAATGGAATGTGATAAAACACCATCATTATTTAACATGTTAATTATAATAACTATGTTAGTGTCAATTTTAATGTTTATGTTAGTGTTATCATAATTTAACAATTTTTCACTGACACTAGGTGTGAATCATGCTTTAGGACCTTACATGAATTAATTTACAAATAAGATTAAGCCATAATATACTAACACCAATAGTACACCATAAAAGATGGATGGCAAATGGTTAGGAAACAATTTTTTGTTGGGTTCCAATACCCTAATTAACCACAGTGGTTAGTTTAGTTGCATTATTTTATTACCTACCTACTAAAACCAAGTGAGTTGGTAGTAGGTAATAAAATTAACCTTTACCTATGTATAAACTAATGTTGGCCAGTTATAAGATTTTAAACCTATCCACAGGGTATGAATAAAACAAAATTTAAAATTCCTCTTAATATAAAAATATGCATCTGGATAAACCATTATGCATTCATGATTTTTTTTAATTCATTGCCTAATATGCATTTGCTAGTTTTCAAAATCATAATAACTTGTATATATGTATAATAATTGTAAACAACAAGTTGAACATGAATGTTTAAACAAATAAACATATAGTAACTTGTAGGGGAATTGAACCCTAGTTCTTTATAAAACCATGCCCATCACACTACAAGTTGCCCACAAAAAACAAAACAACATCCACACAAACAACAAACCACCCCAACCCCACAAAATAGAAGCACAAGAAATCAAAAACCTCCAACAACTTGTTGAGCTCCAAAAACTAATCTATAAATCACCAAACCTACCACATCGAACAAAAAAAAGGTCATTTGGTTAGTTGGACAAGAACAATGTGATAAATAAATTTTTTTGGTTTAAGGTTAAGGTGAATTACTTAATCCTTGTCACCTTGCAACTCCTAAAAATATTTAACTTATTCAATCAACTCATAATTATCTTCAATGGAACTTGGACTTATAAAAACTAGACCCCACTTCATGAAGGTTCCTTTAGAAGTATTGTTACCAATTTGGCAAAACTTTTTATTTTTAGTCCTCCAATTTTTTGACAATTGTCATAACATTTGCAAAAATCATGAGTATTTTTGAATAAAATCGGCCACCAATATCCTGCATCCAAAATTTTCTTTGTAGTAATATTTGTAGCAAAATGTCTTCCAACCACTCCATGTAGTTCCTGTACAACAATTTGTGCTTTTGAGGTGGTCAAACATCTTTCAAAGTAAAAGGTTTTGCCTTTCTAGCCAACTTTTGTTTTTGAACCAAGTTCAGAGTTTCTAGCATTTGACTCATTTCTAAATAGGTTTTCACTTCCTACATCCATGTAGGTTTTACAAAAAATAATGATGCATCCATAGTCCGATCTAGGACACCCAATGGTTTTGAATTATCTGGCAATTTAAACAAAACATTAGGAACCACGTGTGTTCACAACAACCATCTTTCTATCCTTCTTGACACCTATGGTTTGAGACCAAATATTCAAAAGCCATATGGTATACATAAAACAAAAATTTGTTTCCCAACAAAAAATGTTTGAATTCATGCAAAACATAAACCATTGCTAAGGCTTTTCTTTTTGTAGTAGTATAATTCTATTTTGCTTTATTGAGTAGTCTAGAGGCATATATTATAAGTTGATCATACATATCAGTTGGGTTTTATGCCAACATTGCACCTACTGCCAACAATGATGCACATGTGTGCACATGAAATTCCAATTGCCAATTTGGAGGTGTTAGAATTAGTGCTTCCATGTACTTTTGCTTGATATAATCCCAAGTTTCTTGACAGTCTATGGTCCAAATAAAGGGTTTCGTTTTCCTCATCAATACAAATGGAGCTTCAATAACTATAATTATAGACCGGGGCACTGCTACATAATATAATGACACAGATGTTATTGGTTCCATTTTGAAATTTGAAGTTCTTGCATAGGTAACTCCAATATTGTCTTGATGTGATAACTTTGTATGGGAGCTATAGAGATAGATACTACATCTACCATAATCTGAACTCTCATTTTTACTCTGTTATTTTTCCAGATTTGTTTTTAAAATCTATTTGGAATTCTGACTTTCTCACGGTACAAATCCTTTGGCTCAATACGTCCATGATTCCCTTTTTTTGTAGGTTCTAGATTCGAATTTTGGAAATGTTTGGCAAATCCTTGCCTCAAATTTTCTTCAATGAATGGACATTCATTGATCTAATGCCCAATTTGATGGCAATATGTGCAACGTGGAGAATTTGGTTTTGGAACTTTGTTTACACTATGAATTCCTCTATTTCAATCCCTTGGAACTCGACTAATAATGTTTCCATTTTGTTGATTAACCCTGGGTTCACTGTTCCTCACTCTTATAGCCATAGGAACACCTTCTATTACTATTGGTTCTACTTTTAGTAAGACTATAGTTTCTTGTTTAATTATAGATATTGATTCAACTCCTCTGGATATTCTAATACCTTGAATTATGGCTTTTTGCTCAACAACATAATGAATTAGAAGTTCAAAATTTTGAACTCTTTATTCAAACTCTTCATTCTTTTGGCCTTCTCGATAATAAAGAGGTGAAGCAGATTTGTACCTTAGTACCATTTCCCCCCTTTTTAACATGTTCCTTTTTAACTTATTGAGTCTTTGTTGTTTTTCTTGAATCAAAACATCAAAATCATGTTGCTGCATTAAATTTGTTGATTCTAGCATAACTTTTTGTCAAGGTTCATATTCCTGACTCCTTCATGTAAACTCAACCTATGAGTTTGCATTTTCAATCTAACGTTCTACTCTCTTGGAGTTTTGTTGTAGATTGTTGGTGTGCCTTTATGCTTCACCAATTTGTAGTTCACGAGGAATAATTGGTGTTACCTAAGGCATTATGTGGCCTACAAGTTTTTTTTCTGTCCATAAATGTTTTTGTTTTATTTGAAAAACTTTTTTAGGTGTTTCAAACCGCTGATCTACCTGATTTGCATTCAAATTGTTGCTAGTGGCAATGCCATTTTCCACTTGTTCATGTAATACAACATGATCTAATTGTCTCCTCAAACTTCTAGTTACAATTTTATTTTCAATCTTTCCACATTCTAATTCAAATTTGAACAAACTTCTACATTAGAACAAAATTCTCATAGTTAGTTATTCTATTAAGTATACTTCCTAAACAAAAATTATGATCAAGATTTGAAAAAAAATGCAAATTTTTTTTGAAGTTCACTATTTATTTATATAAACAAAAATTTCAGCAATAAGACATAAACAACATTCTGAAATACATTCTAAATTTAGACCCTGGGATGGTTGCCAAATGGTAAATATAAAATCTTTAATCCTATATTTTGGTCTAAAATTTAGACTAAAATGCAATAAAACTAATATTAACAAAGTTTGTTCATTCAAATCTACTTAGAATTAGTTTTAGAATTAAAATCTAGTAATGAAAGTATGATAAAAACACCAAAACAACAAGCTCTGACTATGGAAACAAAGCTTTTCCAAAAATCAAAGTATATTTCTTTCATATTCCATTAAAACTCCATGTTCTACAATGATACAATGGTCCTCATCTCTTTTTTTTCTCCAAAGATATACATTAAAAAAAACAATCCTATGTTCTATTCGAATTCAAATGGTGATAAAAACTATGTAATTTTACTAATAATTCTTATAAACAATAATTAAGTAAATAGAAATATACTAACTAATAATTACTGTAAGTAACTAGTCCCTTAACATCCTACGCTAATTATTTCCACAAATTAAAAGTCAATATTGCGAAACAACTTCAATTGATTTTAGCTTCTCAACAATGTCTTGTGTTGTTTCTTAGACATTTTCAAATTCTTACAAAAAATGGGATATTTACAATTTTGCTTATGGTCTTCATTTGTAAGTGTGCTTGTAATCACAGACATATGATGGTGACTAGCATTCCTTTCAATGTCACGATTCAATAGTGATTCCATTGTTTGACTAGCAACATTATTTATTCAAGCTTTTTGAGTCTTCTCCTTCTTAAGATGCCAATTGCAATGGTGTTTTTGGCTTTTTTCCTTCCTCCACTATGGTTCCTTCCTCCTCCTCTGGGGTTTTTCCTTTCTATTTTACCAATTTGTCTTGGTTTACATCATATTTTAAAATAAACAACTCATATTCATTGTCATCTAGATCAATTTCATTTCCAAGCCATTTTTTGCATGAGGCTTCTACCAATGAATATTGGTTTGCTCTATTCGTCCCCAATAGATATTATGCTTGGTGTAATAAACGAGTCTTGTAGTTGCGGATTGTTGATTCAGTTGGCCACAGATTGTCACAGGGAATTGGTTGCAAGTTGTTCACAAAAATCGGGTCAAACATTCGTATCATTATGGCGTAGACTTTGTATTCTTGCATGTTATTTTTTGATGCCCAATATCCCACTCTAACACTGTAGTTTGCATTTATCACTTTCATCTATCTCTAATCCAATGTTGAATACAAATCCAAGTTTCGAGGAATTCTAACAAACATTCTTACAACTCCAAAACTACACTTGCAATGAAAAGTTATGCATCCACTATGCCCCTTTCTCATTATATATAATTGTTGAGGAGGTTTGTGTCCATTTTGTTTTAGCATTTTCTAACGTCCCTCTTACTATTTTGGATGTGAGCATTTATGCTAGTTAGTTACTAACATTCCATTATTTGATTGGTTACTATTTTACTCATCAGTCATTGCAAATATTTTCTTGTTGATCTTTAATTATTGTGAGATGTTTCAGGATGTGCGCCTTCGTGCCAGTTCTTCTCTTTGAGATTGGACACCATTCTCATAGATTTTTAGATTTTTAGATCTTTAACTCTAAACACATTTACTTTCTTCTCATTTCGAGAATTACCAATTACAAATGCATACATAGAACATTTGATTCATTAAATGGCAAAACAATTGGATGTGTTTTAACTACCACAAAAGTGAGTATTTACAATTGATGCTTTGATGTGACTTTGTTTCAATAGTCATTATGGATTTGTATAACATTCAATGTCAATCTTCATTTTTTATTTTTTATTAAATAATATTTTATTTTAACATCACATAATTTGAATAAATTTTTATTATGACATCTTTTGAACCATAATGTAATGGAAATGATTGGATTTTGGTTCTTCGATCATTTGCTGACATTTTTTTTTTTCAATTGTCATACAAGTTTCGTAGTTTTGCGGCCAACCCTATCATTCGATGATTCACTAACTATTTTAACATTTTGTTTTTGAGTTTAGGTGGCACCTAGGTTTGCTATCCTAGAGTTGCATACAATCATCTTTGGGGCTTCATGAACTCTGTTGAAAGCAAGTTGCCAAGCGTTACCAAATCTTTTATTGACAAATCGCTTAAGAAAGCTTGTAAAAAAATGTTCTAAAACTGGCTTCTTCAAACTTGTGTGTTCTTTGAAGAAATCCATGGCATGTGTAAACATCACCAAATTGTAATCTTCCATATTTTCCTTTAAAATGTGTATAATCTGTTTGAGCAATGCAAGACTTTCTTTGTTTATTTTTGCGTTAGCCCATTGACATGCCACCCATTCATATGTTTTGTCAATTACCCCTTTCCATTCTATTCCCCATGTTTTGATTTCAAGCAAATGCTAGAGGGGGTCTAGTTTGGTATCATCTCTTGGATATTCCAAAGGTTTTTTCGTCATTTCACAAATTCTATTTAGTATGCTTGAGATTAATGTGTATTCAATCATTGATTTTAAAGTGTTTAGTGTGACATTTGGTGTCGATTCTTCTTTCCATTATAGAATAAAGGTTTCACGTTTGTAAACATGTTTTAGAGGTAGAAAGGATGTAGCTAAACAATAAGCTTGTGGGAGTAGATGCAAATTCAAGTATAGATCAGGGAAATTAGTAATAGACGGCGGAAAATGCAATTTGATTGTACATGTAGCAAGAATGGTGCTAGATGCAAGAGGTTGAGATTATGAATGAAAATAACAAATAGCTTGAAATGTTATAAACAATGTAAAATGATAGTGGCTACCTGGTATTGTTTCAATTCCTAATGGGCACATGCCTCTTCGTGGCAAATGGATAGTGTATGGATTGGCACATACCTATTGGTGGGTCAACATGTTTATATGCCATTAAATTGGATTTAGTTTAAAATTCTAAATGGTTTCGATGTTACAAAAATTCACATTAAGGTCAAAGCAAGATAAAGTATATAGAAAAAGTAGATGTCTCCACTTTAACCTTGCATTGCTGATATAACTACCATAAAGTAGCATCAAATTAGGTGAAAGTATGTGTCAAGTAGCATTAGTTTGTTCTATTAAGTTTATAAGAATTTAATTCTAAAAAAATTAAAAGCAAATGAATTTTAAAATAAATAAAAAGTACATTTGAAACCGACTAAAAATATGTGTTCAAACCTACTTTTTGGTTAGAAAAATTAATGAAATTGATAAGCTAGGAAATGAAGATCAACATATGTTTTAGCAAATCGTAAAAAAAAATCTATTTCCTTTTTGTAAGAACCTATTTTCACCTACTTGAAATTAAAAGCCCATAATGAAAAGTAAACGTCAAAAGCTACTAGTAATTTCAAAAACCTACTTAAAACCTACTTTTACAATTTGAAATATGAAAATTAATGCACATTAGTGTAACCATATATTATATATAATCATTGAAATGAAAACGTTCAATGTTCCATGATTCTATAATGGGATTTGTTGTTATTTTAAATCTACTTGTTCTAGTTTTGACAAGATAATCAAGTTGCTCACTTTATCTTGCTTACACCCATTAAGAAAATATGTAGTATAACTTGAAGTATTTCCTAGCATTTCATGTGTTGTATTTTTCAAGATAAAATCAACATGAAATTATTCCACCCTTTATGAGTAGGTAGTGGGTCATCCATGATTTTTCATAGGTTTGGCATCCATCTTTTATAAAAGTTCATCCATTTTATTTATCATTCATTTTTTCATCCAAGAATTTTTTTCATCCATGGCCATGTGGCAAAATATTGTTCCATATCACCGAATATTCCATCCCATGTGTTAAAAAAATTCCATTGACATCAGTAGGATATTCCTAAAAAGATTCATTTGGGTTCACTTGTTCGAGCTCACATATTCATTGGTCATGTTCACATTTTCACAAGATAGCATTCTTGTTATCCTATTAAACAAATTGTTGATCCCTACAAGACAATTGATTGGAAGAATCAGTTTTTATATATTTCCATTGTTATATTCATAGAAATTGTCATATCTTTCCAACTTTTCTTGATTCCCATAAATTTTCAATTTGTTCAAGTTTTCAACATTACAAGCTTCTAGGGTTTTTCTACAACATAAAATGTTGCCAATTTTTTTTTACTTTTCCTTTTTGGTTCCAAATACATTCAAAGGAGCCAAAAAGGGCATCAAATGTTAGAAACTACCATATAAAGTTTTACTTTTATTTTTTTCCATTTGAAAGCATGGTAATCATGGCAAGCTATTCCTTTATAACACATATGAATGTCAAGAAACTCAAATTAAGAATCTATTTGATTTAATTTTAGGTCTTCGTTTAATTAAGGACTTTTGAAAGTGAAATGTTTTTTCATTGAAAAAGGAAAAAAAATTACGAAGGAATTTCAAAGGATTCATATAATAAAATTAAGTTGATGGTTAGAATAAAATGTGATAATCTATTAGACACACTAAAAAGACATTCATAATTTTTTTAATGTGAAATTATGAAACCTTGAAATTTCAACTGATGTTAGAATTTCAAATTTTCAAGAGTGCTTTACCACATTTATATGGGGTATAATGTACATAATGTATTGAAAAAAGTTGTAATTGTAACACATGAAATTGAACCTTAAAATAATGAACATTTTTTGTTATGATTTGAAATTGTCATCATTTTTCAAGATGAAACATAAAATCTACAAGGAATGTGCAAACTTTTACAAAATTTCATTTTTAGAAAAAAAAATAAAAATGTAATTTATTGGGGCAACTCTAACCATTTTTCATAACAAGTTGCAAAAATTTCATTTGTATGAAAAAATTATTTGGGGGGAAAATGGCATGTAGTCCTAATATAAAGTAATGCCAATAGCTCTTTTGAATGCATTTTGACAAAGCTTTTGTAATACAATAGTTCAAACTTTCAAAGTGTTCAAACTTCAAAATTTTCATGAGTTGATATTTTGTATGGTCTAGCTAAATTTCAAAGATTCTTCATTGTGTAGTATGTTTAATTGGTTAAATCAACCACATATTGTGCAAGAAGTTACAATGTTGAAATTTTGATCAACTCAAGATTTGGCTATGAAGGTTTATGTTCAAGCAGATTATAAATCCCTAGAAGAAAATTGATTGGAAAACCAAATTTCTATATATTTCCATTGTTATGTTCATAGAAATTGTCATACTATTCTAGTTTTTCTTCATTCCCATAAATTTCCCCTTTATTCAAGTTTCTTACATTATAAGCTTTCAAGGTTATTTTGCAACATGGGAAGCTACCAACTTTTTTGCAATTTTCCTTTTTGTTGTATAATTCAAGCTTTCAAGGGATTCAAACTTTAGAGCTATTATATGGGTCAGTATTTTGTGCGATTCGGTTCAATTTCAAAGATTCTTCATTGTGTAACATGTTCTATTGGTTGTAGTAGCCACATATCATAAGAAGTTGTAATGTTGAGGTTTGACTCATTCAAGACTTGGTTATGGGGGTCTATGTTTTTATTAAGCAAATTATGGAGCCCTAAAGACAATTGATGGGAAGATTAAATTTCATTAACTTTCCATTGTTATGTTCATGTAAGTGATCATACCTTTCCAGCTTTTTTTTATACCATAAATTTTCCCTTTGTTCAAGTTTTCTACATTTCAACCTTTTAGGGATCCTTAGAAGAGTGTGTTGAGTGGAAGTCATGAGTTGGTATTCAATTCCATTATTACATAGAAAGCTAACAAAGCTTTTAAGCTTATGCATTTTGTTATTTCAGTCAGATCTTGGTTTTAGGGGATGGTGGTATTAATTTGTAGATTTTAGGTTTGACCATGAGTACTTTATAATGGTTTCCATAAGTTTATGGTGCACTCATTTTGAAAAATATGCATGGTCATGTGAAACCCCTTCATATATGAGGTTTGTGATTATTCAGTTTATTATTTTGTATAGATGGGTGGAGATACACATTTATGAGCCAAAAACCATGTCAAATAGTCATGAAATTATGAACTTTTTTACATATGTTTTTCTTGACATTTTAAAATTATGTTAATCATTTCAAATTGTGCTAAATGACTAATATGAATGTTGAGGAATTCAAATTTAAAAAGTCATTAAATTTAATTTTGGATTTTGGTTTTAGTAAAGGACATTTGAACTTGAACAAGTGTTACACTAGATGTGGTTAATTTTATTAAGGATTAGGTAAAGGACTATTTTAATAAAATAATAAAAATCTAGATGATAGTAACCTAGTACCCACATTCAAAAAACATTCACAATTTAAAAGATATGGAATTTGAAAATTTTGGAAATTCAAAGTACTTTTCAATTTTTTGAATTTTCTAGAATCCTTTACCACATGTAAATGGGGTGTAAAGTGTATAACATACAAAACAAAGTTGTAGTTTGTGATATAAAAAAACAAAAACCTAAAGTAGTTAATATATTTTGGTATGATTAGGGTTTAAGTTGATTTTCAAGATGAAATGTAAAATTTGGCAAAATCTACACATTTTTAAAATGCGTATTTATTTAGCAATGATTAACAAAAAACATGTGATCTATTGGGGCAACTATATGCATTTTTATTAACAGGTTGTAAAAGATTTTATTCAAAAATTCTTTCATGTGAAAAAGTGAAAAAAGACCAAAAAAAACTCATAATCTTTTTATAAAGTAATCCCATTGGTTTTTTTATGTGTGTTCACACCCAAATATGGGTTTAAGTTACCTATATATGGATTATATTCATAGATGCCTGATTCTTGGGGATTTTATAATAGCTTTTGATACATTTGGTGACATCATGTTTATGAAATTAAAGGAATGAGTCATGTTGTTAATGAAAAATCATCAAATGTTGAGGCCTATAAGGGTGGTGTGGTGAGTATTTACAAAAGTTTAGGTTTTAGTCTAGATTTGAAAGTGTGTTGTAGTGAATATAAGTGAACAACATTGGAATGATGGGGACTTATAGGTATGTTGGTTGAATATTAATGGGCATTTATGAATTGATGAAGATTTGTAAGGGTTTTATGTGAATATTAATGAACACTTTTGGACTAGTAAAAACCTACAAGTGGGTGTGATCACAATCAAATGAGCCAACAATGACAAAAGATTCAAGGATTGTAGTCCTTTTTTTGGTCATTTTCACTTTATCATAGAAGGGATTTTTTGGATGAAACCTTTTGCAATGTGTTATTAAAAATACATATAATTTCCTCAATACATTACATTTTTTGTATTAACTTTTTATTGATAACTAAGAATTTTCTAAAATTGTACAAATTCTACCAAATTCTGCATTTTGTTTTGAAAAATTATCCTAATTTCAAATTATATGAAAATATGTTAATTATTTTATGATTTTTTTCTTGTATCATAAAATACAACTTTGCATTAAATGTCATGTACATTACACCCTATTTACATGTGGTAAAGGACTTTTGAAATTTTAAAATTTTGTTCAATAGATTTTTAATTTTCAAATTTTCAAATTCCACAAATTCCAAATTGTGAGTGTTTTTTGAGTGTGAGTAATCAATTAACATCATCTCAATTTTCTTCTCATCAAAATTCCATTATTAAGAGAGTCTTTAGCTCAATAATTTACAAAATTAACTACTTTTGATGCAACCATTGTTCAAGTTCAAAGGTCTTTTATTAACACCAAAACCGAAAATAATTTTTTTTCAATTTTTGTTTTGAAATCCTCAACACTCATATTAGTCATTTAGCACATGATTACCATGGCATTAAAGTGGCACCACAAAAACATATCTAACAAAACTAAAGGTTTTGAAAGAATTTTGGTGGTCATCCAACATGGTTTTTGGCTCGTTTGATTGTGATTGCAACCAAGTGTTTTATGTAAGTATTTGTGAACATTTATGGACTAATGAGGACTTGCAAGTGTGTTTTATGAGACTATGTAAACACTTTTGGATTAGTGAAGATTTAAAAGTGCCTTATAGTGAATATTGGTATGTGGAATCATGATCATTGTGAATATGTTATAGTGAGTAATAGTGATATAAATGGAAAGCGATATTGATTATCGATGATTATTGATGATTGTTTACACATGCAAATGATTAAAGCTCAGTAGTCAAAAGAATGGACTAGTGTGGACATTTGGGAATTCTTTGATTACATGTGGGTTGCATCGTCATTACTTGCACACCAATGGTGGTATGAATCTAAAGTTTTGAAAATGAATGTGATTTTAATGCTTCACATGAATTTTTTTGGAAAATAATTCTTTATAATTTGTTGATGGTTTTAACTTTCTAACTTGATGCACATGGTGGTTGTAGATGGAGATTCATATACACATCAATCAATGATCATTAATAAGGGAGCATATGATTTATTACGTTTTTATTGGGTCAAAAGAATGAAAAACCACAATGTCTATCGCTACATATACCATGTAGAAATGGAAGGGTTAAAAGTGGGATTCAATCACATGAGGCAAAAATATGGACTACACTTAAAATTTCATTATGAATATGAAGTAGTTTGTGAAATTATCATTGATTCCTTTACTAGTTGTGTGGGTTCACATGCCAATCTTGCCATAACTACATTTTGGGAGGCCATTGTTTGTCCTAAGGACACCCGTTATAAATGGCATGCCTGAGATTGTATGTTTGGGACATGTAAGGATTGTGATGTGGACAATTTGGCACTTTATCCAAATGAGGAAGAAGGTACCTTGTTCGCTATAGTTTGTTGGAAATGTTTTTGCATGGAGAAGGTTGTCATTAAGAAAGGTAAGGAAAAAATAAAAATAAAACTCATGCATATATTGGAAACTAATTCCATGGAGTTTATTACATTTTGAAGCCTAATTACTTGTAATATTTTGTACATCACAATTTTATTACAAGGTGGCATGATCAATAATTCAAAAATTGCTTTCAAAACTATTTGGATCCATGATGACAATATGGGTTTGAAAATTGACTTTGTTAAAAACTATAGTTAATTTGAGATCCAAAACTTTAAATTCTCGAAAGCCCCCCCCCCCCTTAATTATTTTCAAAGCTTGTTGAATTATTTTGACCGATTCCCTCATTTCTCTAATTCGTACCAAATAACGAGCTAATGAATCACCTCCTATTTGTAGTCTATGCATTGGCATAACTATCAATGCACAATACTTGTGCATATCACTTGGATGCGGAATCCAAACCCTAACCCAAATGATTAAAATTCAAACATTGTTACAAGCTATCGCTTTTACATCTCTAATGATAAAACCCCTTGACATCTATTTTATACAACATTGTTAACACTTACAAATTGGGAGGACACAATGAAGGGTGAGTTCAGGCCCAAACAACATTAGATATGGTTTAGTGGAACTATGCGTTTCAAATTTTAGTTCAAGAACAAGACACCTTTTTATTTTGTGAGTCATTACCTTCACCTCATGGGTGGATGTAGTTGTATGTGTAGTTTGTTTTGCTCAAGCCATGCAAAAGGTTTTCATGATGGGGTTGGTGCAATCTTGAAGAGGTTCAGTAAAAGTGAGTTCAACGGGATGTAGAAAGACTTCAACTTCAAAATGTAAAACAAGTGATCAATTTGCTTCATACACTAGAAGAAATTTGAGGATATGCAACCATCCTATTTGTGACTACATGCAACTATGTATTGTTTGTGATTACTTTTGCAACTACTTATCAACTTAACCAAATTTGGGGAGGGATTGTGACTATATTCCGATTAATGTGTGACTATTATCTTTTTCATCCTCCTATATGGATGTTTTAAGGATTATATTCATCCATGAATATGCCCCGAACATGGCCTGTTAATTACATTTGTAACCAAAATTTAATCACAAATAATTTGAAAATGTAGTTGTAAAGATGTACAATGTGTATTATGGGCATAATAAACATACATATTTGGGATTATACAATTAAAAAGTCTATTTAGATTATAATAAATATTTATTATGAATATTATCAACATATTTGTAGGCTTTAATGTAAAGTTTTTGTGAAACGTACGTTACAGGTATATTAAAGGTGTAAAAAAGTGAGTTAAGTTTATATCTACTATTTTTTCTTATCAATAATTATGATGCAATTAATTAATATTGAATAATTTTCTAGTCAATAATAACTAACTATTAATATATTATTATTAGTAATTAATAGTTAAAAACTAAAAAATAAAAAATAAATATTATTGAAATTATTAATTATTAAAATTAACTAAGTTTTCATTTAATATTAATATTTTATTAACTATTGAATAAGTAATATTTAATACTCAATCATTCATATTAATCAATTAATATTGATTATTGATGGATTTTTACTATAAGTTATTTATTTAATTAAGTAAATATTAATTAATATTTGATGCCATTGCTACATATTATTAATAATTATTAATATGTAGATAGGAAGTTAGTGAATTAGTTAGTTAATTAATGAGGTACTTATGGAGTTGACACAATTGAAAGGGAAACCAAATTGTATGGAATAAATAATCTACTCGCAAATTAGTTACAAAATATTTGCAAATATGTTGTGACTAGATTTTTTATCTCATATAGTTTGGCTTCCCTTTTAATTGTGTCAACTATATAATTAAATGCACTATAAACATTAAAATACACAAGATTTGCCAAATGGAATGAACTAATTAAAGAAGTTCAACCCTAGCTTGGGTAAATCCAAAATAAAGTAATTAAAAAAAGGTCTTAAGACTTACCTACCTACCTACTTAAGCCTACTTACTTACTTACTTACATGTACTTACTTAGTTACCTATCTTAGGTTTCTTTACCTACCCACATATTTTTATTTTAAATGTTTCAAAAAATATAAATGTTGCCATGTGGCACAAAGCTATTTGCCCACGTTTATGAATAATTTTTTTAAAAAAAGGTTGAAATTAAAATTTTGGTAATAAATTTAATATTTTATTTAGATAATTTAATATGATTGGTCATTAAAAATTGATCATTAGTTGTATGATAATTGCATGTGCTATATGGTCAACAAATGGAAAATACAATCAATTTAAATATGTATTTCATCCATTGTTTGTGAAATGACATCGTCATGACATCAACATTTATAACTAATGTCCATTAGAAATAAATTATCATTTTGAAACTGTTGTATGCAATTGTTAGACCCCATATATAGTTGCATAAAACAAGTTGCACATGACCAGAAGTTACATATGACAATATGTATGTGGATAATATATATGGTATGAATTTATATTTTATACATTTATATTATTCTACAAGGGTTACCCATGATGACATGTGTTCATTGGTGAAGGTTAATTATATGGTGACATGTGTGGCATTTAAAACATTATTCAATATTTTTCATTATTAATAAATTAATAATATCTTGGCCATCCAATAAAACATGAATAACATTTTGACACATGTCCATTTATGAAAGCCAATTATGTGATAACACATGGCAATTTTAAAAAGCCATTGATTATTTACTTTTAATTAATTAGGTAGGTAGGTAGGCCATAGGTAGGGAAGTAAGTAGGTCATAAGTAGGTTGTAGGTGTTTAACCTTTAGGGTTGAACCTCTTTTATTGGCCCATCCCAAATGGCATTTGGTACTTGGTTTGTGAACAAAGCAAATGCATTTATATAGTGTGCACATTTGGAATTTAGGGTAAAAAATATGGGAAAAAAAATTCAATTGTAAGTGTAACCTACCTACAAATAGTACATGCTACCATATTAACCTAGTTTACCTACTAGTTAAATTAATTATATTATAAATAATAAAACTTAATAGGTAATAATAATATAATATAATGATAATATTACTAATTGACTAATAATTAATGATTGATAATATTATATTATTATCTAATTTAAATTAATAGCTAACTTAGGTTAGTAACTAGCATAGGTTAACAATATAGTTAAGATTAAAATTACATTTATTGAAAAAGAATGATATTATTATTAACAACTAGTGATGATAATAATAATAGTAATAATAAGTATAGTTATAATATTTTTTAATAATAATTTATGATTAGCTATAATGATCAATTATATAATAATATATATATTTTAGCTAACTAATTTTGATTAAATTAACCATGGCTAAACTAATTAAAAATGACTAAATTAATTTTGATTCAACTAACCATAGTTAAACTAATCATGATTAAATGATCCATGGTTAGATTAACTAAAAGGTTAAATTTATTAGTTAACTTAGCCATGTTTAATTTCGTCATGTTAGTTTACCCATTGTTAGTTAAATTTAACCTCCTAACTAGTTTAATTCTTTGGTGAATTTTAACCATAGTTAGTTAGCCAATGTTTGTTTAGCCAAAATTAGTTTACTCATGGTTAGTTTAACCAAGTTAATTTACACATGGTTAGTTTACCCAAAGTTAATTTAATCATGGTTAGTTTAACCTTGATTAATGTGAATTTAACTTAAATCTAACCAATGTTTTGCCAAGTGGGTAGCATCAATTAGCATCTATTTAACCTTAATATTAGAGGAATAAGACTATTATACATAGCTTAGGTAGATATATTGAATATATTAATGCAGGTATGTATTAATTTAGGCCATGATTTTTGTGACATGTGTCTATTTTGTATATTATTAGTTACATGTTAGTTACACACACAATCAATGTAGTTGCAAATGTCATTTGTGACTAGACATTGTCGCAAATTGAAGTCGAAAATATGTAGATTTTTTCTAGTGAGACTTGTATGAATACATAATCATAAACATCTTATTCAAGGGAGAAAAGACTAGTTTTGCACACCTTTTGGGATGTAAAACCAACTAATGTAAACAATGTCATTGAGTACACAACTAATTTGATCAAAGGGACAAGGGATGTGCATTCCATGCAATCCATTGAGTCCATGGACATGAATAAGCTATTGAAAAAAAAACTTGGCTTCTTTATGTTGTTTTTGTGTTGATTTTAATTTCTTAGCATGTGAAAATTTGTTGTAGACTGAACATTAGGAGGTTGAGGTACTAATACTTAATATTGTGGGGTATGTACGTAATGCTTGGAAGTGACCTTTTGAGAAGACAAGTGGGATGAATACAAAGGTGATGGTGTTAACCTTGTTGCCTACATTTCAGTAGGAGACAATTATGTTGTGAATGCAAAGGAAGGAAATGAAAAAAGGTGGATTTTTACATTGTATTATATATGCATACAAACTAGCTTCATGGTTTCCAACCTTTCACTTGCCCATGGGGGCAACAATTTTGGGCAAGTGACATAATAAGCTATGAAATATTACCAAAGTTGGGGTTGGTTGGGCTTTTCTTATGTTTTATTGATGAGGTCCCATATTGTTTATGTTCATGCAAGCCACATTAAGGCCATCAAATTCCCAATGGTGCCAATTGATCACAAGGTTTAAGTGCTTGGTGCTCATGTAAAAGATGGCATAAGGCATGTTATTGCATCCATTGAGTTGTAATGGACATTGATTTCTACATGTTGTAATACATGACCATATTTCCTTTTCTTTTATACATATTGTATGATCAAGTGTGCATAACATTGATTAGTGTTATGAAAAGAAAAATTTAGAAATCTTGTTATTTGTTTTCTAGCATGCTTATATCTTTTTTTATTCTTTCCATTGATAGCTAGCCCATAAGTTGACACAAGGAGTTCATTGTATATTATGTTTAACATAGTTTGAACAAAAGATGCATATGCCCACTTGTAACATGGGTTGCTACCTAATGTTTTTGGTGGGGTTTTGACTAGAGAAAGGGATGGAATACTCATCATTTTTAGAACCATTATATGATTTTGAGGTTGAAACTAAGTGTTGATTTATGTGAACAAGGTCTCATTAGTTTGTTGCAAGAAAGATTTTTTGTATTTCTTTACCAAGTTGTATGTACCATGTTAATTTATATGCAAACTAAAAGGTATATATATAGTTTGGACCTTATAGTGGTCAAGATCATGTAACATTAGGCATCAAAAATCCATGATTTATTGTATTAATTGTTTGTACCATGTCTAATTGTTGACCAATTTTAAGTTTTGCAAGGAAAGTAATCACACAATAGTTGGTATGCCAACTAGTAGAAGCACAAAGAATACACACTTCAAAACTTCATCTTTTCAACAAAGCAAAAACATGCAACACCATTTTCCAGGTGCAACAACCAACGTACAAAAACTTTTGTGTAGTTGCATGGATGCATTGATGTTGGTATACACCAAAGGTGGTTAGGATTTGAAGTATCCGGAACTACCAATGACTAAATGTGGGCAAGATAGAATGTTTCATGGGTTTGAAGTAATGTCACCCGCCCCAACCCATTTGGTACATTGTGGTGGGTGAAAGCATACTATGAGGAGGCAAAGATTGTTATCATCTTTTACTTTTTTTTAGGATATTTGAATTTCAACCATGTTATCATTATGAAGAATTTCCACAATGTTTTTGCATATTATGGTAGGCCAAAACTCAGAGACGTAATGCCAAAGAAACTATAATTTTTTATTTCATATGATGTGATGCTATAGTATATCTATGCCACAAAAATATATGTCACAATGTCTTAAAGAATGTAAATGTATTCAAGAAATGATTGAAATGATTTCTAATCTTTATGAACTTGTTAGTATCTACTAAACATTATGATTCCATATGATTGGAATAAATTTGTGAGCCATGTGAAGAGTTTGATCATTATCATATCACAAATGGGTGTTTCTTACGACAATGACCATAAATGGGTGAATGCATGGTAAGGTGCTTCACTTATGGATTCACATTTATATTTTTGTAGGGTACATTTTGTTTAAATGGATGTGGTGATAAATGTATGTTTTAATTTGTTAATTGATAATTGATTCTAAATTCATAACTTGAATATGAAATTTAAATTTTTGTTTTTTTTGAAAATGTTACCCTTATGATTGTTAATAGTGGACTTTTGAAGGGACAACATATGGACTAGTTTCCTAACTACAATGGTATAACATCAATGTATTCATAGTAAGTTTCAATTTAATTGATTTTTAGTGACTAAGTATATGTTGAAGGATGGAATAAATAACATGTATATGGGACCATTTTCTTGAAAACCTTAACAAATATGTTTTTATGGAATTTAAAATGGTACAAATTTGACCTTGTTTTCATAAGTCTTTGTGAGTTACAAATTACTTTTTCTTTCAATTTTTTTGTTCCAAAAGTGTTTGTTTTATGAAATATCTAAAAGGACCATTATTCATATGGACTTTATTATTATTTTTCCAGGTATTATGATTTTTAAAAAATTGCATCCATCAAAACAACTAACATCTGATTGCATGGTACACAAAAAGTAGTGTAAGCAACAAAATATGGGGGGTCCTTAAAGAAAAATATTAACAAGTAGACTATTTTATGGAGATAATTAATTTTTTTTTGAGTACATTATTGTTTAGCTCTTGTTTGCATGGACTTCAAAAGTTAAATTATTATAATCATGTTTTTTTAAGCTACTTGCAAGTACTTGAATTGGACCTAAAACGTGTGGCAATTTGAAAAATAAAGTTCAAGTACTTGAAAATAGGTGAAATGTTTTTGCAAGTATTTCATTTTTTTTTCAAACACCTCAATATTGATGTGGTGAACATTCTAATATCACTTTTTTGGTTAATTGAGTTGTTTAGTTAAAATCATCCCCAACCCCTAAAAACTGGGGGATACTTTTGGGGCACTTTTTCAAATCCAAATGATACGACACAAATTGCTTTTGAAAGCTCAAGGGAAGCTAGAGATGCCCATGGAAAAAAAAAAGTTTCATTTTCTTAAAAATGTTAAAGGAAGGTTAGAAGTTTGAAAAACTATTTTTTTTGTGTTTTCAAGTAGAAAACAAGGTAACAAGTATGTACAAAATGTTTTGCTTATGATCATCATTTTATTTAAGTTTTAAAATAGAATATGATGTTAAAAAATGTATGAACGTCAACTTATAAATGATTATAGTCATAAGTTATGATAAACAAAATAACCATGTTTTTTAAAAAAAATTTATGGACTCCTATGGAATGGAACATTTGCCTAAAATGAGCCACCTTACTATGCATTTGCCCAAATATGTAAGAAATTAACAATTTGAAAAATAATCATTTTCAAATGGAAGATGAAAAGATATTTGAGGTAGGCCATTTTTCAAATTTTCATTTCAAAAGTTTTTTGGTTGATTCATTCAAACCAAAACCTATTTTAAGTTTTGAAAAATGAATTCTATTATATTACATATACCAAAAAAAAACATTATTCTTTGAATTTAATTAAAAATTTTAATTTTTTTTTCAAATAATATTAAATAACATTAACTTTTTGAAAATCAAAATACGAAGTCCAAACACCAAAAATAAAGCTTAAATTAAATGCAACACATTTTGTAATTGTATATTTTACACACATGTCATGAAACTCCCCAAGTTGGGCCCCCCATAATGTGCTTTCACCTTGGTGCACCATGTGTTTTTATAATTAGGTTAGGCATTTTGAAGCATTATATAATATAATGAAATGACAATAATAGTTGAAGGTAAATACTATGAAAATAAAAACATTGCCATTGAAGCATCATACTTTTTTATTCTAATTTCATTGTGAATTTCCAAAAATTATGGACTGTATTTGTTAAAAATCTATAAGCATATTGTTCTTTAAGCTTGAACTACTAAATTTCTTAGGATTGCACAAACATGTGTCAATTAAAAACATCATTTAATAAAATGTATGTTTAGATTTTGTTGAGGATATGTACTTAAAGTTTTTTAAGGTTACACTATTTCATCAATTGATATTTGATAATTATCATTTTCCAATATTGTTAGCATGTTGGTTCATTTGTAAACTTATTTGCATTTCTTATCATTGGAATTACAAGTTTTTATCTCTTGTTTCTAGACTAATGGATCTATTATCCTACCATTGTAAATTCAATCACATTGGTATATTTGATGTTTGACAACAAAACATGTTGTATGCAATCAAATGACATATTAATGAATGTAAATTGACTTGAATATGTTCAACCACAAATATACGTATGCTCCAAAAACCTTGTACAAAAATAACAAGCTTCCAAAAATAGTGGAGCTCCAAAAAAAGGGTATATTTTTCAAGAGAGATGTGCACTACCAAAAATGGTGGAACATAAGATGTTATGTTTGGTTCAACCAAAAAATCTTACCAACAAAAAGCTTTCACACCCTACTATGTGCTATTGGACCCAAGAGTCTAGTTGTAATACAAATTGTAAAAAAACTCACACACGACTAATTCATTGACATCAATAGAAATACACCACAATGATGCATATACAATTTGCAAAAGCATCCATATATTCTTATCATTAACCTAGCATTGTAACCAAATTGGTTTAAGGTATAGCTAAAATGGAATAGAACCTTTTGTGTTCACATGGTCAATTGACTAGGTCTATCCCTTTTCTTGGGTAAATGCGATTCCAACACTAATAACCCACTTCTTTGATCTTCATTAAAAGTGATATTGTCCTTTGCAACCAAATAAACAATGATTAGAAGTTTTCAATGACTTTGATTTAGTCATATAATATAACTTTTAATCCTATGTGGAAAAATAAATAGTCATAAATGAAATGTTTTTGTCATTTATGGATGATAATATTGCATGGTAAGAACAAAATCATTAGTTCACAATTTTCTAATCAATAACATCCATGACAAAGGATATAATGATGCAGATTTTGTCATTACATATACGATTATAAATTGACTATTGTTTAAAATGACATGGACAATGATGACATGGCTTTTCAATGCAACTATCAAATGATTATATTTTGAACAACATTCAACAATTGATTTATGGTTGAAGAATGACTCCATGCAATGACATGGATAATATTGACATGGTAGTTCAAAGTGATTATGAAATGATTGGAATATGAAGAAGCAGTTAGGAATTACTAGAAAATGACTGATGTATGATGACATGGGTAATGTTAACCACCTACTTACCTACTTACTTATTTACACATGTATCAACCCACCCATCCACCTACCTACCTACCTACCCATTCACACACCCACCTACCTACTTACCTACCCATTCACCCACCTACTTACCTCCTATAACCAACCTACCTACCAACTTGCTTACTTACCCACCTACTTACTTACCCACTTACCCACCTACCTCATGTAACTCACCAACCTACCTCCTATTTCCTATCTCCTACAACCTACCAAACTCCTACCTAGGGATGTTATTCCATGAGTATGTGAGAATGAACATCAATAAGGAAAAATATTCCAAGTATATTCCATCCAAGTTAGTGGGAATATTTTTTGATGGATACTTTTGACATGAAGGTATATTCTTTCACATCATCAAAATTCCCACATGGCATTCCATGGTTCCAATGTAAATAATCTCTTGTTTAATACATTAGGAGTTACCAAGATTTTAGAAATAAAAGACTTCTTGAAATCATATCAAGTTTGCAACTAATTTTGCGACTAAATGAACATGGGAGCCTATTCTTGGGTGAAAAATCCAAGTAACTAGTTGACATGCAATGATGCACAATTTAGTAATTGCACAATAGTCACAAAAATAGTTGTAAATTTTAAAAGGTGGTGACTATGCAATTACATGCGACTATTTATCATTTACAATTAAAATTTGATTTATTCTAAATCTTGTTGTTGCTAATTGAAAATGCAAAACTTTCAATATCAATATCATACCCAAGCAAAGAACTCCATGTTTGCAAAGAAATGAATACTCAAAGGTTGACTAGAGACAACCATGGAAGGGGGTAAAAATTTGGTTTAAAAAAATGTTGTTTTTTAAGGAAAAAGATCCCAAGTAAAGGTTACATAGAGAGTACATAATCCAAAAACACACAACATTGTGATGACATGAAACACAAGTGTAATATCTATGATATCTATAGAGAGAAAAAGAGATTGAACTCTCCACCATCCTAACAACAATTTGATTTAAACAATTGTCGACCCCAAGCTCACATATAATAGAAAACAAAGAAAAATAGATACCCATTTAAAGCAAATTCATCTATGAATGCATGAATTCTTGAGTCAATGCTAGTGTCTTCGAACGATGGATCTAGGGATTGGAAATTTGTTAGAACTCTAGGCTGAGTTTCAACATATGAAGGTAAGTGGGCTAACATAAGGACTTAAAAAAAAACTCCTTGCACGCAAAAAAGGGAACATTTTTCAAAGGGTATGAAGTTGGCATGTCTTTACAAGCAACAACGACACCTAGATGACATCAGACATTGCAAGATGTGGATTGAAATCAAAACAATATTAACAACAATTTATTCATAATCTAATTGTTTATTTCTTATCTTCTTTGGGGGGGAATTCAAATTGAGATTGTAACCCTTCAATTGTGTATCCTCAAGTTCAGATTCTTTCATCAATGGAAAAAGGACCTTGTGAAAAGCAACATGATCCACCTCAAGTACAAAACACAACTCTCAATGGCAGCACATGCATGAATAATATTAACTGTTGCCAAACATGAATCAAAATCCTAGAGAGAAAATGACAAAGAGAATAAATTAGGATGGCAAAAAAATCACTTATAGTGAAGTCCAAATGAACAACCAATGAGTCCAAAGGAAAACACACTTCAACCAACACTTGCAATGTGAGAGGATGAATCTTTTTGGCTACTCAGAATGGCATCCCATTGTAAGATATACTCATGGATGCTCATGTTGTTCAATTATATAGAACATCCTCCTTGCAAATGCAAATCCCCTGAGCAAGTACAGCAGCAAACAAAATGAAAAACTGGAAGTCTTCTCGTGTAAGAAGAATGGCCTGACTTACAAGCGTTTGCAAGAAAAGAAACAATGATATATTAGATATATTAGAAGAAGACCACATAGAAGGGGGGAACTAAATTAGATTGAGGTAAGAATATAGGGAAGACCTTTCAGCTCTTGTCTTCAGTGCTCACCAATGAAAGCAAGTCGATGACCACCCACTTCATCTTGATATCAAGCTCATAATAATAAAAAAAGGTAGAGACCTCCTTGAGAACACGAAGGTTATGATTATAATATGACTCACTTTGTTTCATCCATTAGAATGTTACAATTCAAATCCCATCACCAAACATCACCACACCATAAGTTAGGTCAACAATTGTTTTCATAAAACCCATAAATGAACACAAAACTCACTTTTCTGATTGGGTGCAATAACAAATTCAACACAATATTTGAAGATCAGGTGTTCAATCATAGGCATTTAAAAAAACAGTGGCAAGTGCATGTGCATCCATCGACTGATTAGGTTCTGCTATTGAGGCACTCAATTGTAAGCCTGTGTTTGGTGATGGGCATGTTTACCGTACGACGTTCAAATGTTGATAGATACCCAGCCAACACTGGTGTCTACTAGTGTTAGCTGATTTTGGGATCTGGTCCGGATCTGGATGCAATGCCTGGTTTGGATGCTCTTCACACTCAGGTACTGCATTTCCCAACCATGAAAGAACTCGTCGTACAAAGCTGAATAAGGTCACTCCATCCCAGGTTCTGCTCTGGAGACCCAAAACTAGAACAGACTGAGCACTTGCACCAGAACCAGATCTTTCAACCTGCTGGAACCTTAACCTCTTTTGCCGATGTTCCAGTTTTCTAGGCAAACAGGTATTGCAGGATTCTTATACAAGCAAGTGAACTTTTGGAAAAAAGGTCCTTTTATCTTGTACTTAGTTAGGGAACACAATTCCCAATTGGAATTACAACTCACCTGTACAATCTTCAATTTTGGGATGTGTGTTGATAGCTGGAGCCTGGAACCCGTTCGTTCTCCAAAGGACACCTGATTCAGAATTTGGTTTGAAGAGAAGGAGGATGACGTTTAAAATTGTGAGGAATTGTCTCAGAACTTGAGGGTGGAGGTTCTATCAAATTTAAAAAAACTAGCTGGAACCAGAGGAATTGTAGGTTATATCGAATTGAAAAGCTACCCAGAACTGGAACCCACGGTTTTCTTCAATACTCGAAACCAATAAATGTTCACTATGCATACCTACAAATCAAAAACCAAAATGGAAAGAGAATGATCACAGGGTCACTTTCATTTTTTAGCGAATGGCGTGCAAAAAGAAAAGAAAAAAGTATTACTGAGTCACCAGGAAATAAAATTTATAATTAGTTTAAATGTAAATAAGTTACTCAAAATCAATTATGAGAACAAAGTTAAAATATATTTTAAAATATTCTTTTTTAAAATAAAATACCAAAAGTTACCCTTCATCTCAAGTGTTTGATAAAATATAGAAAGAGTACACCCTGCAAGAGATTTGCGGCTTTTTATTTTGAAATTGGATGTATGCACAAGGTTGAGAATGAACAAGGTTTACAGGTCGGTAGATCATCTACCAAGTTACCTACCTCTCTAGTCTGGGAAGAACCCTACATTTTTGTCCGTAAGTCCTTGTTAATTATACACTTTGGACTGTTTTGAATCATTGGGGGTTTTTGTTTTTGCCTTCAAAAGACTCTTTCATTAGCTGTAACACTTGTCAGTGAACACTTGTGAAGAGCACCCTGTTTTGGAATCGGTGTGTAGCACTTTCAGGACTGAAACCTTAATCCCCACACTAGGCTACTAGGCCTCTAGTTCCATGTTCTCATGCAATTGGACACTTGAGCCTAATTGAACCAATGTCCTCTAGGAGGTCTTCTGGTTGGCTAATATGATGAGTGTTAGGTCAACCATCATGCTTACAATATTGAGCTCTAATTAGGACTGCATATGCAAGATCTGGTGTTTGGAAGGCAATGCAATCTATGTGTTGTTTCCAATACAGTTTTTTCACTCTTCAGATCTTAAATAATTATAGAGCAGATCTATCCATATTGGATATTTAGGCTTTCATGAGTATTTTTCACATTCATTATTACTTACATATCCCAAGTCCCACCCATAAACTTGAAAAAAGTGAGAGGTCACTAATAATAAAGTAAGTGGATTGAATTGAATAATCTGATCAACGAACCAAAGTGACAGATTATACCTAGCAGATCAATCAATCAATCTAGTCAATCCATAGTAGGATTTATATTGTGCATTGATTTTTGCTAGCCACTGGTGCACCACACCCTATTGAAATATAGCCATGTCAATTTTTTGGAATCAAACCAACAAGCTTTTACTTTTCTTCATCCAAAACATGGTATATAGTGCTTGCGGGTGGACCTGCTTCTAGAGCTTGTCCACCCACAGCCCCTAGTCCAGCCTAGTAAAGTGTTTATCACATCCAACATAGAATGTTAATTGTTTCCCAAATGTCACACATAAACATAAAAATTAGACAGTATAAGTCAAGAGACTATTTAAATGTCACCACCTGGGCCAACTATTACAGCCAGCCAATCAAAGCAGTCATGTATTTGTAGTGGGCCTTGAGGAGATCATGGTGCTTTGCAAGTGTACAGGAGCAGAATATTTAAAACCATTTTCACTCTTTTCGAAGTCTGCACTCTCTGCCAAATATACAGGGCATTTTATTGCTGCCACTGCACCTTCTGTTTTAAAGGTAAATCTGGTATAGTTTTCATTTTATGGTTTCTTTCTTTTGCAGGGCTGACAAACATAAAAGTCCTCTTGGCCTGTTGAATTTGAGAACATTGTTACCAAAAAATTCTTCTGATAAATCGAAAGAGTGCACCAGGGTAGTCAAGCAAGTCCCAAGAATCGAGGGAACAAAGGTAAAGGGTAGGGGGAATTTATTAGCCTAAAGGCTAATACTTGCAAGGATGGATGTGCTACATTCTCCCAATCCATGGTTAAGGCGCTTGAATGCTGCTTACAGTCCTTGTTCTCTCCTGCATTTTTCAGCAGCTGTAGAAAGCCAAATAAATGTAGATTGTTGTTGTTATACTGCAGGGTGCCTGCAACAGCCTGGTAGATTGATAAGGAGAGCTCTAAGTGACCTCCATGAACAAGAGAGCATCTTATTCTGTAGATAAAGAGAAGTCACTAGCACTAGAAACTGGCAAAGAAAGTTAGGGCATGTGAAATTTCTTTTCTAAAGAAGAATAGAGAAAGAAGAAACAAATTAAAGGTCTCTAAAGAGTCCCTATGCTTTGAGTCTTTGCTTTTAATTGCAACAATTTTGAATTCAGCATGCAAAGTTGAGGAATGGGTTGACTTCAAAATTGTGCTAATTGTGAATTTTACAAGGCTTGTGCACACAGGTTTTTTCAGAAGTGCAGTTCAAGGGACACAATGATGACATCCAATTACCCAAGTTGAAGCACTAGGATATGTCTGAGTTAGTCATGAAGGAAGTTTCAAGGTGAGAGAAGTCTTTAGACTCCACATGTTAGTCTATTCACACCCTTTGTACTACTCCCTTTGTGTGCACATAATTTGTTTGTGCATTGGTTTCCTTGTGGTACTTCTTATTTTCACATGTACACTTAGATTGTTGTATTTGGACTTTTGGATCCGGAGGACACAAGGTTATAATTTTTTATCTTTTGGTAACAAGTTGAATAGAAATAGTAACCCATACAATTCTCTTTTGTTTTTTTCTAGTCAAAAATAATTTTCCACATGCATGAGAAAGAGCTATAGTGGTAGTAGTGACTCAACATTGGTATTTATTGAGTTGACATAGTGTCGTGACGTTCAACGTCGTAAGGGTGTAAATCCATAGTAAACTCTACTAAACAAAAAGACTAAAACTAGTCAAAGGTAAAAACTAATCAACCAAAAATAGATGCACACACACATATATATACAATGCACAAGAGAAGGCTGAGATGAAATTCTCATGTATTATTAAATTGAAAAAAAGGAAAGAAAATGTAGTGTATGTAAATGGTGGTCGTGTAATGGCCATCGTGAGCATTTAGAAATTCAATCTAACTATAGAGGAAACTCTCCTTGACAAAAGAATTTAAAAAAAACTGACAAGAGAAAGGCAAATCTTGGCCCTTTATATAGTTGTCAAAAAAGCTGAAACCCTAAACAAGCCATAATAAAACACCTAATAACGTATAGTAACCTAAAAACATACATTAATTCTAGGAGCGTACAAAAACCCTAAAGGCATGATTGGCATGCCCGAATCGGCCGTCATGTATGAGGCCATGCATATAAGCATGACAACAGGCATCCTCATTGGGAAAGTTAAGATTTATGTGGTGCAAAAATGAGAAGAAACAAAATTTGTTCAATGTTCTTAGATGCAAACTTGGAATATTCTATTCCACAGGGCTCATGATCACACATTGAAGTAAGTAAGTAATGATGCCTTTAACTACTTTTCAGCATTCCATCTGTGTTGTAGACAAAAAGTTTTAGCTAAAAATTTTATTCTTTAACTTGAATTGGTGTGAATTCAAAACTCCAAGATGATGTACAGTTGCTTACATTTGTTTGGTCCCCTCTCCTAATCTAGGGGTGTTTTCATTTGCCAAAAATGCTCAAAAGGGATTTGGCTACATGGTAAATTGTATTTTAACCCTTGACCTTTTTACACCCATTTAAACTCCAATTGAAGCTTTAGTTAGAAGTCTAAGCCAATCGTTTCATCCATGAATGAGATCACATAAAACCCATTAGATTAAAATTTATGGATTCAAAATTATTTGTTAGAAATTTCCACCAAAATTAAACAAGGGTTGATGAATAGAAAAACCAGATTGATGTCATATGCAATTGAGCAACTTGGTGTTACTCAAAGCTGCATTCAAAGTTTCATTAATAAAAAATCGGTTTTAGACTTGACACTCATGCATGGGTGTGAACAAATTAGTAGGAGTCACTAATGTCTTTTTAGGTAATTGTTTTTGGGGAATATTTTTGAAAAAAAAATTCTAAACCTTTGCTAAGGTTTGTGTTAAAAATTTGTCATTTAAAAAGTTTTCCAAGTCCATTTGGGTGCGAGTATGAAGATAGGAGCCAAAAACCATGTCAGATAATGCTGAAAACTATGAACTTTTTTACATATGTTTTTTTTTTTTGACTTTTTAAAATTATGTAAATCATTCCAAATTGTGCTAAATGACTAATATGAAATTTGATGAATTCAAATTCAAAATTCATTAAATTAAAATATAGGTTTTGATTTTAAAAAGATGCTTGAACTTGAATAGGTGTTGTGTCAAATGTGGTTAATTTTACAAAGGATTAGGTAAAGGACTATTGTAATAATATAATTTTGATGGTAAAAAAATTTAGATGATAGCAGGCTACTATCCAAGTTCAAAAAACATTCACAATTAAAAAGATATGGAATTTTAAAATTTTAAAAATTCAAAATATTTTCAAAATTAAAAATTTTCAAGAGCCTTTATCACATGTAAATGAGGTGTAATGTACATGACATAATTTTATTTTTTTGGTAATTTATAATATAAAAAACGAAAACCTAAAGTAGTTAGCATATTTTGGTATGATTCAAAATTATGATAAATTTTCAAGATAAAATGCACAATCTGATAAAATTTACACTTTGAAAAATTCATATTTATTCAACAATGATTAACATAAAACATGTGATCTATTGTGATAACTATATGTATTTTTAATAATAAGTTGCAAAATTTTTTATTCAAAAATTCTTTCATATGAAAAAGTGAAAAAAGGACTAAAAAGGACTCACAAACATTTTGTAAAATAATCATGTTGGCTCCTATCTACCTACTTGCAACCATTTATAAGTCCTTTTATTGCTTAAAAATAGTGGTTACAAATATTTTTACACTATTTTTAAAAGTCCAAATTTTAATGAAATAATTTCATATTTTGAACATTTATAAAATAAAATTTTAAGTTTGATAATGTGCAAAATTTCTAACTTATTTCCAAGTTACAATTAAAAAAATAAAATTGATATAAAAAACACAAAATTAAACATGGTTACAACAGCTTTTGGCTCCTATTAGCATAATTGCACCTCCATATGCATCAAATTAGCACTTGCAATGATCAACTTAAGTACCAAAATAATACAAATTCAGACCAGAATCAAGTAAGGATGAAGTTTTGCAATTTCTGGAATTTTAATGAGAGTATCTTTGAAAATGGGCAGTACCTTGAAAGGGAAGTTAATATGATCCCAACATTGGAACCACTGTTGGCTAGTTATTGCTTTTTTTCATAACTGGCCATGTAGTTTATTTTTTAATTTTGGACCACAGAGGTTATCATATACAATTTTCAAATGTTTAAGCCCATCAATTATCAATTTCCATGGCAAAGTAATGCACTGATTATTAATTAATTTGTTATTTTTTGGGGGTAATAGTCATTAGTTATGCATAAGGGTTGATTCTCAAATACTCATCTTGAGAATTGTCTGTGATATTCCCTAGGTAGGGTAGGTAATGATTATATTTTTTCTACTTTTTTTTATCATGAACATGTTTAGGGTTTTAAGATTGACAATTTATTTAGATGAAATTCCAATCATTTGCGTAAGATACTGAAATTTGAAACTTTACCCTCTGACCCATTGAGGTCTTTCAAGTTCTTGGAATGATATGCAGCAGGCAGGTTGGTTATTTATTAAATTTTCCAAAAAATCAAATAATTGATTGTGAGGCTATCAATACCTGGGTTGATAATTCTGTTTTTTCAATAAGTGGTTAACATTGGTTCGAACTGCTAAGTCAGCTCATATATGGGGTTTTCCAAGAGCTTTGAGATGGTCTATTGTTCGGCATTGCTATGTGGGCATTGAGGTTCTGATAAAATAAGTGCATGCCTTGAGTTTCGATTTGTGAACTAGTTGCTCACTCAAGAGTGCATCAATGGGACACAAGAAGCTTTTTTTGGATTCCCTAGAAGGAAGAGAGTGAAAATCTTTGATAAATTAAAGTTGAATTAACAATTCATAGGGAAAGCTGTCCACAGAAATCATAGGACCAATATTTCAATGTTTCATTCTAATTTCCCATTGTGAAACAGAGGAATCATGGTACTTTCCCATTGTCAAACAAACCATTTCATGTTTGCATAGGGAAAATTCAAGTTTTTCTTGATGGTCCCATAAGGTTTAGACAACAAGTTTCCATACAACTCCCTGTGTGCAATATGGCAAAGCTCTCAGTAATTCCTGTTAGAAATCCCTCTGAGAACCAACGTCAAAGGGAATATTCATTTCCCACAATAGATGCTTTCCAAATACGAAAAACTTACTAACTTCCCCCTTTGACATTGGTTCACAGTACCCCTCTAGATGGCATAATTGAACTTTCCCTGTCAGGCTCCTTGGGAATGATGCAAAACTCTCTGTGTGTCACAATTCCTTCTCAGTTGCATTTTAAGTCCATTCTTGAAAGTAAAGTTAGACAATTTTCCCACAAGGGAATCCAAGAGCTCCCTGTACTACAATCAGTGATTTTTTTTTCAATTTTCTGATGTTGCATCATTAGTAGCATCCCAAGAAAGATTTAGCATTAAATGATAACATCACAGGTAGAAGAGTAATTTCTTTTTAAATGTTGCTGTTGTTTGGCCACCTATAGGAGAATGCCTTCTATATCTAATGAACCCAGTTCAAAATCCTTGTTTTTTTATTGAATGTTTTAAAAAATTTCCAAAATAAAAACCTTTGAAGAGCTCCTACCCCCAATTTATTATTTTTCCATTTCGGCGAAATTTGGCACTTAAAGAAAACGATGCATACAACCAAGTAAAGTGAAATGAAAAAAAAAATTTGAATCTCCACCAACCACACATTTAAAATTCCCAAAAAAAACGAGATCTGGCCTATCAGATGTTTAGTGGTTATGTAAAATGCCTGAATATTTTTCAACTTGCAGATTATGGGAATAAGTGGACATTGGGTAAATAAAATAACCTTCCAAGTTCCAAGTGCAAAACGACAGTTGACACCCTTTAAAAGTTGGAAACCTCTAGATTTGTGGTCGTTTCGTGTTTGGCAGTTTCCAGCTTGATATTAAACAATGAACAGTGACTGCACTTTGTTGTAAGAGTACACAACCAAAGGGAAAAAATCCAAAAGGATAACAGAAACGACCTACTAATAAGTCTTAGCTCAATTGATGTACCTCTCATTTTTTAGGGTCGTTAGTCTTTGGCAGTTTGCCTATTGCTGCTTTAAGGTAGTACAAGTGTAGTAGTTGGCATTCTTGAAACCTGCCACTTAAAAGAAAAACACCCAGCATTCCTCCTGACTATATTTCCAGATACCCTACTGCCTTGGCAGCTTTGACACTACTAATATTATTTTCAGAAATTTTGAAATTTGCACAATTTTTCTTTTTCAAATAAATTTTTTTTTGAAGAAAAATATAGAATCTTCTGGAATATTCCATTTATTGAAATGAAAAATGAAAAATTATTAATTATTCAACAGACATGTGCTGAAGCTGCCAAGGCACTACAGTACCCAATGCCAACACAAGGGATTGAGGAAAGTCCTGGATACTCCCTTTGACTCTTATAGGGAGTCCCTCATGATGAAAATCATAAAGACAGGAGCAGACACAAAGAAGAGGACTTACTTCTACAACTCCTGTCTTCAATATGAAATAATGACTATCATAGTAGTAGTAAATTGTACATTACCAAGACATGAAACTTTCCACAAATGCTCATAGGGCCAGGCCCCTGGGTGAACCAGCACCTACTCTGGGACCTTCCTCTTCTTGTGTGAGGCCTCTTTTTAGGGTCTATATTGAACCTGGGAAATGTTAAATTTGGAGTCACACAGACCCTGATTTTACTGTAAGCATGAGAAATTTATAATTTTTAGAAACAACCGCAAGAAATGGGAATTTTTACCAGTGTTGGCTTGGTATCAACTTTAAAACATACCAGCCTGGTCCTGGTATGAATTTCATAAAATAAAACACATTACCAGGATGCATGAAGCATGATTATTAGCCTCGGTGTTGGGTCCTTTTAAAAACTTTTCTACCATCCCGGTCCTGACCTCCTGTCCAAGACTGACTTTTCGCCCATTTGAGGATATATATATATAGCTGATATTCAAAGTAACATATGGTAACAATGGTATAAGCCCGATGTTACCACAGGTCCATACTAGGCTGGTACTGGTCTAAGGCTCCTATTGCCTAAGGTCGTACTCACACCAGGTTAGTAGGGTCCTCAATACCAGTAGTGTTGATAACAGGCACAGCCCCACATACCAAAGCAACACCAGTAAAAGTACTAATTGTAGGGGCTATTTCACCAAAGGGGTGAACCCAATAATATTAAGCCCTTACATTTATAAAATTTCGCTGGCGATCCCCTATTATGACAAATCTTCAGCCAAAACAAACTCCCCATTTAATAACAGAACAACAGCCGGACCCCCAATATACATACACAAATTTCTCACCTTCCGCAAAGAGAACACAGCAGATCAGACCTGTGGGAATTTGGAAAAGAATAAAAGGCAACAAAGGGGAGGGTGGCAAGGGAAAATAGGTGGGCGGAGAGTTCACGGTGCTATCGAGGTTTGGGGGGGGGGACAAGAGCCTGGCCAACGGCTCGACCGACCACCGGACAGATTCAGCGGCAGCTCGCGCACTTAGTTCAATCTAATCACGTCTGTACAGCAACCAAACTCTCAACGACAAATACCTGGGTTCCAGCTGGCTACTGCAGCTCCTCGCCCTGCAAGTTCCAAAACAAAGAGCTTTCAAGGTTGTGTACTCTGCGACTTCTAGCTGATCAGAATTCCAAAATATCTTATAATTTTAAGCTTGTCTTACCAGCTGATCATTTCTGCATTTTCAAGCTCTGGAGCTTAAACAATATTAATATATACATATCTAGTCGCTGCACTAGGCACTAAGCTCTGGAGCTCCAAAAATATTGAGAATGATGATCAGGGAGCTGATGATCCGAATATATTATATGTACATCTCGCTAGCTGGTAGTTATAATATTATAGACCTCATCATTTGTGCTCTATATTTGTATGAGTTATAAGCTGCTTCAGGTCGCAGATGATCAAGTTTTTGGTTTGAGAAGCAGCTGCTGCACGTTCCACATATATGGTGATCTAGTGTTTGAACTCATGTCCATGTCAAGGATGTGGGTGCAGCAGGGGATTATGAAGAATATTATGTTGTTCAACAGATTTAAGTGATCTGCAGAGTTGTCAGTGAAATCTGTAGTTGGGATTGCGTGCGCAGTTAATTAGAGGGGTCTAGTATAGATGCAGTTTCAGTATAAGAGCGAGTTGCACTTGAGGGGGGTTGGTCTGACTTATAATGCGATTCAGGGAACACCAGGAGTGCAAGAGAGAATAATCCAGGGTTCTTGTGAAAGATTCAGCCGAGTCGAATTTTGCAGTCGTACGAATTTTTATTGGAAATCAGCCTTAATTCGTACTGGAAGCTGCATTGAAAAGCTTGAAGTTTTGCGATCATATAGGCCATTTCTTCTTCCTCGTTCAAGTACTTCCGGTTTGAGCTCCCGCGCGGTGATCACAAGCAGCAATGAATGAAGACGTCATGTGTGAACAATACTAGAAAAGATGTCAACTGCGGGCAAATGGATTCTTCCACCTTGCTTTCTTGAAAGGAGAATGAAGGTTCAACGAGCTGCAGGGCTGATCAGGATTTCGCGGGGAATGGCTCTCTGCTGCATAGGCCTATTCCTTCTCCTCCTGACAACATTTCCGCTGCTATCCTTTGCAGGACGACGTGATCCTCGTAAGTAATGTAGTTGCACTCGTGTATGGCCAATCCTGTCCAGAATGATCAAACTCGGAATTTTTCATGTCTTCTGGCACTGTGACACATATAAGCGGCCGACCCCACCGGGTTCATGGATCTGTAGTTGAGTGCAGGACTGCTAGATTGAAATCGCTTTTGGTGACTGTCCATGAGCGATGCATATGCAAGAAATCTTTACAGGACCTTCATGAATCCTGGCATCCATCTATGCTTTGGCACGGCTCTGTACCATTGTATAATAGTTCTATCTCCGGTTAGATGCAGAAATTAGCTCTTGACGAATGTCTGTGAATCGGCTGTATGAGCTTGTAGGTACAACAGGATATGAATCAAGCGCAGCGGGAGCAGTTGAGGTCATTGGTAGTCGGTCAGTTGAGCAAATTGCAGTCGCAGCTGAAGAGAGAATGATGCATTACCCTCACAAGCTGCAGGTACAGCTTCCATCCTCATGTGTCAGCTTGATCCACCAGCTGCAGTAGTGCCATGAACGTTAGTACCGACTAATTTCCATCCTCTTGACGTTTTGGTTGCCATGATCTTGTCTGCAGAATGGAATCCGCCGATCTGATTTCATGGTCTGGAAAGACAAACAGCAGCCTGTTCATGGAGAAATCACGCATGCGCACAGAAGGGTGCTAGTGGGTTCCTCTGCTCCTACATGTCGAGGAAGCTGTGGTCTTTGTCAGCCTTGTCAACCAGTCCATGTCGTCATTGGGGTTCCTCATGTAGCGATTACACAGCAAGAATACTACCCAGAGGTCTGGAGATGTGCGTGTGGGAACATGCTTTACATCCCTTAAACTCCACAGCTGCTTGATACAAACGACCATTCCATCCAGGTTGCAGATCGATACAATTTTCTTGAAGCCATGATCTGTTGCTTACAATAGCAGGTACTAGAACTTCGAAGCACTAGAGAGCGATCACCCTCGACTTTGCGTACCATAGAAGAGGTTTGCAGATCATGTTGCAGCTCCTCACGTTGCAGCAGCTTCTGGAAAGTGGCCTCAGCAGAAGAGTACTCCCGATCAACGCTTTATACAACAATTTGTTATAATACTTCATGTCACTGAACCAATCCAGCAGATTAATTCGTGAAATTGTTAATAAAATGTAGTGAGCAAATCAGGTACACTTCAGATCTAGAGTTAGCACTACAAGAGACGGTAGATTCAGTTAGGAAGTACGAATTTCCATGAGATACCAAAAATGTCAAGCTTTCAGCAGAACATCATGCATGATGTCTGATTGCCGGAGCTCAAAATCCTGCAAGCTCAGTACTCTAGAATTTATCATGTTTAGCAAAACTCTGTAGCCATTTGATCTGTTGCGGAATCCATTATCGAGGTTTGCCGGAGATGGTCAGCTGCACTATAAATTCAATTCTCATAACAAAGCTCAGGCTGCACCATGTGAGTTTGAGAAGCTATGCATCGTTCCTTACAATACACCATCCAGATTGGAAAACCGAGCGCCCCAGTCGACAATATTGTTATAAATGCTAAAGCATAAATGGAGGTAATACTTTTGGGTTTTTGTTTTGCTGCGAAGATGTTGAAACTTCACCTGCTGCTGGAATTGTTATGCAACTGATAGCTAGAGCGTGATCTCACGAGAAGTCTAGCATTGAATGCTGCAAATTCACCGCGTCCAGGTCGGCATGCACTTGAACTTTCTCAATGCTTGAATTGGAAGGTTGTCCGGCCAGTAGTGTCTGCCTGAAATCAGAGTTTATTTGCATCCAATATCATTCCTTCACGTCGAATCACGAAGCAGATTGTAAGATTCCAGAGTTGCTGCTTCAGATCTAGCAATTTTTTGTGCAATGATGTCTCCATAATTTCAACAGACGACGCTCGATGACCCTCCGCCAATACATAGAGATGGGCAGATTCCAGATCAGGTGTTCTAAGTCTTGACTAGGCCACCTACGAATATCGAATCTAATTGCAACGCACTGAAGGCAATAATTATATCGAACCCATCGATCGGCGACTAATTAAACGATTTCAGGCACATACAGACATGCTATAACCGGTGATTAGCATGCGAGTGACCTGATAACGTCAACGACTTGTTGTCTCCTCTCAACTGGTTGTCTGCAATGATATTGCGGTCTCACCAGCCATTCATGGCAACCTGCATTTCACTAGTATCATAATATTAATCAAGGATGCAATACTAGACTAGTAAAGTCCACTGTCCAACTTCCAAGCATTGCCTCATATAACAAGACGGCTACAATTGAGGATAGGGAATATAATTTACAGATCATGCATTGCGTGCCAGGGTACAGAGAAGAATGATAAGTGCACTGCAGTAGAAAATTTTGATATGAATATCACAAGCTGGTAGCTGTGATCTGGATGACCAGCTTCTCTAGCTGCTCCTCCAGTATCTTGATCTTACAAGTCCCAAACCCACTCCAACTGATCGGTCTATATTGTATCCGCCTGCACAAGGGTTTCAGTAATTGGGTTCCCCACAGGCACGCCAGAAATTAAGTGTGCAGAAAAACTTGAGATTTGAGATCAAATTTAACAACAAACTTTTTTAGGATTTCCTGTGGGACCATCAAGAAAAACTTGAATTTCCTCGATGCAAACATGAAATGGTTTGTTTGACAATGGGAAAATACAATGATCCCCTCTATTTCACAATGGGAAAATTTGAATGAAACATTGAAATATTGTTCCCAAAATTCCCTTGGAGAGTTTTCCCCGTGTTCTGTTAATTCAATTTCAAATTTTTAGAGGTTTCCACTCTTTTCCCTATAGGGAATGCCAAAAAAGTTTGCTGTCAAGTTGGAATATTCTGCAAATCTTTAGTAATTGTAAATCTAGCTAGTCTCTTCGCGGCGAGCCCTCTGCATCAATCGGTTGAATTGGTTACGACGTGATTTCGTAATTTCCTTTGAAGCTAGTGTGCAGTACACCTCGATTCTTATAAAATGCCGATCAGCTGAGCTCGAGTTACCCGGCTACTACTATACTACTGCAATATGACCATGACTAGTTCTCTGCTCCAGTAGACTAGGTCTTTGAAAGAAAGTAAAATGTATCTCAGAACTTTTCAGATCAGCACCGATCCAACGCAAGACTACAGACTAGCTGCTGGTTGCAGAGGATCAGTCCTAGATCATATGCCATACTAGGAAGCGAACAGATCAACGGCCGACCCCTGTAATTAACGATTGAGAAACCATCCGACAAGTTAACGCGCAGCTACCCTCAGCGTTGATCAAATTTGAAGTTACTGGAGAACGCGCGCCATGGCTGGCTGATTCTGCCAGGCAAACGGTCAGCAGGGGAGTCCAGCAGGGCGACCCTAGCGGCCGCAGCTGGCTTGGCAGACTCGGCCATTGAGGCCATGGCGTCTAGGGCTTATTAAGCTGTTTTTCAGGCTCATCTATATGGCCAAATCAGTCTGCCTTTGCTGATTCTGCTGCCCTCCTCCCACTTTCCCCAACCCTAGCCACTGTGGGCGTACGTGCTTTGAGACGCCATAGAGCAGGCCACCCAAGGCAGATTCTGGTTCTCAGTGTGCCCCTGGGCTCCCCCACTGACTTGCTGGGAACCGGAATCTGCCATGGGCGGCCTGCTCTTTAGTAACTTAAAGTCAGGGCGTGTCAATTCAGCCTTTTTTTGACACTTTATTGCCGCAGAATTCAACCCAGCTTGTCGATTTTGTGGCTGACACATTTGTAATGTTCCCTCACTTCCCCTCACAGTCTCTGGTGTTCCAACAATGTTCCCTGCCTTTGATGCCACAGAACAGGCTACAAGAGGAGATTTTGCCAAGCGCACACATGCAAGGCTTGCCTAGGGCATCACCTGGCAGAATCTGCCATCTACAGCCCACTCTCTAGTACTTAAATAGTAGGTTCACTATGTTCAAAAGTCAGGGGAACTCCCTGAGCAGCAATGTTCCCTCTGATTGCCAATAGGGCATGGAGAAATCACTAACTCTATATAAATGTAAAGTCAATGTAAGTGATTTAGTTTAGGCCCACAATGACGGGGTTTGTGTGTGTGCATGCATCAAACAACAGGGAGTGAAAAACATTCCTCTGTTCCATCACTGTTTATTGTTCAAGTGAGCCTCTTATGGTGCATTTTAGTTTGGTTTAATCTTGTCAGGTATTGAAAAATGTCTAAAGTTTCTTCTCTCTATCATTGTTTTTCCTTTCAATTTTTAGATTAAAAAAATTTGTCACTATTTCCCCCCCCCCCCCCCCCCCCCCCCTACACCCCAAGAAAAAGAAGAAGAATTGTCTGGTATTTGATTCTTCGTAACTAGAATTGTAAGATTTGAATTGGCGCTTCTTACCTACCAACATAGGTATTCACCCAGGATTGGTAGCAACCTCCTAAGGAGGTCCATTCAAATGCTACAAGGAACCAATTAGGTGAAGGACACTATTAACAGGGTTGTGGTTAATACTTGAAAGAGGGGCAAGTGGCCAACTAATATATATCCTTTTTAATTTGTGCATCAATCATAACATTTTAAAAAAATCACAATCTAACCAATTGTATTCTAAGTTTAGGGGTAATGCAAGATGCATTTAGGGGTTAAGTATCTAAATTTAATTAAAGTCCTGTAAAGTTTTATTAAAAAACACACCATACATTACAAAAATGTACAAAAGAATAAAATTAAGAAAAAGAGAAAAATGACAAGACATATATTAACTCAAAGTAGGTGTGAAAATCTTTGTGTGTCCAAAACCTGCTTGTGAGAAGTTGACCATCTTTATATGTCAAAAATCGACAACTTGCAATAGATTAATCATGGTGATGAAAGGTGTGTTTTGAAGGGGTGGAAGTAAAGAAATAGTTAAGCCTATAGCTATCGCCTGACTTAAGATGGTTTTAGAAGAAGTATCTAAATGGTTTCTAAAGATGAATTGGCATGATATGGATTGGAGCCCAGTGAAGTTCTTTATATTTCCAATATATAAGGGCATCTACATGAATTTTAACCAAAATTTAACATAATTGCAACCAAATTATCAAACACAAAGTCAAAATATTCTCTTCCTTTAGGAAGTTGAATTTGCAAATTTAACAAGCCTTATGACCCCCCCCACACACAAGGAAAAAAAAGAAAGAAAAAGAACCAAACCAAACCAAAAAAAACAAATAATAGCCTTAAAAGTACAAATAGCCACTTAATCTTATTTAGTTGGTGATTTTACCAACTCCTGGAGTCCCATTTCAATCCCTATAGTTCTTATCATGTGACTGTACAATTCCACAAACCATAGCTTGGAAATCTTTACAATGTGAGTTGCTCCCATAAAGTCTACCAATCTAAGGAGGATTTCATGCTTGAATTTAATCTCTTTCAATCTAAATCTGAATTGCCATGCAACAACACCACAACTACAACAGAATGCAGAAAAGAAAAAGCATACACAAGGTAGCTCAAACAACAAATAAAAGTACACAATTTAGCACTTTCAAGAAACCTTCCTCTTTTTTAATGCTTCAAGATGAGGTCTGTCAATATGAAAGAGCAGATCCAATGCTTTCTGGCCCATGCAGTTAAACTTTTTCCCTTGCTCATTTGGGCCCACTCACTAGTCTCATTACCCATGGATTTTGTAAACTAATCTTCAGACCTCAAATTTGAATCCTTCACAGTATTCATCTTAGCAGAGTTCTTCGGGTCTCCAGTTTCGTTCTCCTGTTTTACATGACCTGCTTTTTTAGGTGTTTCTTGATCCAATTCTGGAGCTGAATGGTCTTGTGTAGTAGTCAGACAACCATTTTCCAGAAAGTAGGTCAAATTGACTGACACACCAGTGGTGGTGCCAACAAAAAGTGGGTCCCAAACAAGTGGTACATCAAATAGGTCCTTCTCTTACACAGGATTCTCATTCATGGGAAGATGCTCCATAAGTATAGCTGCTTTAAATGTTTTCTTTAGTGCAACTCCATGAAGCACCACTGACCTGAACTCAGGTGACAACTATTTAAGTCACTAAAATCATCCAATGATCTCACTGGAAAAGTAGACTAGATGCCACAAATGTGACATTGTAGAAGAAACGAGAGCAATAGGCTGGGTTTTAGATGTTCAGTGTAGACTGAGAAACAAACCAGGTTTACAAATCACCTTTGTGGGTTTGAAGGAGAGCGTTTTGTAATCTTGGTTTCAACAATTGAGAACAAGAAGTTTGGGATAAGTAAGCTGAGGGCACTTGTAACGATCAGAAAGAAGGGTTTGGGGATTCATGTTTCACAGACAGAGATGGAAAGAGAGAAACTTACTCGTAGTTCTTTGAAACAGCTGCTTTTGCCAACTTGAAGGAAGGAAGCATTCACTGCACTAATCAAACAAATTCTTAGAAAACAGAGACAAAAGCCACCTTACATTAAGAGCAGCCTTGACCATTGGTGCCTTCAATCGAAATGGACTCCACAGATATCAAGTCCACCTGAAACCCACTTTCCCACACTGAGATCAAGCCTAACAACACTACCATTATGATGCTAGAGGTGATTGTACACACATAAGAAAATTGTTGTGCAGACAGCAAGTGTCTTGGACCTCAGAGCATTCCTCTCAAGCAGAAATGGAATGCTTGTTCTGTGAAGAATTATTCTGCTTGAGTAGAACCATTGCTTCACAGAACAAGAAGCATTCCACTCAAATGAAATGCAAAGCCAGATTTAGTCTCACAGGGTTCATACAATTGCCCAATGCGGTCCTGTGGGTGGGTTTTGCGAAACACACACACAGGGATCAAGGATCCTCCCACATCTATAGAACAGCATGAGAAACATCACTGTGGTCTTGCAGTTATCTGAAGCACATGCAGGGGTCATTGTGCAGGGATTGAGGAATCCTACTTCTACAGAACAGCAAGAGAAACATCAATGCCGTTTTGCAGTTATGCATAGCACATGCAGGGATCTAAGGATTCTGCATCTGTAGAACAGCAAGAGAAACATCAATGCAGTCTTGCAGTTATGTGAAGCACATGAACAATTGAGGAATCTGACATCTATAGAACAGCAAGAGAAACATCAATGGAGTCCTGCAGTTTGCAGTTGGTGCAAAGCACATGCAGGGATTAAGGTGTGTGTGTGTGATCATCTTTTTTCTCTTTACCTTAAGATGAGTGCAAGCTTCATTGAAAGCTTTCTGGTTCTTGGGTTTCACTGCAACAATGTCATAGGAGCGTAGAACAGAATTTGCAGCATTGAGTGCAGCTGCCTGCACCATATCTTTGACTGCCACACTGATTCTGCTGAATTGTCTGAAAGGCTGAGCTGCTGGAACCTTAAGCAGCTTCCTGTGAAATTTTGCAGCCTCTGCTACTCCAGGTGCCACAGCAATCACAGATGAAAGCCAGTGGTTTGATTCTTGATCTATCAGAGTCAGCCATGATTCCTGTTAGCATGTGATTTGATGCAACTCCTGTGTAACCCAGTTGTAATGCCATCACCACCACTTCCCTCCTCGTCTGATCCTCCACTCCCTCAAACCCTAAGCTTAGATCATGAAACATTCTCTCTCTCAGATGTCTCAGATCTCTTTCTGTGTCTGTCTGTCTGTGTGCTTGAGGAGTAAAAGGAATGGAGACATATGTATTGCCTGCTGCTGCTCCAAACTGCAAACCCACAACCCCTCTAAAGTTTGTCTGCTTGCTAGAACAAACCCCCAAACCCTAATCGCACACACACACTCTCTCTCTACTCTTTCTGTGTCTGTCTGTCTACTTGAGGAACAAAGGGAATGGAGACGTAAGTATTGTCTGCAGCTGCTCCAGACTGCAAATCCACAACCCCTCTAAAGTCTCTGTCTGTTTGCGAGAACTACAAACCCCCAAACCGTGATCACTGCGAAGAAGAAAGCCAAGCCAGGCTACTAATGTGGTAGAGAATCTAGGAACTACAGCAAACTGGTGCTCTCATGTGGACGTAAGGATCTTTGCGGCCACTTTAGTCGTCCACTCTCACGGAATTTCTCGAGAATTGTCGAGAACTGTCCTCGAGAGCTGTTGAAAATTCTCGAACCCTAAGAGAGGAGCACGAGATTGGGTACCCAATTCTTCGATTTCGTTTGTTTATGCTGCCGCATTTTCTTTGGGTTATCGGATCATGATTCCTTTAAGGAGATAGGGCCAGAGTTGAAGAAGGTGGAGAAGCAGAAGAAGAACAGGAGGAGGAGGAGGAGGAGGAGGAGGAGACCTGAAGGAGTTGCGGAAGCACAAGAAGCGTAGAAGAAGGGGGAGCAAAGGAGAAACAAGGATTGCAAGAAGCTTGGAGCTCAGGGAGTTGGGAATGGCCACAATGGTTGTTCCTACTTCTGCTCCACATGTAGCATCATTGAGGAGCAGCAGCAGCCATGGGCGGCGGCGACAGGATGGTAGTAGAAGGGCGGCTTCTGTTGCGCTCCTCTCAGCTGCCACAACTTCCAATTGCTCCTCGCTTGCTTCTTCTCTCCAGGAGACAAGAGGCGTCTCTTCTTCTTCTTCAAAACTCAGGTTTCTTTCCTCACTAATACTCCATCCTATCCTACTGCTCTCTCCTCCCTTGGATGTGATTTTCCTGTTGCGTAAAAAGTTCTTGCTAGCCCCCCTCCCTCCTTCACATTCAGTGTGAGATCTCAATGTTTGTTGCATCATCACCTTGTTGTGGCTGTTGTTGTTTAGATGGTTGCAAGGAAGAGAAGGGAAGCAGCTGCAGGAAAAGCTACAAAACAAAAGAAATCCAGCAATCAAGGAGCTTCAAAGGCAGTCATCAAGGACACAGCTTCTTCTTCTGCAGTGCGAGGCACACAGGAGCTCAAGATGGAAGCAAATGGGCTGGTTGAGAAACTCAGCTGTGCCATCATCACTAGGAGCTTTCAGCTCCATAAGAACCCATCCCTCAAAGAGACCCAATTCTGTAAGCTCTTTTGCACATTCAACAACCAAATCAGAAAAGAGGAGGGAGAGCTTGATCTTTGGAAGTATATATATGTAGGTATGATTTTCCTGCTTGCAGACAGAATGGGTGATCCCCATTCATGTGCATCCAGACTGTGCAAGCAAACATGGGCTCCATTGAGCCACGTGCGGCAAATCTTGCATGGGTGCCAAATCTTGAGTGAATGGAAAATCAAAAGTTCTTTCTTCATGTGAAGTTAGAAATCTTCTCCTCTTTTGCTGTTCTACCATTGGTTTTCTCAACTCTTTAGACTGAGATAAACCTATGAGTGTGGTGGGGGTTTTGGGTTTTCTACCAAGAGCTCCACCTTGTTCTTCATAGTCTTTTAGGGGTTTTTTGCTGGAATTGGATATGACTGAGAGCTTCAGCTTTCTTTCAATGTGGTCAGGTGTGGCCAAGTTTGAGTTTTGAGGCCTAATTTACTGATCCAAATCTTTTGCTTGCCAGAAGCCAAGAAAAGCAGGTCTTAGGGCAGCAGCAAGTTTGCAGAAGAATGGAGGCACCATTTCTGCTCTGTTGGACACCAGAAGTGACGAGGAGTGGGACACTCTAGGGTCTGACATAGCTTACCTTACGAGATCAGCCAGGCTTGTGCAATGGTACCCGGGTCACATTGCCAAAGCTGAGAGATTGCTGAAGGAGCAGCTCAAATTGATGGATGTTGTAATTGAAGTCCGGGATGCCCGGATCCCCATTGCAACAACTCATCCAGAGATTGACACCTGGATTGGTGACAGGATGAGAATCTTGGTCCTAAATCGGGAGGACATGATATCGAGCTCTGATAAGAATGCTTGGACACACTATTACATAAAGCAAGGGATCCACCCTGTCTTTACAGATGGACGACGAGGGGCTGGGAGCATGAAACTGGCAAGGATGGCAAAATCTGTAGCTGTTGATATCAATGTGAAGAGAAAAGCAAAAGGCCTTCTCCCTCGCAATGTGAGGGCTGCTGTAGTTGGGTACCCTAATGTGGGAAAATCATCAATCATAAACCGCCTACTCAAGCGAAAGATGTGTGAAACAGCTCCCCGGCCAGGAGTTACCAAAAGCTTGAAATGGGCCAGAGTTGCTGATGGATTAGACCTTCTAGATGCACCGGGTGTTTTGCCAATGCAGATTCTAGATCAAGCTGGGGCAACAAGGTTAGCAATCTGCAATGATATTGGTGAGAATTCATATGCGGTGGCAGGAGTTGCAGCAGTTTTAGTCGAGATGATCAAGAGGATGCCAACTGCAGGGCCTGGGGTCTTGGAGATGAGGTACAAGATGAGTGTGGGGGATATGACAGGTGAGGCTTTCTTGGAGGAGCTTGCACAGCTGTTGTTCCAGGGGGATGTGAATCAGGCTGCATACCGGGTATTGCGGGATTATCGAGTAGGCAAGTTTGGGTGGATTGCTCTCGAAAGGCCTCCTTCTTAGATCTGATTAGACAAATCCGCAGGTGATGGATCTAGACTTTTGGTCTCTGTTGTATTATGGCTCAATTCTTGAATTCAAACCCCCTGTTGCAAAACAGATTCACTGCACAGAGTTCCCCACTTTTGATTCACATTGCAAGTGGAAATGTCAGAACCCAACTGGAACCAGCACATGACCACCAGTTCCCACCTAGGGAAAAGCCTGAAGAAGTACCTGACAAGACACCAGGGTCCAGAATTGGTTAAGTGTAGTGTAAGTGTGAGGCCATGTGCTTTACCAGAATCTGACATAAACTTTATATGCAATAGTGGGTTCACAAATCTATTTCCCAATTCCCCAAATTGTGTTGTTTGGTGTTTTTTTTGCAATATATCCATTTTTAGATTATCATTGAATTGTTTTAGGGCTAGGGTTTAATGTTTTGAGCAAGTCTTTTTGGTATCTCTCTCACTTCACCTTCTTTCTACCTCTTTTTAACCTAATAGGTATTCAACAGACATCCAATTGGACTACTGTGCACCAATTGCTTCACAAGTTTTCTTGTTTCATGTATCATGCCGTGGGTTTTTTTACATTGTGATTTAAAATTCAACAAGACCAAAACTTATCATTGGGAATTGGATCATGGAGACATGTGAAAAAAATGTGGCCACATGGTTATAGCTATTAAGTTATAAATTAGGGTTGAGAAGAATGGTTAGGTGGACAACACAGTTGGGAAGGAAATTTTTTCCATAGCTTGGAACTTGGTGCTTAATGGTGTTGCAAGTTGGACATAAAGGAATTTGATGCATAAAATCAGAGACTTGGAAAGAGAAACTTGCATTGTATTTGTGTTGATGAGAACAAAAAGAACAAGATTCAAACTTGTTTGTCGATGGGTATATGTAAGATTGTGCCCAACAAATTGCCATACTGAATTCACAATTGCTAGCTTGAAACATGATATTTGGAAATGGAGCCATGTATCAAACTTTTAGAAGATTATTTGTTGGATCTATAAACACAATTGTCATTATGAAAAAACCTTCGGATTCCAAGTTTGCAATATTTTGTCATGTGTTTTGTGAAGATTTCGAATGAGATTAGAGAACAATTTTGAAATAAATAGATATGGTTTGGGGATAAAAACATGACAATAATGAGACATTTTCCATTATGATCTTTTGAAATGTTTTGTTGATGGGTAGGTAAAAGCATGATAAGCAAAGGAAACTCTCTAAAAGCAGGCAACAAATATGATAAGGACAAATCTGAACAAGTGGCGGGCATTGTTCATGCCCTAAAAGAAGGTGCAAGGAAAAAGTTGAAACCTGGAGAAAACCTAACATCCTCGGTGTTGCAAAGGCCAACTGATAATTTGAAGAGCTTATACATCTTGGGGAAGAAGCTTGGTCAAGGACAATTTGGTGTAACATATTTGTGCACGGAAAAGACGACGGGTAAAGAATATGCTTGCAAAACTATCGCCAAAAGAAAACTAATTTGCCAGGCTGATGTGGATGATGTTAGGCGTGAAGTCCACATTATGCATCACTTGTCCGGGCATCCCAACATTGTCACAATTAAAGGGGCATATGAGGACGTAAGTGCGGTGCATTTGGTAATGGAGTTATGTGCGGGAGGAGAATTATTTGAACGCATTGTTACAAAGGGACATTACAGTGAAGCAAAGGCTTCCGAACTAGCACGAACTATAGTGGATGTTGTTGAGGCTTGTCATTCTTTAGGGGTAATGCATCGAGACTTGAAGCCTGAAAACTTTTTGTTACTTAACCAAAATGAAAACTCCGTAATGAAAGCTACTGATTTTGGGTTGTCAATTTTTTTTAAACCGGGTGAAACCTTCAAAGATGTTGTAGGGAGCCCGTACTATGTAGCTCCGGAGGTGCTTCGTAAGCATTATGGTATTGAAGCCGATATTTGGAGTGCTGGGGTCATTATTTACATTCTCTTATGCGGGGTTCCACCATTTTGGGCTGATAATGAGCAAGGGATTTTTGAAAATGTTAGAAAAGCTGAATTTGATCTTGAATCTGAACCTTGGCCAAACATATCGGAAAGTGCCAAAGATTTGATCCGAAAAATGCTGAACCCAAGTCGGGTGAGACGTTTGAAAGCTCATGAAGTGTTGAGTCACCCATGGATACACGAAGAGGGTGTCGCTCCTGATAAGCCCATGGATTCAGCTGTACAATCTCGACTCAAACAATTTTCCGCCATGAACAAACTTAAGAAGCTTGCGATTCGAGTTATAGCGGAATCCATGTCAGAGGAAGAAATAGTAGGTTTGAAAGAGATGTTTAAGACAATCGACACTGATAGTAGCGGTGCTATTAGTTTTGAAGAATTAAAAGAAGGTCTCAAAAAAGTTGGTTCGAATCTAACGGAGGCCGACATTCGAGACCTCATGGATGCTGCTGATATCGATCAAAATGGAACCATTGATTATGGAGAATTTTTGGCTGCAACGTTACATATGAATAAGGTCAATCGCGAGGAAAATTTGTTTGCAGCTTTTAAGTTTTTGGACAAGGATAATAGTGGGTACATCACGATTGATGAGCTTCAACAAGCATGCATGCAATACAACATGGGCGATATCCGAATTGAAGATTTGATCAGAGATGTGGACCAAGACAATGATGGACGCCTTGACTACCATGAGTTTGTGGCAATGATGCGCAAAGGAAATGAAGATGCTTCTCAAACAACACGAACCAACTCGCTTTTCTTTGAGGTTTGTTTTGTTTCTTTAATTTCCCCATAACACATTATTTGACTTATAAAGGTGTGGTTGATAAAAATATTTTGAAAATTTTAATATATTTTATGGTGTGTTGCATCTCATTTTAGATTGATGTTCTATTTGTTTCTACCGAACATACGTTAAATTCTTTATGTCAAATTAAAAGTATCTCAATAATCAAACTCATTGATATGTTGGGGTCAAAGTTTATTGAATTTTGGAAAAGACTCAACATTATTAAAAGTACACAAGATTATGTTTTTGGATTTTTAAGTCAATGGCCAAATAGAGGTCAACACAATAAGATACAGATTAATTTGAAATTAATGGACACAATATGAAAAATCATTGAAATAATTTAAATCTGAAATACTGTTTTGTTATGGGAGATTAGAGATTATGTAATGTGAATTTTCATATCACTTTGTTGGTCATTTGTCACATTAGCACATCATGATGCTGCATGAATCAATTGATTGCTTCCAACAAAAAGTTTTATGATATGAAAAACTTCATTCTTTAAATTATAAATGTGATCTTGGCCAATATATTTTGTTCACATGATTAATTGGCATTTCGTAATTTGAACATGACACACAAGATGTTAAAATATGCATATAATTTATATGTTAGATTACACAAAATGCACAAAGTTGAAATGATGATTTCATTGTGTCAACTTTGCAATATCAGTGAAAATGTCCTCACCAAGTTTAAGTGAAAACTACACCAAAAAATAAGTTATGACATACAAGTTTGTGCAGAAACCCATTCTTTATTAACATCATGGAATTGCAATATAATGCATAAGTAATAAGTATAACTATTGTTTAAATATCCTACCTTTATAAAAACACATGACTAATTCTTCCCTTTTTTCATTATTTACTATATGCATTATGAAGTTGTATAATAAAGATATGTATTTGTTATTGGCAGGCCATTCAACCTACAAAGCCAAAAGCCAAATTGCCAATGGATAATTTGGATTGGATGGGCTAATTAAACGATGATGGGTTTATGTATACTTGTATCAATACATATATTTCACACAATGTATTTTCATTGTATTACACATTATATCATCATGCCTTTGAATTGCTCCAACATTATCATATTTGCATTTTTTATTGATTTTTGAATAATCATCACGATTGCCTTCAAACCAAAAAAGACATGATTTAAATTTATGAATGGCCAATGTGTTTTGCTATGACAAGTCTTGGCAATTTACCAAAAAATGGTGTGATACTCTGAACATACAATAAACATTGTTATGTAAATTGGAAATGTATGGTGCTTAATGTAAATTAATAACTAAAATAGTAAAATATAACAACTTATATGGTATTATGAGCTAAACAGTTTTAGTCCTAGCTCTTTATTTGGGATTGACATGGAATCCTATAGGACACAAAAATGTCATTAATTGTACTTAATGGTGAGTATTATGGCCCACAAAAACAATATTTGGTAAGAATCCATAGTACTATTTGTGCCAAAAATTTGAATAAATATAGTGGCAACTTAATCCCAAAAGAAGAATTAGTACAATTTCAATCTTTGCAATGCCATATAAAAATAAACTATGATTTTGTTAATATGCTTTTTTCAATTCTTGATATTTAAATTTGCAATTTGCTAAACTGGAATTGGTCAATATGGTTTTGCATTACCAGTAACAATGAAAATTGTTTTTTTCCCTAATGAAGGTTTTCAAATGTGTTGACAAGTTTAAAAAACGATTTCCAACCTTTTGAGAAATTTTCTTGGGGAGAAAAGTTCACTAAGTTTCAACTGAGATTTTAGTTTTGGGACAATAAAGTTATCTGTAAAGTCAGGAAAAGTTGGCACCGGAACCCCGTGTTTGGTCACATACGAGACAAAGTTGAAAAAAACAGTGAAAAAAAGTACACTGGGCATAAACGGAATTCAAGGGGGACTGAGACTCAGATTAGCACCACATTTGCTGCCCATCCGAGTTCAGCCTGTCCCTTTTTTTTCTCAACCACCTTCAACCAATCACTGCTGCTGCTTTGTGTACTGTATCTATAAATGCTCTCAAGCCTCTTGCATTTAATCCTGAGTCTGAGCATTTCATAATGTTATTTAATAAAATTTCATGACTTTGCCGACAACTGTCGAGAGGGGATGAAGCATCAAATGAGGAGTGCAACTCAGGCCCAACTAGGCACGACTTTACGGATAACTTTAATGTTTCATTAGCTTTCTACTATTTGGACAAATTTATAAAACCTTGTCACCAATTAGTGACAAATCTTTCTTGCAATACTCGCTAATGATGATACATCATTTTAAAATTAAAAAATGCTATGTTCAATTTATATCGTTTAAATAAATAATAAATTATTCATTTGAAAAAAAATCCAGTTGTATTTCAAAACCTAAATATTTTGATCAGATTGTTTAGACAAATAGTAACATCAAGAATTTGGAAAGAACTTAAAACTTTGGCACTTGACAAGTTGCATTATTTCAAACATTTCACTGAAATCTCAGTGAAATCTCATTAGCTAATGTTGTTGGAGACTGTTTTGACCTCATGAGAGCTAAATCATAATTAAGTATGTTTGAAAAATATTAGTTATTGTCATCTTTCACAAAAATGCAAATGTGACTAACTTGTATTAGTTCAAAACTGGAAAGTGCAAATGTTGAATGTTGTCTTGTTTCAATTCTAAATCATATTGAGATGAGTGAGATGGCCATTAATAGATTGAAGAGGTTGGAAAATTTTGATTGGAAAACTATATGTCAATTCTTACATGGTAGAATATCATATGGTCCAACCTTGTGTTATAATTTGAACCTTGTGTTATAGTTCGAGGATGATGGTTACACAGATCATTAAGAGGATCTCCACCATAACACACCAAAGGCCCCTTCAATGACAACCTATGTTTGTTGAAGAAGATGACACTATTGAGGCTCCCATCGCTTGCCGACCCTAAAATCAGGACTTTGAGCTCCCCTATTTGACAACAAGGTGTTCTATGTTGAGTTCATCTAGAGTCCTGCTACTTGTGTAGATGAAGGATGTAATGAACCTAAACTTCCCTCATTTAGTTATGTGATTTTTTATTCAGGAAACTTGCTATTTATGCTGGGGAATGGGCCCTTCATGGCTGATTTTGATGGGGTTTTGCACACCATGCTCACCTGTTGCCTCATGAATTTATTTTTGCATTGCCGGATTGGCCACCAAGGGCCTATTCTCTAGTATCAGAAATTGTTGAAAAATCAAGTTGAGTTGAATGGTGATGAGTTCATAACTTGTGACTTTACTACTTTTTCGCTTCCTTTGGAAACAACCCATGTGAAAAAAGCCAACTTTGACACAAGCATGACATCAAAGGCATATATCATAATATAAATAATAATTTTTGCCCATGCCTACTACATTTCAGCATAAGGTGCTTTAAGCTCCTAGTTCATATAAGATTCATTATATCCACGTTACCTAGGTCACACCTTTTGTAGTAACATATTGTCACAAGCATAAGAAATGTGTTTTTTTGGGTGGTGCATTTTGCCACTGCTATGCCAAAAAAAACCAAAAAAATTAAAATTGAAATGTTTGGTCAGAGGTGGTTAATAAAAAAAAAGAAATTTCAAAACAAAAGAGGGAAATTTTGGTTTTTCAGGAAATTTTGTCACTTTTTGAAAAAGCTTTTTAGACACTTTTGTAATTTTTTTTGCCAATACATGCTAAATCTAGCTTGGTATGTTTCCTACCTACTCCTACATCAGAAAAAAGAAAAAAAAAAGGGAAAGAAAACTATGTACATAAGGCACAATGATACAACCAAAGAAAAAATCAATAGGCAATTTCAACACATTGGAATTTGGATCTCTTTTGAACTACAAAGTTAGTTCCTACTATGTTCACACTTCAGACTAATTACGAGTTTTATAAAAACTAGAAGTTCACAGCTGTTTTTCCAATTATTGTATAAAAAACCAATAATTAATTATTTTGAAAGAATATCTTGCCCGGTTGATTGTATGCCCTAATCCAATAACAACAGTAAATACGAAAATGTAGATGGTAACCATGTGGTTTTGCTGACCATAAGAAATCATCACACCCTCTTTACCTACTTTCCCCATGTCCTAATTTAATGGCCTAAATAAGTTCCTTATAGGCATGTACTTAGCATTCATGTAAAATTTGAAACCTCATGCCCACCTATTCACAAGGACTTCAAACACTAGGGGGTCACCTACATGTCTACAAAAATGACATTGGTCTAAGATTATATGTTTAAAAAATTAATTTGGAAAGAAACAAGGATTTATTTTTTTGAGTTTTTATTAAACACTTTTTAAATTTTATTTTTTTGAAATTGTTCTATATCTATAAATGATTTTAAATATTCATCAATTACCACAAATTACCACAGTTACAAATAAACATGGATGGACACTACCACTCATCCCATTTATAATTATGCAACAGCATAATAACTTCTGACCACAATGGGTACCCAGAAAGTACAGAGACAACCCCCTTTGAGACCGAGACCACAAGTCAATAAGTCAATTGTAACATGGATCAAAGGCTATTAGGAGGCAAAGATTGATAACCAGGGTGTTGACCTATGAATGAACCTTCCACATGCAGCTACCTACTTAGTAGCCACTATGTGACTTAGTACCTATCCACTAAACACTTACATTATACATATGATCCAGCGGTGCTTAATATATGATCTTGCACAATAAAATTGGCTGAAGAAAAGTCAAAATATGTGGGTTTGACTGAGGAAAATGGTTTTGGCTCAGCAAAAGTGTACAGCTTGCGGTGGCTGGTAAAAGTAGTAGCAACATTGTGGATAACATGAGTGCAATGCGTGTTTGGGCATCATTGATCTTTTTTGAGAAAAGATGGTTGCAAATCATGCATAACATGAGTGCAATGCGTGTTGTTTGGGCATCATCCATCTTTTTTGAGAAAAGATGGTTGCAAATCATGCATGATATGAGTGCAATGCGTGTTGTTTGGGCATCATCAATCTTTTTTGAGAAAAGATGGTTGCAAATCGTGCATAACATGAGTGCAATGTGTGTTTGGGTATCATCCACCTTTTTTGAGAAAAGAGGGTTCCAAATCATGCATAACATGATTGCAATGTGTGTTGTTTGGGCATCATCAATCTTTTTTGAGAAAAGATGGTTGCAAATTGTGCATAACATTGTGCAATGTGTGTTTGGTCATCATCCATCTTTTATGAGGAAAAAATGGATCCAAATCATGCATATCATGAGTCCAAAGAATGGTTGGGCATCATTCTTGTTTTTGAAAAAAAAGATGAATCCAAATCATGCATAACATGAGTGCAAAGTGTGTGTCTAAGCATCATCCTAAACATGCAGAACATGAGTCAAAAGTGTGTTTGGGCACCATCCATGTTTTTTGAGAAGAAGATGGATCCAAAACGTGCATAACATGAGTGGAACCCCATTAAGGGTCTTTGTGGACTAGGCCATCAAATCCAAGAAGACCTTTAATGAGGTTCTTTCAAGTGTAAGGCAGTTCTCACTTTTTTTCAATAACTGCCAGTTTTGGTTCTTTATGTCTCTCTGTGAGAATCGGATCGATTCTTTGATTTATTTTTTTTAAAATTAGTGTTGGAGAGAACCTACCCAATTTTCAATATTTTAAAATATATATTATAATCCAGTTCTCCAGGTACTGAGTTGTCACTCATTTGAGAACAGTCAATTTTCAAAATCAGTTCTCACTAATTTGGTTCTCAAGTTTTTTTTTAAAATCATAAAAAATAAACAATTAAAAAAATTAAAACAAAAAACTGGATTATTAAACAATTAAAACTGAGCAAATAAGGGGTCCAGTTTTCAAAAGAAGCAGTTGATTCAAGTCCGATTTTCTCAAATTTCTGAACCTCCGGTTCAGATATTTCAAAACCTAACCTAGAACCTGAACGTCAACCTGCAATTAACCTGAACCCGTCAACACCGGTTTGTTCAGGGTTGAGCGGTTCTCAAACGCTTACCCGATTCCCAGTCCGGTTCTCACAATGAGAACCGACTGACACTTTTATATGTGAGAACCGGACTGAAAACCGACCTCAGGTTCTCACATGACGGAGAACCGGTTTAAATGTATACTTTCTTCTTCTTTTTTGGGAGAACGGACAGGTTCTCTCATAGAACTCAGATCCGGTTCTCAGAGTTCTCTGTATCATTTATTGGTTCCTCTTGTTCTTTTTCTCACTTGGGACTGCTACTCTTCTCCTGTTGCTTTTTTTCTCATACTGCTATTACTTTTCTCCCATTATTATTCTTCTCTCTTTATTACTATTACTTTTTTCCAATTGCTCTTATTCTTTTCCTGTTGCTGTTACTTTTCTCACATGGTGTTGCTCTTTTCGTGTGATGAAGTGATTTAATTATTAATTATTAAAAATGATTTTAATATATGAAAATTATAATAATCAGGTTGTGAAAACCGGATGTGAAAATTGATTGTTGTTGTACATATGAGAATTGACTTATTTGAGAACCTGGTGAGTTTGAAAAAGATAAAAGCTTGATAACCTGACCGGTTCTCACCAGCCCAATAAATGTATATATTAGAGAACCAATCAGGTTCTCATAACATCATGAGAGAACCGGAACCTGGTCTCACAAAAAGTGAGAACCGCCCAACACTGGTTTTTTCCCAACATAATGAACATTTTCAAATTTAAAGGATGTTACAAAAGTATAAGGTACCTTACAGATTTGTAAGATCCCTGTCTAAGTATTTAAACACAGGATCTAATTGGACGGTCACGATGTAGCCTCTTTTTGCAGAGCATGCGTTGACCATGTTTGTTGCATGGAGATGGACGGTGGCGATTGGCGAGAAGTTTTCGTACCCCCTGGCCAGAATGTACGATACCCGCTATAGTCTCCGCAGATTAGGGTTTGTTGCAAACCCTAATGTGCCGTTGTTCTTGTTAAAACCCTGATGTGCCGTTGCATTGCTTCATGTTCTCCTTGCAGTTCTGCTGCTGCTCTTGTTGGATCTCACGCTTGCACAGGAGAGTTAGTGCAACGTGCAGGTAGTATGGAGGCGGTCAGACCTGCTGCTGCTGCCGCTTGCGCTGCGACTCCATCACAATTCGCGTTCTACTTTTCGACTTCACGCCGTTGCACTAAGCTGCAATTCGCTGGCGGAGCTGACTTCTCTCCTTCGACTAGGGTTAGAGCTTCGTTCTTGGAATGGTCTGCTTCTTTTTCCTCGGGTGATGGAGCGAGTTGGATTGAGAAATTCGGTTTTTGCAACTGCAAAAGTGGGCCGAGACGACGACTTCTTCATCACGAGGCGCGGTGGGTGTGTTGTGATAACAACGGTGGTTTGGTGGGATTAGAGGAAAGAGTACTGGAAGGAGGTGGTGGTGCTGCGGCGGCAGGTGGGAAGAAGAGATCGCAGCAGCAGCAGCTTTACACTGTTGTCATGAAGTTTGGCGGATCCTCAGTGGCCTCAGCTGACAGAATGCGAGAAGTGGCAGACCTGATTCTCAGTTTCCGTGACGAGATTCCGATCATTGTGATGTCTGCTATGGGCAAGACCACGAATAATCTGCTCAAGGTGCCGTTTTCTCTCACATTTTGCCGCAGTTGTTCGTTGCAAAAAAAAGGAATTGTGCAGGCGGATCCTTTTGCACAAGGAAAACCCCCAGGGTTTGGTGTCTTTGTGTGAAAGCAAGGTGATTCAATGGCGAGCAGATGTTGTTGTAGCATGTTGCAATGTTTGCAGCACTGATGTTTTGTCCACCTTTGGAACCAGGCAGGGGAGGCAGCCATTTCTTGTGAAGTGGCAGAGTGCTGCTCTATTGTAGAGTTCAATCTTATAAAGGATCTCCATCTGCGGTACTGATTACTTTCCCATCCGGGTTGCTAAATATTGTAACCATCTGTGTTCTCTTTATGATGTTACAGACAATTGTGAAGAGGTTTAGATTGCAAGTTCCAAGAGCTTATTGGTCTTGGGGAAGCATGACAGCTCTAAAACTTGTACACATAAGCTGATAATGGAATTCCTGCCGGAATATGTTGACAAGCATCATGACCATGTTGCACTGTGCACAAGAGGTGAAGGGGTGCAATGGTGGGTATTGCAGAACTGCTGATCAGCTGGGTATAGATCGCTCTATTATTGCAGGTATCCTGCATACCTCATGCATGGCTTGTTTTCAAACCAGATTTTTAGATTGAAGTCTTGAGTTTTTTCAGAAACTAGGAGCCTGGTGCTGCCTTTGACATTTCCAATCATGCGTGGCAGGACTTGTGCTGTATACTTTCTTTGTCGTTACTACATGCTGGCTCCATATGGCCTCCCCTTGCTTGATTCATGGATTGGGAGATGATATCATATGAGACTATATTTGAAACACCCTGGGCACTAGTACAGAGTTGTCTACTTGTTTGGTCTAGAGGGTAAGGTATGTCTGTCAAATAGTAGAGATCCTCTGTTTTTTTAATCCATGGAGCAGATGTTGGATTCGATAGAATACAAGTGACAGCTTTTCCTAGGGGATGGTGGAACTGGGTTCTTGCACACCATAATTGTTGAATGTCATGACCGAAATGTGTTGCTTTGTTTTGGAGCAGGACTTTTAGAAGAGCTGGAGAGTTTGCTGACCAGAATCGGTTCAGACAGAGAGCTGTCAGACTGCACTAAGGATGAGTTGGTTTCCTTTGGAGAACGACTCTCGACACGCATTTTTGCCGCCTACCTGAACAAAATTGGAAGACATTCTCAGCAGGTCTGTCTGACACAATTTATGGCTGGTTTTATCTAGTTTTATGTGCATTTTTGCTAGGATGATTTTTGAAGGTCCAGCTTCAGTCCATGGAATTGAATACATGAAGATAGCTGTTGTGCCTTCCCCTGTGATTATATAAATACTCATTTGCAAATGGTCCAAATAAATTATGGGTCTTCCTTGTGGTGATTTGGCATGCAGTATGATGCTTTTGATTTAGGAGTCATCACAACTGATGAGTTCACAAATGCTGAAATTGTGGAAACAACATATCCCACAGTTTTGAGACGGCTTCAAGAAGAGTCAGAGAGGTGCAAGAAGTTTGCAAGGGGTCCAACAATACCAGTTGTGACTGGATTCCTTGGCAAGGTAGGGGACATCATGAAACCTGCTACTTGTCCTTTTCACCATGCTAAAGAAGTTTGACCATGTCTGCAAGCTTATATGTTCTCCCACTGTGAATTTGTGCTGACCTTTGCATAACATAGGTTGTATAGGATAATCAAATCTCTAACCAGCACAAATCCTGGTTGATTTAACAGAGCTTGCTGCAGCTTGAATGAAGATTCTATTGGCTTTTTTGATTTGCTACTCCTCTTGAGTGCTAGCTGTCATCATGACTGAGTCTTCATGTTGCCTTTTGAAATCTGACAGAAGCTCAGAGTGCAGTTTTTTATTGTACTGTTTGCATTAAGTTTCAGCAGATGATTATACACTTATATACATGTGCTGTTGTGAAGTGATGAAGTCCGTTTGGACTAGTGGTAGCTAGTGACTGCCATTTGTCATGATGGTGATGGTCTGAAGTTTGTTATTGACACTCACAAGGTTACGAGTATGCTTTTTCATGTTATATTTCTTCTGGTGTTTTTTTGGATTATAACACAATGGTTGCCTTGTTTTTGTCTTGGTCTTTTCCTGTTTCCTCACCTTAGTAACCTGATGGCCCCTCTCCAGTTCTTGTCCAGTTTTCTTTCTACTTTATCTAGTAAGAAGTTTTGTAGATGATCTGGTTTTTCCCGATTTCTGTGGCATGTACCTTGCAAGTGGGTGTGAAACCTGATATATTTGCTAACTCTAATAAATGACAAGAGGAGCCATTAGAAATACACATGCACACCCACTTCAGAGAGCTGATGAAGTCTGTAGGGATGTTATGGTAGCTGGTCACTGCCATATGCTTGCCATTGACATGCATGTGACTGCTGCTGTTTGTTCAAATTGTGCCTCAGTATTGTTTTTGTTTCTTTTTTCTGTTCTTTAGGGTTTGGTTTCTTCTTTTTCTTGTTCAGTGAAATCTGTACAGCCTTATTTATCAGATCATCTCTCAATTCTGTTTATGTTGACTTGAATCGTTAGTATGAAGTTCTCAGGAGTTATGAAGATGGATGTGTTTCTGTTGACTTTTCAATCTGATTGAGCTTGAATAACTCAGATGAGCCATCCTCTGTGCACAGGGCATGTCCACAGGACTGGTGACAACTCTTGGTAGAGGGGGAAGTGACTTAACAGCCACAGCCATTGGGAAAGCACTTGGACTCCGAGAAATTCAGGTGGCTTAGCTCCCTGCACCCAATTGCTTTACTTTGCTTTTTTGATTTATCTTGATGAAGGTCCTAAGTCCTCTCATTGGTTTTGTGAAGGAATTATGGCTCTTCTCTGCAACAGGCCTCTCTTTTTCACTATGCTCATAGTACCGCATTTGTAGTCTCACCATACTTTGCTATCATTGCTTTCCCAGTTCTTTCATTGTGTAATGCTAAAGAGGTCTGTGGCTAGGAAAGTCCTGTTTAGTACTTTATGATCTGATTACAGAATGGTCCTTAAAGAATGTTTGTACTAATATGTGAGGTTTGTTCAAATTGTTTAGAGAATATGAGTGCTCATCACTCAGATGTGCTTTCTCACATGGTGATACGTCTACTGTTAAGTATATGGAGTACCAGAGCAGAAGATTAAGTATTCCGTGTCTTTGTAAATATAGAACAACCACCTGTTGAAGATTCCCTATACAGGAAAGCTTGCATGCAATCTTTGTATGAGTGTGAATCTGAAGCTATGTGTATCCTAATGCCTTCAATGAGGATATTCAAAATTGCAGCTCATTGAGGATGATTGCTGTTTGAGTTCCCATCTGGCAAATCTTGATTGTCTTTGATGAGAAGACTGATGTTGAGGCTCACTCTGGGCAGGTGTGGAAAGATGTTGATGGGGTTTTGACATGCAACCCCAGTATTTATGGCAAAGCTTTACCTGTTCCATTTTTGACCTTTGAGGAAGCGTCAGAGTTGGCTTACTTCGGTGCCCAGGTACTTTTTCCACAGACCATTGTTACTTAAGTTGATTAAATCAGCAGGCAGGCAGGCAGATGATAGAGACACTTGATGTTCCATATGCAGATGTCATGCAGAGTAACAGGGGCTCTTAAAAGATGTGGTTTACAGGAGGCAACTGGTACTCACACAGGGTGGGATGTATTTTAATTCAAGAGTCTGGAACAGATTGAAGTCAAGCAATTTGTTGGAGCTGGTGATTATGATGATGTGGGCTTAGTATGGAGCTCTGACCAAGGTTTGATACTGGCAGGTGTTGCACCCTGAATCAATGAGACCAGCAGAAGCTGCAAATATCCCTGTGCGTGTTAAAAATTCATACAATCCACAATCACCGGGCACCCTCATTACGAGAAACCGAGATATGAGTCAGGTCTGGTTTTCTGGAGTAATTTGATATGGTTGTGGCTATGATTATATGGCTCCTTAGATTCTGGATGCAAAATCTATGAGATGAACAAATTGATTGTGCCTTGTCTGAGAATTCTCAAACCACACCATGATGTTGTAGTTCCTCAAGGGCATTTGAACTGTTCTCTATGTTGGCGAGCCTGTTTCCCAGCTAAGTGTGGATGTAAACTTAGAGATTTTGGGGAGCTCAAGTAAGGGTGCTCTCACAGAAAGTTCAATCCTTCATTTAACCTGTGACATTGTCATGATTTCAGTCAAACATAGCAAGCATTGTGCTGAAACAAAACGTGACAATGGTGGACATTCAGAGCACCCGCATGTTAGGCCGAGTTGGCTTCTTGGCGAAGGTCAGCTTTGCACTTATCTTGTGAACTATTTTTGGTGGGATCTGGTTTCACAGCTGATATTGATTCTGAATTAGTGGCATACCTCATTCTGACTGTGATTTCTGTTATCTATTAGAGACTGAAAAGCTTTGTGAGTGTCATACAAGGGTAACTAACTTGCTTGTTTTCCAGGTTTTCACCACATTTGAGAAATTGGGCATTTCAGTTGATGTCCTTGCCACAAGTGAGGTTAGCATCTCGCTGACACTGGACCCTTCCAAGCTATGGAGTCGAGAACTTATCCAGCAGGTACAGCTTTCACCTGCTGACCTCTTGTGACTGAAATAATTCTTTGTATCTGTTTTGATGGAATTTGCATTGTTGCTGAAGCTTCATGAACATGGCCCAGCAAGCATGGACAGTAGTTTTCTTGGAGTGATTTTCACCTGCAGCTTTGTGGTTTTTACGTTTCTGAATGAGGCAATCATTATGTTTAGATCAGGATGCAGGATCAGTTTTTAGAGGATAATTTCATACAACTGATTTTCCCATACAGAAAATTGGGGAGAAGATAATATTCCTTCAGTATGATTACTGAATTTCCAGACTGTGGAAACAGACTAGCTTTTGTGGTTAAGATGAGATGCTTGTCCCCTTGGACAGGTCTGCGGTTTTTATTCTTTGAGGATGATGTGTTCCATTTGCCTTACTGAACAAATCTTTGAGATGTGATGGATAGCTGACAAGGGCCAGAAGGGACTGGAGGTGGAAAACAGGAACTGGACAAAATGAAGACAGAGCTGCAGAGTATTGGTGCAGTAGTGAATTTAGTGAAGAGGCGTTCCATCATTTCCCTTATTTGCAATGTCAAACGCTCCTCTCTCATCTTGGAGAAGGTAAAACAATCTGTTCTATATTCCTATTGATTTGTGGTCATGGGAACTTGAAGTCATGTTGCTGGCTTGCAAATGCAAATAGGATGAAGAGTGGTGCCTTATCTGCTGGGGATGATGGCCTGATCCATCTTAAAACCTTCTTTGTGCTGGATCTGATCAAACAGGTTTTTGAGGTGTTCAACAAGAATAATGTCAATGTTCAAATGATCTCTCAGGGTGCCTCCAAGGTGTGTGTCACATTCATTAACTCTGCTACACTGTTAAGTTGCAAATAATGGTTACAGACTGAATGACGTCTTGCTTGATGTTGGTAAATTTGTTGCTCTTCTATGTACAGTCGACATTGCTATGAGCTTCTTCTGTGACCCAGTTTGAGCAAAAGAACAATGTCTATAATTTTGCAGCTTTGCTTCCTAGTTATGTGTAGTTAGTGTCTGTAATACTTGTGTATTTCATCTGCATGGCATAAAGTCAACAAGCAGGGTAGGGTTAACCTTGAAGGATGGACAGTATGTGTCAACCTACATCTGTAGATTTGTGTACAAATCTGTTTAGTTGTCCCAGAATGTATGTTTCTGCACGTTCTGTAGTTTTGAATGATGGTATGTGTTGTATTTGGGGGAAACAGGTGAACATCTCAATGGTAGTGGATGATGCAGAGGCAGAATCTCTTGTGATTCAGTTGCACAAAGTCTTCTTTCCAGAATTGGAGTCAGACGGAAATAAAGTGATTGTGAAAGGTATCTTGCAGTGAAACCTCCAATAAATATGACTGCTTGTGGCTGCTTTGTGTTGCTTGATCAAATAAGCTTCAGATCTGTTTCATATGGTTCAAGGCTGCTTGTTTTACTTTGATCATGAATTGAACAGATCCTGTTTCCCATGGAACTTTTGCCAGATGAAGAAAGTTGCTAGGGCTGTATTTGCACACAAAGTCAGCAGCTTATTTTCGATTTTAAAATTTGCAGGCTGTGCTTGTCAACCACTTTAGCATTGGGCATTGGCCATCAAGCAATGGAGAGACCCACCCAGCAGCAGGCTCGAGCAATGATCAGCATGTTGTCAAGTCCATGGGTGTAGATTGATGGAGGTGTACTTGTCAAATTAGAGATTCTTCAATTTTTTTTCATGAACAGATGATTGTTTAGAAGTCAAAATGGAATGACTTGTAGGAAATTTTGCTACTATTGAAGGTGTGCCCCTGAGAGACTTGACAGGAGGATGTTTTGATTATTATCTGGATGCAAAACAATTTCAGCACTATTCTTGGTTTTAGAGTAGCAGGCATTCTTTGTTTCAGAGAGGCATATTTGTTGATCTTCCAAGTGTTTTTTTGCCCCAAAAGGGGATAGAATCCAGCCACTAGGTGGGAGGAGATATAGTATATAGACCTGGGATCTCCAAATTACAGAAACAGTGATGCAGCTAGCTGGGGTGAACAATCATCCATGTGGAAGAATATGGATGGAGATATTCATGCAAGGTATTTGAAACTTGCATGTCTTAGTGTTTGCTCATTTGTTGCCTACACATACAGATCTGACATCCTGACAACCTTATTTATTGGTGATCACTGAATTCTATTTAGTTTTTCTTAATTTGTAAATTTGAATAAGTTTTCAGTATTGAGTTTCTATCTCAGTTCTGGAAGCAACTGAATGACTGAGTCACATTCAAACTGTTCATGTGATGCTTGGCCAAAATTTTGGGTTTAGGGTGGCCAGGTTTCATCAAGGAGTAAAGATGATTCAACTTGCTGTCTTGGTCCATTGCTGACATGGGTGAAATCTACATTTATATTGCGGAAAGTATTGAGGACTCCTCTAGACTTACAAAGTCAACCTTAAGAGTTCATACATGACCACTGATAGGGTTATGAGATTTCAGATCTGACAACAGATCAGCAATCAGGAAGATTAAGTTAAGCTGAAGAGTTGTTATGCAATTATTGATACAGGTTATAAGATTTCAGGTCTTACAACATATCAGCAATCATGAAAAAGAAGAGACCAGATGCTTTGAAAGGCTCTGTATCCATGAGATTTCTGCATTTAATCTAGAATGTAGTTTTGGCTTCTACCACAAAAGGTAGGTGAGAAAAGTAACCAGTACCTGATGTTGTGGGATCACCGTCCTTAATTGTTCTTCAAGAAAAGATCATGGGTCCCCCCTATATTGCAGGGCAATACTGGATGCTGATCCTACATTGTGGCCAAATGCTGTCAATGTTGAATAACTTGCAGAAAGAGAAGCCTTAAGTGTAGCACAGCATCTTGATTCCCCACTATAAGCTGCCTTCCAATTGGCAGATCACCAGTACTGGTTCTTGAAGCATCAACAAGGTGGGCATTAGGCAGAAGCAGTGTGTGCAAACTAGGCAATACACAGAAGTCACCATCTGGGCACCCTGAGGTATTATGAGTCTTTGAAAGAACATGCACTTGCTTGTTTCAAATGGAAAGAGAGATGGTAAAGGAAGATACAAAAGGTATTGACAGCAGTGCAAAACAGTGATTTGTTCTCCAATACAACATTCTTGTCAGCAGCAAGCTAATATCTCTTTCTAAGGAGCTCCAAACCCTAACCCTAAACCTCGCTGGGATGGGGACCGGGTGAGAGAGAGAGACAGGGAGAGAGAGCGAGCGACAGCGCGTCTCTTGTGTTTCGATCTAGTTCTGCATCTCTTCGAAGTCGCAGTTGTTGAGTCCTAGTTTTGGAGAAAGAGAGAGCGAGAGATGGAGGGGACGAAGGGAGGGAAGCAGTATGGATTACAGTTGCGCGTGAAAGCGCCCCCGAAGAAACCAGCGAGACCTGTCCCAGCGTTTTCCTTCGACGACGGTGCTGAGGAAGATACTGTGGAGGATGCCATCGCCCGTCAAGCCACGAAGAAAAGATCTGTTCGTGAGGTATCTTGTTTTTTTTTTCACAACGTCAATTTTGTTGGCATAAGAACAACATTTGGTGGATTTCCTGCTGGCCTTTTTTCTCGAGTTCTAGAGGGGAATTGTGGTCGTTTTGAGAGCTATATAGGAACGAGTGTTTTCACTTCTCATCTCTGCAGCACTGCACTTTTACTTTAATTGAATAGGTAGAGCTGCAACACAAACGTGCGTTGGAGGAGGATCCCTCGGCATTCGATTACGATGGTGTGTATGATGAGATGAAGGGAAATCAAGCCCGTCCTATCCAAGAAGATCGGGCCAAGCGTGAGGTATGTAGGAGAATTGGATCGGAACTTAGATTCTTGTTGCAAAACTGATGAGGGTTTGAATCCCTTTCCTTTTCAGGAATTTCCCAGTTCTAACATATTCATCATTCAACCAAGAGAAGCTTGTCAAGAATTTTATCATTCTAGATTCTTCGCGTAGCAATTTTGTTGTGGTTTTCTGAATCTGTGAATTGGGATAGTTTCTGTGTATTAAGCAGCAATGGCAATGAGCACCTTCCACTTTTGCAGAAGCTTGTTTTGACATGAGTTTGTGTGTGAAATGCAGTCAAAGTACATTGGAAAACTGCTTGAAAAGGCTAAGTTACGAACCCAAGAGCATGATGTTGTATATGAGCGGCAATTGGCCAAGGAGCGGGCCAAAGAGGATCATCTGTATGGGGACAAGGAGAAGTTTGTGACTGGTGCCTACAAGAAGAAGTTGATGGAGCAGGCTAAGTGGCTTGAAGAGGAGCGTCTCAGGGAACTTCGAGAACAAAAAGAGGAGGTTTGACTACCTTCCTTTCGATTGTGGAGTTCCCTCTGCAATCTCATGGATATGTTTTCGAATGGTAGTTGTGAAGCAGAAACAGAATTTGGTAACTACAGTCTAGTTCATGACTCAGAACATCCTTGCATCCTAATGTATGAAGTTTTGGTGTACATTATGTTTTGATTTTCTCCTAACATGTGCTCCATATGTAAGGGCAGTATTTTGATCTACCTTGCTCTCTTGCTCTGTACTATGTTGAAATTGTGCAGGTGACAAATAAGCAAGACCTCAGTGACTTCTATCGCAATCTTCTGAAGAACAATGTGGCTTTTGGAACAAGACCTGAGTCAAAGCCATCTGAAGTCCCACTGGCACATGGGAGGAAGGAGGCTCATGCTGAGGCTCCCTCATCACACTCTGATAAAGGGCCTGTGGCTTCGTCAAGCAACAGTGCAGATGGGGAAGAAGAGCATGATGTGCCAAAGAGTAGTGAAATTAGTAGGTTTTCAAGCAAGGAAGGGGTTTCAGAACATATCCATCAAGTCTCTGAGCACAAACAGGTTGGAAATGAGAGTCAACATTCCGATCCACAGTTGCAAGGTTCACAAGAATATCATAGAGATAAAATTCTGCCAGCCAAAAGCCCTACACCTCCAGCTGCTGCGCATGACATGGCTTCACAAGAGGATGTAAAAGTAGGTACAGCACCTGTAGAAAGGAGTACTGAGTTGAGGATGGATCAACCTAATGCTGCAGATTCTGTAGCTGCTGCAAAGGAGCGGTATTTAGCTCGGAAACGACAGCGAAATGTCTAGTTGCCTTGTTGAATTTCAATGTCTTGTCTCTTCAATCTGTTCAAAGCAGATCCAAGTAGTTTTTAGATGCACAATTGCTTTCTGATTGATCACATTTGTCTGTGGCTGGATGTACTTACATCCATTACCTCCCTTTCAGCCTCCCGCCTCATGTTGTATATCATCCTCTTCAATTGGTGGCAGAATTTTTTGATGTGAAACTGAAGTCTGGGTCTTAGGCAGATTTAGGGTATAGCAAGCTATAGTTTTTCTGGGCAAAGTGTTAAGTACATAGATTTCTGGAGTTGGTGTAAGGTCCCTCCTCTTCCTAAATAGTAGGTGTAAGATACCTCCTACTCTTATCACCTCATGATCAACAAATGTTTAGGATTATGATGAGGTTCACATTGTGGTTTTGTTGGACAAGGCCCACTATTGGGGGATTTTCTCAGAATGCAGGGCCAGAATTGATTGACACCTCATCCTGTGTGGAAGTAGTGTTCCTGCTTAGTTGATTATTGGCATTGGGTGGTTCATAGGGGCTGAAAGCTTGGTGGTTTACAACTATTTGGGTCTATGTTAAGTCTCACTTTAATTGACTACCAGCATTTGGATGTATACAAACTGAGATTTCCAATCTTTGGTATGCCATGTCAAGATCTGACCATATTGTCATCTCGTACTCCTGCTCAAAAGAGGAGTGCAGCTACACATGCCCTCTTCTTTACAAATAAGATTCTACATCCCAATGGAAGGCATTGAGTCAGCCAAGGGTGCAAGGGCAGTGCAATAGTACTAGTATATTTTTCATTGCCTCCCCTTAGCCTGATTCATGTTTTTCCAAAAAAATCAAGTGCCAAATTTTTGTTAGGAACAAGTTATATGGGTGATTTTTTGGAATCTATCATATTGTATGGTCCTCACAGGACAATTTCAAAGACATTTCCTATCATTCGATATCCCTAGACATTTCCAAAAATGGTTAAAGAAACAAATATCTCATTTCTAACTTTAATTATCTCACTGTTTTCCTAATAGTTATCTCCTTTCTTACTAAATATCTCCATCCTTACAATTACTTCACTCTTTTTCCCTACTCAGCAACATGGATATGAAAAAACAATTTTAAAAATGTCTTTTCATGTCCATAATATTTATATTAATTCAAATTAAATTTAACATTGACATAAATTATGATGAATTAGAAAACCATATGAAAAGAAAAGTTGATCGTCACTGGTAGTGCGCAGCAATGTAGAAATATGCAAAAAGCCTAGACAGATCTGTACCTGTGATTATGGACGTCGTTTTGGGTCAGTAGCAATTCATGTTTTCTGGAGAGTTCATTACACTGGCAAAACGTTCATATACTCACAGGCCCAAATGTGTCTGAGCTTCACTATACACATCATACCAGGGGAATTGTGCACACAGGGGAAAAAGGACCAAAATGCTCATAATTGAGCAGGCAGGGGAAAAAAATGTAACAGTACTTTTGTATCACGTGCATTTAGAACCCTTGGCTAATCAAGGTTTTCCTATCATCAAAACCCTGCAAAACTTTATATATAAACACACCACAGATTCGAAAAATGTACAAAGGTATTCATCGACCGCCTGTAGCTGCATGTGAGTGCTACCCCAGAAAAAGTTGAAAGAAGGACCGGAGTCTGCGTCCGTTTGAGCTTCTTCAGACGGGAGAGATCTTCGTGTTGTGGAGTAGCATTTGTGGACGTGCACTGAAGCTGAAGGAGGAGGAGGTATTCTGCCGCATCCCTGAAACCTACTTGATCAGACAAACAAATCAATTAAATAAAAGAAGAAGCGGCGTGAGAACTGCAAGCCGTTGCAATAGCTTGGCAGAGCGACATTCCGAGCTAGCCATCACACGACGCAAAAAAACGAGACGCAGCAACAGCGATAGATATGCGCAAATTACCTGATCTCCGGAGGTTCAGAGCCAGGTCCTGGCAATGACAGGAGGAACGTTAGGGAGGTGTCCTGACGATAGCAAGAGGAGACAGTCGATGCCTTGGAGCGGCACAGCAGTCTGAGGTAGGTAGGGTTTTTGTTTTTTTCCTCTCTTTCTTTCTTCTTTTTCTTCTCCCTTTCTTCCCTTCTTTTTTCTTTCTTTTTCTTTTTTTCATTCTTTCTTCTTGCTTCTTTCCATTCATTTCTTCTTTTTCTTTCTTCCTCTTTTCCATTTTTCTTTCGTCTCTTTTTTTCTTTCTTTCTTTCCTTCTTCCCTATCTTTCAATGCGATGGAGGGTCTTCCTTCCTTAGCACTTGGGCTTTCTGATTCTAATTTGGTTTTTTGAATGACTTTCAACCTTACTAATGTATTGTTGTCCATTGGGGATAGGGGAGGGACTTTTTGTGACATTCCATGTTCTAATTGTAAAACTTTGTTTTTCCAACATGGCATGGTTTGACATAAAGGTATTGTCAAGCGTATCAAGCTCTTCCTCCATTTAGTTTTTTAAGTTTTTTTATCTCCTCTTTGGCCCTCTTTCCCCCATTAGCCTAGGCTTGAATTGTGATGTTAAATTTTTTGAGCACCTTCCATTTGGGCCTTCTTTAGCCATGTTTGAATATGCGCATCCCTTTCGTTTTTCAACAGGAAGTGTAGCTTGCTTTTTTGCCTTCCTTTTGACCACCTAGCATGTGACCCATTTGATGTGATAGTTTTACATTTATTTTTATTGTTTTTGCAGTGGTGTCTTTTTCTTCCCCTTTTTAAAGGACTAGTTGAACATACAAAAATTAAGGCACACTTTCAATGATTCCTTTCTAATGATTGGGAAGAGTTTTAGGTAGAACACCTTTTACTGAAGTGTAGGTGGTTGCTTTGTTTTCAATTATGGGGGTGTCACCAACTTCGCCCGATTTGCTTCTGCTTTTATGACACCCCCCCACATCGACTCGGATGAAGTTTAGCCTTGGGGCATCAAAAAGTTTGCACATGTCGACAAGGCTTTTACCCCTCTTGCTTAGCTGTAGCATCCTCAAAGAAAGTTAACATGTTGTTAACTTTGCACCCACCAAACACAAACTCCCCATGTTCGAATTCCTTGGTTGACTTTCAGCTAAATTCAAACCTTAAACTTTTTGTGAATTTTTTTAGGATGACATTTTTGCATATGTTTCACTTGTCAATTGGTGGTCCATTTGGCATGGTCTTTGAACATTTTTAAAATTCTTTTAAACTTGAGGATTCAAGGAATGGTTTCATCCAACTTCATTAGTTGTGTTCCCATGTGGGCATCGATTACATCCTTAGGTTTGTGGCTTGGGTTTTTGGGGATGGTTGACTTTTAATTTTGGCCAAGCCCTTTACTGGCATTCATCCAATTGTTATGGGAAAAGTGTTATATTAGTTGGTGAATAAAGCTTTACGCCTGTAATTTTGTGATGTGTTTGCTTCTCATTTATCACCATATAAATTCATACTAACAATTAGAAAAGGTTGTGAGGCCGTGGTCCATGTTATTTGGGTCATTTTGGATGCCCATAATAATTGGGTGGTGATTCAAATAGACATTACAAATGCTTTCAACACCATGTGACACAAAGCCATCTTCCAGGAATTTCAAATAATAAAAAGCTAAACATCCTAACTTTTTTTCTTTGTTTTTTTTTTTTAATGGCCTTCAAGTTCCTTTGTTCTTTAATCATCATTCTTCCTCAGAAGCTTTGTTTTTCATTTTTTCTTTTGTGGGCATGAACTAAAACAACCAACTTGTAAAGCCTCTTTATGCATTAGCTCATTTTTGTGCTTACGTTTTTCTTTCATGTTTTTTCTTTTCATTAGTCAATGACACCCTTATCTTTAACCTTGCCCATGTTGTCTCCCTCACTTTTAATCATTTTGCTTCATAATTAACTTTTATAAGGTTCTTTGTTCAACCCTACAAGTGTTTGGCCTAGGTTCCATCTAGCTTACCTTTTGGGTTTGTCCCCCTTATTAAAATTTGTTACCCCCTTAATGAAGATCCTTGGCATCCCTTTTGGCTCTACCTCCTTTGTTTTTTTTTTTTTTTTTGGTA
>Ga0209611_10000024_pt1 | contig 144074 bp, 91 predicted proteins | sample S1TSphgellanicum_3_FD_187693 | JGI IMG/M metagenome (GOLD analysis project Ga0209611, IMG submission 187693) | Host-associated microbial communities from peat moss isolated from Minnesota, USA - S1T2_Fc - Sphagnum magellanicum MG (SPAdes) (version 2) | ecosystem: Host-associated > Plants >... | reverse complement strand
CAGAACCTAGTGTTGTGTTCACTGGAAAAAACCCAGAAAAAAACCTAGTGTTGTGTTCACTAGGAAAAAACCTAGAACGATATTTGAAGAGTCTGGTACAACTGCATGTAGCTGGTTAGTAGTAATTAATTACTGAACAGTGCTGCAAAGTAAGTAGTGGAGAATCTAATGTCTGTTTTGCAATAACTGTGAGGAACAAACGAAGGATGAGAGGCAGGGAGGACTAGACTAGAGCAAGGAAGGCAGTGAAAGTTGGGAACTTGGGTTGTATACTAATTGTTGTTGTACACTTTGATACTTGGAAATGGCAATCCACCAAACAAATAAATGGGTTTTTATACCTGAAAAACACTTACTGTTAGACTGGAGTCAGCTGAGTCACTCACAAGAGCCTTCAATACTCACGCGTTCCAGTTTTGGTGGGTCGTGTAAATGTTCTAACTTCTTAGAAATTTACCATGTGTATAGCAAGTCCACTGTAACACAAATAACAGTCGACAAGATGTTTTGACCTGGGCACCGTGTTTGCAAAGTGGCAATCGTCCATAGGAAGATGTTTACAAAGTGATCATCGTCCCTAGGAAGATTTAGCCAAATATGGCTATAAAAAACCAATCTTTAATTGTCCTTTTTGTATTTTTGGCTGCACACTGAAAACCAAATATTAAAATCTGGCAATCTTTATTAAAATTTTCCCATCACTTTTGGTGGTTAAAACCTCCAAAATCACTTCATTTGAGTTTTTCTTTTTGGTGAACTTTCGCCAAAGAAAAAAAGGCTTCTGCACACCAGTGTTTTTTTTTTTTTTTTTTTTTTTCCATTTTTGTGATTTAGCTGAAGTGGCAATCATCTGGATAAGACATTTTAGTGTTGAATTTCGCTATAATTCAACATTAAAAAATATAATGGTGTAGAGCAGTGTTCTTTTTTTTTTTTCAAATTTCTCATGTTGCACACCAGAAGTGGTGATCAGCCACAAGAGGATTTAGTCAAATCTGGCTACAAAAAAAATAGAGAAATAAAAAATTTAAGAATCCAACACATGTTGATGTACCTCTAGAACCTATTAGCTAAATATGAGAAATTCAAAAGAAGAATAAAAACTTGCTCAAATCCTTCAAAAGTCTTGATGAGTTTGTAACTTTCTTCCTCAAAATGCGGGGATTCTTTTTGAAAATTTCCCAAAAAAATCCTTGACCATGTTGCTTGCAACTTTTTTTTTAAATAACGAAATGATGAATTTTTGCAACCAATTAAATCACTCATGTGCAGTGGTCAAACTTCTTGTCAACTAATGTTTCCTGGAGTGCTACTTGTAAATGCGGCTATAGATCAGGACTTAAGCGTCACTCCTCAATATAAGGGTCCAAACTTCAAAGTCTTTCACTTTGTGGCCACGCTTTAGTCCAAGAGGGGACTAGATGACAGTATCAACTATTTTTTAACTAATCTTCAACTCTTTTTTCAATTTATATTTAACTAGCATGTCAATCAACCATACCGTTTAGCCTCTAGATCTTGGTTGCCTTTGGAAGTACTATGTGTTATTAAACTATCAAAGCCAAAACTTTTTCTTGGCCTAGTTGCAACATAGTCAAATTTACAATTGGAAAATTTATGATGTCATGAAATGTCAACAGATGAAGGCATTCACCATAAGGGTATAGTTGAGAATTATCTTCAATTGTAACAATAAGTGTCATTTGCAACTAAAGTGCTTTAAAGCGGCTATTGTCAACTTGGTGGTTTTCAATTGAAAAAAATAAAATTATTATTATTATTGAAAACCAATTAAAAACATAGTTGCAAATGCGGGGTTTTCCTCCTAGTGGAAAGAGAACATAAAACAAACATGTGAGAGCATTCACAAGTTCATAATTTTAAACAATATACCTAATATCCAATGGGTATTAGGTATATTAGGTATTATATGTAGGTGGAATTAAATTTTTGCATCTTTTTTTGTGAATCCTCCATCCCAATTTCAATTTTGGAGTAGGTTCAAATCCAAACACCACCCATCCAAAAACTTTCATTGAATCATGTTTTATTTAACGAACATTGTCTCCTTTGTGTAAATTTTGGTTTTCAAAATTAATTAAAAGGAAAATGTTGAACTTTCCCCCTTTTTAAATCAATAAAAGGAAATAGTATAATGTGGCTAACTTGCCTGAAACAAATTTCACAAAAGATATTCCCTTATACATTATGTAATTTAGTTTGGAATCTCAAAACTAAAGTTGACAACATACCCACTTTGGTTTCACCACAAATTTTCAAAATGTTTGAGATGGTAGGCATAATTACAAAATAAGGAAAGAGACAATAGGTAGACTAGAAAAAAAGAAGTCCTTTATTGGCCAAACTAATGTTTGCTATCACTTTAGACAATGCTATAAATATTTGGCCAATTCTTCCATTTGGATGTAAGAATTCTTGGAAAATCAATTGTTACAAAACATTCTTAGCTCAATAGCACAAGCTTTTCATGTATATTGCATTGCTGAGAGTGGTTTTGTTCCCAGGGTAATTGTTTATTCAAGTGTTAGCAAAATTTTGTGATTTTGTTACATTTACATCCAATGAACCAAGGGGGAACTTTGGTGGTTTTTTTTTTTTTTTTTTTTTTTTTTTAGTTTGCGACATGATCTCAAAGGAATATTAACTATTTGTTTATCTTGGTGAGATTTCACACAACAGGAACAAAAAATCTAGTGTGAAAGGGTACAAAGGATGCTTTTCAGCAAATGTGCCAAAGTCTCACATTTTTTGAGGAAATTGTTTTTGAAGTCACCATATTTCAACAATATTACAATTTTAAAGGTCACCAAAACATAGCAAGGTTTTTTTTAATCTATGTGCCTCTCTAACCTCTAGCCAATTTTGATTCAATCTTCAAGTGTGGATGATTGCCTATCTCACAAATTTGGAAAAGAAAAAAGAAAAAAACCAACCTTTAATATTAACTTTTAAATATTCAACAATAAAACATTAGCGAATTTCAATGACAGTTTGACCAAACTTGCATACACCATCATTTATTTAATTCAAAATTTATATGTGGGTAATGATAGGATCCTTTTTTTTCTTGAAGATAATTGTATAACTACCTAAAATGATATACAAGACTAATAGAAAAACATTGCAAAATGATATCCAACAATCAAACATATTTTGATGTTTTGTTGAGTCATGTTGTCATGTCAAATTGCCTTTTGAAAATATGTCATCAGAATGATGTTCAAGACAATTCTTTGTAAATCCAAAAACTAGGTATTCAAACAATATTGAAAGGCCCATGTTCAAATAGGTCCAAAACTAGATCTATTAACTAGAAAATGTAGTTAAATACCATAATTCACACAACCTGGTTTTACTTTCATTGGTTTTGTTTCACAAAAGATAAGATAAAAAAGTAATTTGTCAATAGATGATAAAATGGCTAGATTCAAAGTTCCATGCACATGCATGAAAATGTACAGCCAATACTGCTTCACATGGCACATGCTTGAACACCATGTTCTTTCATATGATGTTTTGTTCACTAAACAAAATTGTTCAACATCCAAATTTCTTTGGTCAACTCATGTGTCTTGGTAATCCCCTATCACTTCTAGGCAAATTGTACTCCCATACACAAGTTGGTAGTAACAAAATGTATGCTCCTTTCTAAAAGAAAAAAAGAACAATGGCAATATATTTTCCTGTATCTTACAAGTCAAATAATAATGCAATTTATGTTTTAAGGTTTGAATCTGGACTCTATTAAGGAATACGACATGCCATTTTTGGTGAGCTGTGCTACTATCCATGTACGTGTTACCAATGGGGAACAAATTTGTTCAATAGCTTTTCATCTAGAGGGAGGGCCTTGAAATCCTTCCAAATATTAAAGGCAATCCGAAGAAATTCCATCTTGTCCCCCAATCCTATGCAACAATTTGCATGCATTGTGCAAATTTGCAACCAGTTGTTGCTTCCCTGAACAATAGATCACAAAAAAAAATGGGTGCTCATGTATTAAACTCCAATGAATATACACCTACTCTCAATTTCAAAATTAGACAAAATATTCAAAATGAATGGATGATTACTCAAAAAGAAGAAATATGCATTTGAAATATGCATGAGCCTAATTAAGTTGGGCTTTTATTTTCAAGTGTATTAAATAAGAGAAGAGGGTGGTAGAATTATGTGTTAAAAGCAAATTGGGATAATTTCCCCCTTTCATACCTGACAATGTCCAGAGAAGATGTTAGCATCCAAGAAGCGAAGCTTTAAGCCAATGTCTTGAACACTTTTCTCTTGCAGCATCTTCTGGAAGTTATCTTGTTCATGTATGCCAAGTTGTCTTTCTCGGGTACTATACCAAATCTTGAAAAGGTTGATGGTCCGATTGTTGGATAGAACATATATGAAGCCTGTATTGGCATCAGTCGAATGATCGACTGCCATTTGGACATCAAAGTCTTCCACAAGTTGTGTGAAGGGGTTTCGGAACCAAAGGACGTCTGCATCCTACATCAAGATTCAAGACACTAGCTTAGTGCCTAGGCCTCATGGTTGTATAGCAAGCTCCTATTCACAACATTCATAAGGCTGATGGGTTTGTGCTACATCTATTAACTAGAATTCCAAACTATAGTCATCACATCAAGGAAACCAAGCTTCACCCTCACAATTTGCATAGAGCTACCAAATCCATAGTGTTGCTATGGGACCAAGCAAACCATTGCTTGAGCTTTTACTAAAGCTTTCCTCATGATCAATGACCTTTACCATTATCACACCCATTTGCACTTTATTTCCAATCTTGTAGTTCCCACAGTCTGAATACTTTTAAATTGACTTCAACATAAGTTTGTCCTAAACTAACATTTTCACACAATGTGACATTCAAAGCATTGATTTGGATTTCCATCTAGAGCTACAAAATTTTAGATGGACATCAATAGTAGAAAAGAGGTAGTATTACTATTGTCTCACCGAGAAAATGAAGTTGTAGCCCATCTCCAAGACATTCTGAAGGAACTTAATTTTTCTCCATGTCATTTTCAAATAATCCTCACTCATATACACCTTCTCTCCGGAAAAATCAACACCAATTGTCCGAAGCATGAAGCAATGAGGGTGAATTTGTGTGCAACTATCATACGCCATCTTGTCAACTGCAACTATCACAATGTGATTAACCAATTCTTGTATGTTCTCACCTTCCTGAAAGCTCTCAAAATAGATGTCTAACATCCCAGCAGCAACCCATGCATGATTCAAAGGTGTGAGGATGACTGTTTTGTTTGGCATTGAAGCCTTCTTCAGCAAATCTCCCAATGTTTTACGCTCTGAAAAGCTCTGCCAAATCTCAAAAAAAACCTTCCATCAATAGTTGCAGCTGGTTGTTTGAATATTTTCTCCAAATAGTTGAAATTTCTACCATCCATCTTCTTAGGAAGGAAAGTCAATTTTGAATCAGAATGTGTGAATGACCAATGCTTAAGCAAATTTCATCCTACCAAAAGACTTTGGAGACCTGTTGATTGCAATACAGTACTTACAAGTTGTGGAATATCAGTCAATGTGTCCATGCCAAGGCGAGAGTTGAAGCTGTCAAGTATAGATTGAAGATGAAGAGCTGCAGGTTTATAGAACATGAAAGTTATGGGTATCCCAATGAGGTTTGCAAGCAGTATGGTGATCACCACTCTTCTCACACCCAATGTCAACCAAAATTGTGCCATATCTGTTGTTGAACTCAAGACCTTAGCTCACTTTGAAGCCCCTGCTCTCACAAAACACTGATTTTGTTGCTAACTAAATATAACACTCTTGCACTACATCTAGCTTTTAAATTCTTCTGGGGGCAATGTCAGTGGATCATATCAACCATACTCTCTCCTCCAGCACTCTGCAATCCAATTAACAGCCACACTTCACCAACAGAATGATTAGCTCCAGTTGAGACTAAAATCTGATTGAAGACAGTAGTAAAAATCTTAGGATTTTTTGATGGGCTTCAAGTTTGGCATGGTTTCTCTCAAGAGACCCAAAAAAAAATTCAACTTTCCCTTCAAATTAACAGGAGATGCTCATAACTTAAAAGTTCATTTTCCCACTGACACAAGAGATCCAAATCTGGATTCTCTTTTCACATTGCTTAAGCCAGTGACATAGTTACTAGAATTAGCATAATATTATATACTAAATCAAATATTAGCCCAATATTTTGCTCTCTTTTCTGACCAACTCAGTTTCTCTCATTAGAATGTGGCTGGTCTCCTGGATGGTATTCTTATATCACAAACAATGTCAGCATGTAAGAATCAAACCAAGCCTGATGCATGATGCATGATGTTTAAAACATGGCACACACAAAAAAAATTTGTCAGTGACGAAGGTGCTGCCAATGTTGACTGCATGTATGTCCTACCCCCAAAAAAAGGAAAAAAAGAAAAAGCCAAACTAGTATGTCTATCTCATTGATAGCAAGTCCTTGGTGACTATGGACTAGGTAGTATACTTACCTTTAAGGCTGGCAAATGTGGTTGATAAGAAGCAGGAGGATGCAGAGATTAACTGTCCTTGTCAAATCCAGTAAATGAATGCCATGTCAGCAAACTTTCTCTAGATCTCAATTATGTTTGTCTTAACACCTGCAAACAAACATAACTTAGTCTTATGCATCAAGGCTCATATGTGCATGTGTACATGTGTGAATGATTTAGTCAGGGATTTAGTTCATGAAGTGGTGTGGGGATGAACATGGTGTGGTTCTCTAGTTAATATTTGATTTTGCAATGAAGGAGCAAGTTGCAAATCATAGGGTGGTGGTGTTTACACATTGTGGATCTTCAGTTATTGTTCAATGCTGCAGTAAAGGAGCAATTTGCACATGATCATGTGGCAGTGATATTTATGTTGTAAATTGCTAGTAATAATTCTTTAATGATGCAATGCATGAGCATTTTGAGTTTTTATTCAGTGTTGCAATTAAATAAGGAGTGAGTTCCAGATCATGTCCACCATCTCTCCCTCCATTTATTTCCCATTTACAAATTTTATGCAGTTTGGCAGTCTGCAATATTCATTAGTAAAGGATGCACCATAGTTTTGCCAAGTCACACATATGGAATTTATGAATGGTCAACTCCACTAGATTTTCATATTCTCAGATATTGGTTTTCAGATGCTATGTGTATAAAGCCAAAACATGTTCTGATGTTCTTGTCCAAGTGAAAGAGGCTACAGAAATGCAGGCCCCCTGCTGCTGCTGCTGCTGCTGAACAGGAGATTTTTCAGTGCTTAAAAAACACAATAAATAGATCAAGTGTTTCACCCTTTGCTTCCATTTGGTGCTACCAACTGACTTTCTGGCACATTTTCCATTCTAGAATTTTTTTTTTTAATATTTGGAAATCTCTCTTGGATTTAGAGTCTCTGCAAGGAAGAGTCATTCACATTTATCAGACTCATTGTGCATAGACTTTGACTCATCAGCTTTAAAGAAAGGCTTGCGTTCCTTGTCTTTTAAAGGTTTTCAAATGAGTTATCCAGCAGTAGCTTTTCATAAATCCTGAGTTAAATGGTACAGCCATAAACTGTACTATGAAGTCTATCACCTAGTAGTATGCAGAGTATATTGATATCTTGTGCATGCAATTATCCAATTGTTACCAAATTCTGGTGGAATTGTTTTGTGGGCTATACCTGTATCAGTGACATACTTCACCTGAGCTTGAACCAGCTGAATTGTTTTTCATAATTCTTTCAATTAGCATAATACCACCAGTGCCATTTCCAAAACTTGTCAGGGATTAGCCAAATTCAAGTAATCTGTAAACAGATGGGAAGATCCAATACATCCAAGCAAATAAATCTATGGATCACTCCAAGATATCTGAGCTACATGAAACTCTGATGGAGATAATTAAACTGAAATTAATTTTCCAACTTGTAATACGTGGAGTTTCTGTCACACAAACAGTGTTGCAAAACTTGACCACCAAACCCATATTTATGGCAATTCCAGTTTTACAACCCTCCTCCTTGACCACAGTCTTGTTTCCTGCAAAAGAGACATATTTTGAGAAATCTCAGGCAGCAAGCACAAGAAGACAGGAGGAAGAAAAGCACAAGCAAAGAGTATTAAGAAGCTTTGCCACATCTACTGAAGACCTGCAAGGAATGAAGGATCACCAGAAGTCATGCATCCCAACCATCCAATAAACAGATCAGTTCCTGCAAACAAACTGTTGGATAAACAAACAAATGGAAACAAAGGCACAAGAAATTTCACAGCTAGGCAAGGGATCTATACAATCATTCTAAATGATACAAATACCATCCAGAAGCACAAGTCCCTAGACAGAATAGTGTTTTTTGGATCACATCCTCATCGAGAGTCATTACCAAAGTATCTTGTCACAACTTCCAAACACAAACAGGAATGCTGATCTCTCTCTTAGCAATTGGACAGTCAGGTGCATTTTGAAATTATTGAAGTTATTGACATTGTCAATGACCATACAATCACAGGAATCAGTGACCTCAAAATGTCACCACAGTCTCTCCCACCCTGGTTTTGGTCATTTGCTCAGCTTCATATCAGCAATATTTGAACACAATAGCACTTCACTCATAGGAAGTTGCAATGAGCTTGACAACCATCTGTTAATTACCCAACAAGCTGGTGAAATTCATTTGAAATTGGTGGAAGTGGATGGATAATCATGAGAGCACTCAGTCAATCTGCACTAAAATCTTACATGCACATATCTAGAAACCTAGTTTTACCATTCATTGAAGCAAGTTACAAGGCAAGTAAGTTACTGCCCCTCTGCCAATAGTACAATTGGGAGCTGTGTTAGTCTCTTGAGAAGTACAATAAATGCACAACCTTGTGCAAAAATGGATGAGGAAAGCCACAAGTTTTGTGACAGAGTGTTGGAGAACCCAACATCCATTGACTTCCCCCTGATATCAACATCACTGACTGGTATGAATGCTCTGAATCGAGTAATCATATGAAGCTGGTTACCTGTAAACTGGAATTCAAGATATGTCAACTACACCATAAAGGCGGACCCATGTCATGAACCAGTCACAAATGAATCTCATGGAATAAGAACATCAAAGTCACTGACAGTCCACTCAGCTGTGTCGGGATTATCAGCATTGAACATCTCAGTCCCTACATCAATTGATGGCCATGACCGTATAGCCTGTTCTGTCCCAGGATCCTGTGACACAAATAGAGCAAACAACCAAATTAAGAGGAGGGACCAAAAAGACAAGGAAGAATGCATGACATCCAGTTGAACAGACACGTAACAACATAAAGACAATGAAACTGCTAAACCATGGACAACAATTAGGGTACCTGGTAAAAGTAGAGACGATTGGACAATGCACCAACATCAAGTGTCCATGTGCGGGAGTCACCAACCCACCCATCCCCCTGTTTTGAAGGATAACCATGAACAGCCCACTCAGGGTGTGGAAGCAACTGAACAATCTCTTGTGCCTGCGGGTTGCTATAGGGATCACATGCCATGGCAGGACTCTCTGCATATGCTGCATTTGGTGGGGAACAATAGAGATGGTATGCTGAGTAGGGGAAACCAGTTGTATCCTCACGATATATCTTTGTTCCATTTATGGAGACATGGTAGGGTGGGCACAGATCAAGGCTGTCAGGCCTGCAACAGTTTACCAAGGACAAGGAGGAAACGGAATTACTGAGAATTTAGGACAGATGCCAAACAGAGCCTCAGATTTGATAAGGTTTAACAGCAACCACCTGTCTGATTCCCTGTGAATAATGGAGAAATAGAGAGAAAGGTTCACACATAAGGACTGACTTTGTGAAGCCAACTTCTTACAGGGAGAGACTGTATTCTTAAGTCTATGTTGACCATTTGAGACATTGCCACCAACCAAAATGCAAGGGTCTTAAAATGTTCAGGAACCCACATTGCAAGGCATAGCAGAAATAAGAGAAAAAAAAGTCTCTATTCTTATGGATAGGTAGGTAGTCTATGAATAAAGGTGTGACTGCTTCCTGGAGACTAATCCTGTAAACATATGGGCAATCCAATGGGGAGAAATTGAGAGAGAGAGAAAGAGAGAGAGAGAGATGCAACCTGCACCAGGATGGAGTCTGTGGATTGATAATCATTTCCACATAACGGGTGACATCACTGTCAACATCCCCATCACATGTTCCACCATTGTTCTTCCAACAGCCTCCAATATCAATCAAGTAGAACTGGCTCTGAGGCCCCCCACCTTGTATCACATCTAATGTGATGATAACTGTGAAATTTGGAGAGACTGGCACCTGCATGTCTGGGAATTAGGAACACTATGGTCCTCATCCTGTTCTACATAAGCTGGTCCATGAATGACTGTCACTGTGTGGATAGAAATGGCTCCTAGCAATCATATTGAGAAGATAATCTGCAGATTCTAATTACAGTTCATGACAAGGAAGTTCAACACAATTCTCTTGTTCTCCAACTCGACTTTTAAGCATCTGACCAATTATTGCAACAATTATTGAACTCTGTCTTGATTCACACACCAGGAACAAAATCACAAAACAAGAATGACAATCCATGCACCTGTTGCATCATGCCACGTGTGTCCCATGGGTATCCACCAGATATACCTGACGTTGTATCGGCTCTCAAGTAGAGCATGAGCCATGGATAGTTTGGGGATGCCTTCAGGATATGATGGAAAATCCAGCTCTGAGAGGTTGTGTTCTTTTTCCATGACACAGAGAAGTAGGATGCATTACTTGTCAAAGACAAAGGGCTCTCTACATGAAGGTCATAAGTCCCATAGAAGCTTCCAGTTAGAGAGCTCTGAGAATTGAGCACTCCATTTCCACTACCACTTGACCAATTATGGTACACCAATGGCTGGTTCATACAACCAGGCCCAAAGCATGGGAAACCTGATGATCCTTGGACTGCTGAAGTTCTGGGATTGAAGAACTTCATGGGCTTTGTGGCAAATGATTTGCAGAGTCCTGAAGCCTCATCAAAGTTCCCATTTTTAAGCATAACCATCCAGAAATACCAGGGTCGCATCCCTGAATCTACTTCACAGAGTGAGGCAAGATACTTCTCTTTCTCAACCGCATACAGATCTGCATTAGCAGGGTTCAGGAAGGAGGTGATTGGAAAGGGGTCTCCAGATTGCAGCTCATTATCTTTGTCTGTCACCTCATTGCTCACATTGCATGTGCTGAAACCATCCACTGCAAAAGAGGCAGAAAGCCAGCATTTAACTCAGATTGCTTCCACAGATAGTACTACAATCACTGAAAAGCATCTGGTCAGAGTTGCTGCAGAATGATGTGGTTTCAATGGGAACAAAACCTTGAAAGGACTACAGAGTCGAGTGCATCCGGCCAGCACAAGAGCTTTTGATATGAGTAAACAGCAGGAAGAGACATGAAGCGCCACTTATTCTCTCTGAGAAAATAAAGAGAAGGGGAGGAGAAGCAATCAAGTTCTGTTCAATTCTGCCTGCACTTCACTCACATCTTCCACGACACTGTCTTTCAACAAAATTACATGCATGAATGCTTGTGAAAAACTCAGGATTCATGTGTGATTCTGTTACACAACGTAGGCTGGCACGATCCGAAGGAATTGGAAGCTAACCAGTGCTGGAGGAAATGCATTGCAGATCAGCACAGTCCGCCCACCTGGGGCTAGGAGACCCAGAGGATAGATCTCCAGCTCTGTTGCAGAAATCCCAACCTTCCACCGCAACCCGCACTTTCTCACTCGTCATCCCCGGATCCCCCAATATACTGGATCCAAACCTGTCGTTGAGGCTAACGAACTTCCGATCAACCAGCAGCAGGTCTGCCGCATTCTGAAAACTTTTCCCTTCGACGACACGAGGCTGCAGAACGATGGAAACTAAAAGAATCGACTGTGATATAGACAGAGTCCATCGGAAGAGATGATTCGATTCAGTGTTCGCCATTTGTAGCGGAAGTCCCTCCCTTGAACGCCTATTCTCCATGTGCACTTTAAAGCCGATGATGCCACCTCTTGTTACTAGCGAATGTTTCTATCTTGCAAGATCCGCGGAGCTCCAGAGCTCGCAAATTAGAGTTTCGGAAATGGTATCCAGCTCTGGAATCGTCAATATTCCTGCAAAAGAATGCATGAATCGTTTTCTCCGACATCTGTAAACAGCCTGGTGTGATCGGAAGTATACAGCGAGAAGACAGACGGAGTGCACAACTTGCCCATTCGACGTAGCTCAATTTCCACTCTGTCCTGTAACCATCTCGTCAGATGAACTTCAGTGTCCCGTCTCCATCTCTCAAAACCCGATGGAGCTAGCATGTAATACTGGATTCTTCGCGCGAGACTGCGAACTCTACAGCAAGAAGACTACCCCAAACTTGCTAGTTTTTTTGTCTGTCTTTCACGGCAGCTCCTCTTCTCTCTTCAGAACGACATAGGATCGGCTCTGAAATGGACATCGTTTGCATTTGGATATGGCAGTTTGGAGAAAAACTAAGGACTCGTCTGGACTCGGACATGGCTGGACTCGTCTGTCAACGATCCTACAGCCGAGGACCGTTAGTAAATCGTCTTCACACTTCTCGAAAGTTACAACAGACCAGCTTACCTGCGACGCGAAAACAGAAATCGAAGCTCAGGAGAACGAGGCTAAACTTATTACAGGCTCCGCAGATGACGAGACTTGCTCGATTTCCACACTCTGCCGCTGCATTTTTCAGTAGCTTCAGGACTACTAATCCAAATGCTGGTGCGACATCATCTCCAAAGCAGAACCTCAATCCAAAAGTCCACAGGAGAAGAAGAACACTGGTTCACTAGGAAGTGTTACCAACGACACTCTCAGATGAGAATCCCAGAAGAACTCGTTTCTCGCTCATTTTGTCACCGGCTTGTCCCATTCTGCAGAGCTTCCAGTCGCTACGCTACTCTGGGCCAAAATTTCCAATATCAAAATTTTCGCGGATTTCGCGGCGTGGAAACCGATCGAGCAGGAAGCGTTTCGCCTTCTCCGTCTTTCGCACCACGTCTTCGGGAAGACCGAAGGTGAAGAGCTCTTTCGGGAAGGGCAGAGAAAAAGAAAGGACATGGGAAGTGGATGTAAAAAGAGCGGAGAGGAAAATGAAGAGGGGGAAGGAAAATGTGGGAACTTGGAGAAGAATACCAAACGGGTGAAACACATTTGTTCATGGATGAAGTTAACCCACGAAACTGTAAGTGACCAATCACTGTAATTTGTATCCCATTCCTTTTCAATTGAATCTAAATCCAATTGAATTTGAAATCAATTCAATAAAATTTGAATCTCATTCAATGTATTTGAGTTCAATTCAATTTAAAACTTTGCAATGTCATTCAATATTTCCATTCAAATAGAATTTAATTTTCACAAAATCAGTTTATTTTTTCATCAAGTGATCATTATTGGAAGTGCACAACTGCAGAAAGCCCAAGTTTGATCACACATACAAATTATAAGTGAAATTGACACAGAGGACAATGATATTCAATTATCAATAAGCAAAATTGAGTACAATATTGAAACTAACTCATATCAATCAAATTTGATGGTATGGAACCATGTGGATGAAATTGATAACATATATAAATGATACAAAGTGTATGAGATTGTATTCATTGACTATAATTTTGTACATGACTGGAATTTTCCTCGTAGATGCAATTATCTGCATGGATGAAAATTCATTTTGTGAATGAAAGTGGCCATATGGATAAATTTGACAACATGAAGTATGAAAGATTGCTCATGGACAATCATATCCCATAGCATGGGTGAAATTGATGACACCTAAATGCAATTGGCAATATGGATAAAAGTTAACAACAAGGATGAATCTACATTCATCAATGCATGTGATCATCATCCTTATGGTTGAGCTTCATCCACATGTCTAGTAATGTTTGTGTGAGCAACTTTACCCTTATGTTTAATTTTCACCCATATGTTTAGTTGCATCCACGTGGTATGTTTCACTAATGTCATTCACATGGTCATGTTTTTCTAAGGCAAGTTGGTATCATTTCATGCATATTGACAAATTTCATTCATGTCATTAGTGTCAACCATGTGACAAAGTTCAACCATAGTGGTCAATTTCAAAAGTGTCATCAAAGTTCATGTGTGTTGTCTCATCCATGGAGTTAAATTTCATTGGATTGTGAAATTTATCCATGTTCACATTTCCTTCATATGATGATATCATTCTGTGTTTTTCGATTTCATCCAATATAATTCATTCAAAACATTCATTCACTATAATTCATCTGTGAAAGTTTCATCTACATCATGAATTGTATGCAATTTATCAATTTATCAATAATTGAGTTTTGAAACTATTTATACTCCTGTCACCAACCCATAGTGAAAGCATCTGTGCATTAATGGCTGAGAATTCTTCTCTGGCCTGCTGTAATGGTCTATTCCTAACAATCCAAAAATAGATTTATTGGCCTTGCCTACCAAGGCAAGCATAGGGTGTTTAGATTCATTATAGAGTATAGTAGCTTAATGGATTTTGGCCCCTAGGTAATAATAATAGGTCTATTTTTATATGAGGATTTTTTAAAGGATGATATTTTGGCTTGTGTTGAAACTTGAGATTTGTCATAGAGTTATAGTATCTTGAAGAATTTTGGTTTCTTTTAGAGGATTTTTTGAAGATTAGATTTTTGCATGGTGAAATATCTTTGTTTCCATAATTCTTCATTTGCCATAAGATACTTTTTCAAAGTAAATGGCAAGGCCACAGTGTGACACACGCCCTGTTTACTCTGTTGGTAAACAAGAAACTATCTTGAGCTGCCTGGTTATGGAAAATAAGCAAGATGTGGAGGCGGCGAGATCGTTTCTGATAACCAGGCAGGTCCAGCTGGTTACCGAACATACCTGGCTGTTGTGAGCATGGAGATGCGCTGTTTTCATCCATGCAAGGAGCAACTGTGAAAAGTTCATTCATGAAGTGAAGGGTTACAAGATCATTCCTGATAACCAGGCAGGTCCAGCTGGTTACAAAACATACCTGGCTGTTGTGAGGATGGAGACGCTTGCCTTTCCATCCATGCATGCAACTGTGAAAAGTTCATTCACGCGGTGAAGGGTTAAGATAGCATTGGGCCAATGAGAGGCTAGGGTGGATGGTAATTGGTAGGAGTGAGGGCCTTGCAGAGGACTGCAAAACCTTCCTGAAAAAAAGCATTTTACACTTTTGGAAGAAGAACCATGAAACTGAAAACATGAAATTCTGCTGGAGGAGACTCTTTCAAATACAAAGACAAAATTTGAAAACTTCTTTGGCGTTGAGTGAATCGCTTGCAGGCAGACCATATAAGTTGTAACTCCTTCGAGTGGGTGCTGCCACGCTGCCACTGAAGTGAGGCGCTACCAAAAACTTGTTATGGAGCAATGTAGTTTCCATTTTGGTCCCTACGTTTCGAAGAATGTTTGCCACTGACTAACCAGGTGTTCCTGTGAACTGTGAATTCAATTTTTGCGAACTTTATGAGCCATTTTCCATTTTAATTGTTGTGGGTAATTGGGATCAGCGTTTCTTTCACTGGTGAGTCTTTGACCTGAAAAATATGATTTCGACCTATGCGAAGAATTTTTCATGGAAAAATTGGCCCAAACTCACTAGATTTTGAACAAAAACAAATCCAAATCGCCAGATTTTTATGATAAGTTCTCGCAGGTAACCAAGAATATAGGAGGATTCTGTTTTTTTTCTACTTTCATATCTAGTCTGTAGCCAAAATTTGACTAAATTATTTTCTGGATGATCATCATTTTGAATACATAACAAAATCCTTAAAATAAACACTGACTGGGATAATGAAATAACATATGAAGACTTACTTCCGCTCTGTGTTGCAAAACAGATATAAAAACCTGCCACACAGTTCTTTTTCTTTTTGAATTTTGTTATGTTGCTGAAGTAGCAATAGTACATAAGTAAAATTAGTTTGGTCCCCTATTTTTTCACATGTGTGATATTGTTTTCATCTTGATTTCTTATTCCATCCCTAATTTTCGAGAAATTAAGGCCCAATGGCCAATAAGCTAATTTGAAGTACATCATGAATAATTTTGATCAAAAGAATTTCATAAAAGAAGAAATTACAACAACAATGTGGGCAAGTTGGGTATAATGCAAGATGAAATTTTTAAAAATTATTTAGAAAAATACATTAAGCTTGAACAAGGTATTCTAGTAATGAATTTGAATATTTTAACATAATGTAATAAAACTAGTTTCATCTTAAGGCTATGCAACTTCACTATTATGTTATAACTAACCACAAATTTTTGAAAAAGCATGCACAATAAATTAAGATTGTCAATATTTTAGATCAATTTCAATAAAAACATTTCCTCTTGTAAATGACAACATTTGGGATTTTAGAAAGGTCAAAGGGTGAAAAAAATGGACAAAGGTAAATCAATTTTAAGGATTGATTATGTATGTCACAACTTATGACCACATTTTATGATTCAAATGAACAAATATCCAAATTTTTTTCACTAGTACAAAATGTGAGTCACTAGACCAATGAATTCATTACTTTCCCATTAGATCCCGTTCACTATGACTAATGAATTCATTCAAAATCTATTGAAATCATTTGGCATATAGGGACACCTTGTAGTGTTTGCAAATGTGTTTTTAAAGTCTCCAAAAAAACCCCAAGTCAATAACAACAAAAAGTAACTTATTACATAATGATTCTATCATTTATAGAAAATTCAAACAAAATCATGAAAAATTATGGAATTTTGTTTTAAGCAATTGAATACAAGCTAATTTTTTTGTGAAATGTAAAACCCCAAGGTATGGGTCATTCTAAAAACAAGAGGCTAGGACAAGGTGGTAACTAATGTCCCACATCTATGGGCTTTACCAACTATTAAGCATGAAGGGAACCTTATCCTAACCCTAAATATATGCAAATCACAAGGTGAAAGGAGTGATTTTATGCTTATTATTTATGTGAGAAGGACCTTACATTTATAAGTGGCTATAAGCTTTTTCACACACAAAGAGAGGATCTAAAGAGCTTTGCACACAAAAGACACACATATTTCTTTGCACATAAAATGAGCACACACAAAGGCTTTCATGATTTCCACCTTTCAAGCCTTAATTTTAGACAAAATGAAACAAAAATAAAAATAAAAATGAAAGATTAATCAATGATGCGGCACCTTTACTTGGCCATGGCCATTGATCTAAATTGACATTTTCACCCCAGTAAAGAACACATAAGACCTTTACCAATTAAAAGGACCAATCACTAGAAGAAATCGTGTAATATGTAACCATTCAATTTGCAACTACATGCAACTACCAATCATTTGCAACTTCATTTTATCATTTTTATAACTAATCATCATTTTTTAAAATTTATGACTATTTTTGCAACTATGGTGCAATTATTAAATTACACATCCTTCCATATTGACTAGCTTTTTGGATTTTTCATCCAACAATAAGCTCTTATGTTCATTTAGTTGCAAAATTAGTTCCAATTTGATTACTTATTATGGTGTGTTTATTATACATTTAATGTATACTAAGCTTTTGTGGATTACATTAAAAAATACCATATAGATTATATTCAAAGTACATTAAACATATATTTGAGCATATTATAGGCATATTGTATTGAAAAAAAATTTTGATTTTGTATGGTTTATTTAAAAATATACCATCTTTATTCAAATATGATTAAATTATTGTAACAAGGCCATATTAATATGATATAATTGTTGTATCAAATGAACATTATTATTGATAAATTATTATTTTAAAATAATTCATTAGTTAGCATAAAGTATGAATTAAATAATTTTATTTAATCATTTACTGATATTTTAACTAATACCAACTAATTGAATAATCAATTATTATTTATTATTTATTTCCCAAAAAATTGATTAATTAAAAAATGAAATAATAGTTAGTTGATTAAAAAATATTTAATTTCTATCAACAAGTCAATAAGTTTATAAACAAATTATTTATATTTAATATTTATCAATCAATGATTTGTGGATAAATATATTATAATTTTTTTTTATTTAATTACTATGAAATAACTAATTTTTCTAAATTAAAAAATTCAGATTAAAAAATCTGATTATTCCTTATTTAATTAATTCTGAAATATCTCAATAATCTGATAAGTAGTTAATTAATCAAAAAGTATGGCTAATAGCCAGGGTTTCTTTTTTTTAATTTCTCAAGTAGGTGTACTAGCAAGGATCCTCAACATTAATTAGCAATAAATGGCGACTATCTTGGTGGACTAGTAGATTTTTCTTGGAATCATGCTTAGTTCTAGCAACCTAATGGAACACATTGTTTAATTTAAATGACTTCTAACCTTTTTTCTCAAGATATGACGAATGTTTTAAAAAAATGCTCAAAAAATCCCTTTGTTGGATTTGCCAACCTTTTATTTTTGTTGCCAGGTGGTGAAAATTCGCCACAGAAAAAAACCCTACTAATGACTATTAATTAGTTCATTGAAATCCTACTAATGACTACTAATAACACGTTAGTTATTGGAAAACCATGAAGGAATTGTAATGATCAATGTTGCTTCCAAAATTATTAAAATAATTAAACAATAATATGTAGTAAGTAGTTTTGTAAATGGGTGGGTGGGTAGTTAATTGGATATTAGCTAATTAATTTTTTTTTACCTATTTTGTTATATAATTTACAAAATTAAAAGCAAGCACAATACTTGTGGGAGAATCATTTTTAGTTACAACTAAATTTGCAACTAAGGTGCAACTAAAAGGTTTAACCCATATGTTTTGTCTTCTAATATCATTTTACAAAGTATATAAAAAAGGTGACTTCAATTTGGATTTCACATTAAAAATCATGTGCCATTTGGGATGAACTTAAAAAATTTAACCATAAAAGAAAAATTAATAAATAAATAAATAAAAATATTTGCATTGGTACTTTTTAATTCACCTACTTTTCTACCTTCCTACCTATTTACCTACCTTCCTACTTCGGTAGCTAGGTCGATTAGTAAGTAAGTAATTTAGGTAAGTATGCATCTTAAGTAAGTTTGTATTTTTTTATGCACAAACCTACCTACCCACATAATAATTATTTATTTTAATTTTTTTTCTCCAAAATTCAATCATATGCCATGCGACAAGTTTTGATCAATTTGCCACGCGCCACAATATAATTACATCTAAATCAAATAATCATAATGGATGGTTGAAATCAACATTTCAATTTTTTAAAAAATCCACAAAAAAATTCCAAATACCATGTGTCAAATTTTCCTTTATCCAAATGTCATCATGTAAATAGTTGAAATTGGACCGTGTTGTTTTTTCCTCATTATATATTATATACAATCATGTATTTTAAAAATCCAAATTTTTCCATATGGCAAATTATGATTAAAGAATGTGTTGAAATATATGGCCATCCATAATGGATGGCCTAGATTAATATTTCAAAAATAAAAATAATTTGCCCAAAAACTTATTATGTTGACAAATGGCCATTAGTGCTAGGGTTATTTACTAGTTGCAAAAAAATGGTTAATAGTTGCAAATGTTATACAATAGTCAAAGGATGAAAATGCATACATTGACCATATACTTCATAAATGGGAAATGTGTTGACATCACACTAAATCCTCATTTGTGACTAAAGATTCAATGTGACTTCACTTATGTAAATAAAGGATTTTTTAGTTGCAAAATTGATTGCAACTATTTTTTAATCACAATTTGCATTAGCAAATTGGCATTTTTCTATTAGTGAATGTTATTAAAATGAAATGTTGGTAGAATCTTTTCACCTAACATGCTCTTACATCCTAGAATTGAATTTTAAATTAATTCATGCATAGGAAATATTTGATTGCTAAAATGGGATGTAATATATTACACTGAGAAATAAAACTCATGTTTGCACCAAAATTGAAATTTGGAATTATCATTTGAAAATTGGATGGTTATGGTGAAGATGTGTTGACATGTTTTGTTGTTTAAAGATCAAATTCACATCATTAGTTAGGCAACATCAAAGTTTTATAGTTCTTTTTGTTGATAGAGCTACAAGTATTTAACTTTCACTAAATTCAAAGCATTTGTAGGATAGTGAAAACTACCACATCACAAATTTACAGGCTTCATGGGTTCATTCCAAATTTGTGTGAAATCTATTATTTCATAAGTTTGTATTGTTTAAACATGAATGTCATGTGCATGACTTTTGTGTGTAAACAAAAAAAATAGACATCTAATATTTGTGTCTAAACAATGTGTACGACATGGATGTTCAAACAATACAAATAAATGAATGACATCCGTGTTTATTCCATATGAACCTATGAAAAATAGATTTCGCACGACTATTATTTTTCAAATCATGGCCCATGAAGTTTGTGATGCAAGGCCAATTGGTTTTCAAGAATCTTCGCCTTCTTCAAAGTTGTTACTACCATGTTCATAATCACTTTCATTTACACACACAAAACATAATTTTACAACACTTTTGTTTTATAATCTTCCTTCCCAATTTTGTTGTTTTACATGCGTATTGAAAAATTCATCCCACCATTATTCAAGGATTTCACAACTTCACATTCCTCAAATACCTCCACCCTATTATTCATTTACTATTCATTTGCATTTTACATTTCATGGGAGGGTCCAAATTCTTTAAGGAATACCAAAATATTATCACAGTGTCACCCTTTTTATACTCCTTTACATAGTCTTATTTGACCATGTAAAAACACAACATAGATGAAATTGATGGAATTTTAAATTATAGTGGTCTAAAATATGGTACTTATAAAATATTTGACACATTTTGATTTATTAATATTGATGGGGATCGAAATATGGAATAAAAAAAAACTCCATTAAGTACTAGGTCTTTTTTGTTTTTAATGGTACACTTAAAGAATTTGGACCTAGGAAGGTTTTCTTCAATTTAGTTCTTGTACTAGCCCATCTATGCATGTCTTTCAAAAGCAACCAATAATGAATGTATACAAAAAATTAACCTTTGGGGTGCTTGAACTTGTAAAACTTTAAAGTTTTTTATAAAAACATCTTCTAGAAATGTTCCAAATTCATACAAATCAAGCATGCAACTAAAACAATAGGTGAATTTTGATATATCATGCTTAATAATACCCTATTTCATCTCTACCCTTCTTATGGGATGATCTCCAACACCTTGTGGCTTGTGTCTTGCATATGCATTTCGACGTGCTCCCAAAAAACCCCATTTCTTATGATTAGACCTTGAAAGACAACAAGAAAGTTTTGACAAAGTTAGTGCTCCTCCTATGCATAAAAAAATTTCCCCATGTGTTGCTTTTAACCAAAGCTCCCATTGTCAAGTGGTTATGAGTAGCTTTATAATTAAGTCTAGATTAATTATGTCTAATTTAACTTAGTTATGTTAATTTAGTTTAATGTGTAGTTAGTTATAAACCAATTCTAATGTTCAAGTAACCTACAAATCAATATATATGGTTGATTTGATTAGGTTTTGGTCATTTTGATAAACCTTTGTCTTTTTTTACTAGATTTTTGGTTTGTCACATGGTTAAAAAGGTTATTTTAGTTGATTGATTTAATAAAAAATAACTCAATGTGTTTTTCATGTCCCAACATTTATTCAAAATGACCATCTCCTTGGTCAATGTGGACATTTTAAGTAAGTTGGACCTTCTAAAAGACCACATTTTCTTGTAATGACCAAAGCCTTACAAGATATTTCTAAAGGAGCTCATAGGCAAATTTTGGAGCAAGTTATGAATCTGAATTACTTCACATGGATTTATAAGTTGGCCTCCGTAGAACAAAGATGTTTTGACCAATCACACCCACCCATTCCACTTGTTTTTTCACATGTTGCACCTCTTATTAGGTCAATTATGTTTGTGCAAAGGGGGGAAGGGGGGGTGATGTTATAGCAAAACATGTTGTGCATCCTTGGCATTTGTGGGATCAAGGAAGCCATGGGAAATTTATGGGTGTGGAACTAGAATTTGGTGATGTGGGGGGCTCCAAAACATGGTGGCATTTCCCCACATTCCACATAATAATCACATGCCATGGCCTCAACCTTGGGTGTTGGGGATGATCCACCATCCCAACCCAAAGTACATGTGATCACAAAAACATGGGAGGCATGGATTGGCCTAATGGTTATAAGAGGTGAGGTGCATGATGCATAACAATTATTACAAGATTTCATTGGATGTTTTGCCTTTAGCTTGAAGGAATTTAATCAGTTAAAAGGATAAGAGATTCGAATCATATTGAAAGATGATAATCTAATCTTTAGGTGACCTTATAGGTTTAATGAGGTGAAGAAACCTAGGTTTAGGCTTGAACAACATAGTTTTTAAATGCAAATTTGGTGGAATTGTTTTGGGGTGAATATTTCAACAATAGTGATGCCAACCAAGAAGGACATTTTTAATAATTGGATTTAATGCCACACATTGTGTGGGGATTACCATTTGGTGAATAAATTAATAGACCCATTTGGACAAATATGTCATGCCCCTACTAGAAGAAATCTTTGATTCCCTTTGTAAGGCCAAGGTTATTAGCACATTGGACTTGAAGTTTGGCTAGCAACAATTGCCATTGAGGGAGGGTGAGAAGGTCAAAATGGGGTGAAAGCACCCTATGGTGGTTAAAGACTATTATCACAAATGCTACTTTTTGAAACTACCTATTTTTCAACTTCTACCAAATTAATAATATTAAAAGGGTTTTTTGCAAAAGGTACTTGGAATAAGATAGTTCAAAACCAAAAGAATAAGATTATAAAAATAAATCCCACCTTGAAATTGATATTAAGTGATTAAAAATATATATTAATGAAAATTTTGTAATTACCAGATATATTGCAAAATGCAAATATACTTCAAAAACCATTCAAATGATTATCAAACTTGATGAAGTACTTAATCACATATTACATATGAGTTCATTGTCCCATTTCAATTGTATATGAAAAATTTTAGTCATGTGATTTCACAATAAACATTTATATGACATTTTCCATTCAAACGTGCATAAATATGTGAATACATAAAAGTTTGTTGGAAAAACACTATCATTTGAAAGGCAACAAACATTATTTTGGAAGTTTTGTGTCAAAAATCCATTTTATGTTTTTTACAAAATGCTAGATGAAATGAAAAAAAATGTGCCCCCAAAATAATATAATGTACCCCAAAAAAAACATTTTCTTGTTTCAAATGTACCATTGTAGCATGTTTTTCATTTGATGACATTTTGAGGAATTAATCTTCATGGGAAGGATTATTTGTACCAATGGAAGTTTTTGCCATTTGGTTTGAAAAACACCCATATAGAATTTCAAAGGATCATGGATTGAATGATACTAGTCTTGGTCTTACCAAGTGTAATATCAATGGCATCATTGTTTTTTGCCTAACCCAAGAAATCATATGCATCATTTGTAAGAGGTGTTTAAAAAAGGAACATAACCTCAAGCTTCATCCAAATAAGTGTTGGTTCTTTCATACTCATGTAAAACATTTGGGTGACATGATTTATTTAAGGAAATTGAAAGTGTAGAGGGTGAAGGTTGAAGCCATTTCACAAATTCTCTAACTTATAGTTGTCAATTAGTTATGAGTTTTTTTAAGCTTGTGTAATTATTACTAGAGGTTTGTGAAAGGTTTTAGTAGCATCACAAAATGTTTAATTTGGTTGACACAAATTGGCCAAGAATTCATTTGGGATGAAGCACAAAAATAGGCCTTTTAAAAATTGAAGGCCTAACTTTCATTAGCTTTCATTTTCAAGCAACCCATTTGGAGACGATTGTTTCAATTACACGCTGATTAAAACAATTTAAGGTTGGGGGATGTGCTAACCCAACTTGATGATGATGGTTAAAAATTTGTGTTGACATATGCTAATTAATTCAATAATATAATGAAAGCCAAATATGGTTTATATGAAGGGAAGTGCCTTGTACTTGTTTGGGTCATGTCATCATTTATATGTTATATTTATGGTAGTCCATTCACTTTGGTTACTAATCATTAGCCATTCAAATTTTTTATGGAATCAAAAGGGCTCAAAAAAAAGTTAATTAGGTGGGCATTTATCTTACAAGAGTATGATTTTAATATAATGCATAGGGTTGGTAGAGTTAATTGGGATGTTGATGGGTTGAATCAGAACCCAAGTTCTAGCCAGGAGGATACAACTAAAGTTCGTTGGCATGGTGATGTGGATTTGGAGGCAATACCAAATGGCATGCTTATGCATACATGTGTACCATATTACAATGTTTTGGGGATGTATTTGAAGCAAGACTGGGTAGTGAGGATTCCCAAAAGGAGGATATTGAACCAAAGGGCAACATGGTGCCATGAATATACATGATAATTCACATGTTACTACATATTTGCAAGTAGGTGAAATTTTAGTTAAATTGACACCCAAGGAGCAAGATGGGGTTATTCATTGGGCTAAACAGTTCAAATTGAAAAGTGATTCCTTGTTATGAGTGGATATATGGATGAGTACAAATAGTCCCCCATCCAAAACAACATGAAGGCCTTACTCGGTATGCTCATAAGGAGTTGGGCCATTTTGAGGTTTAATAAACTTATAATTTCCTCCAAACATAATACTAGTGGCAAGGGATGCAATTGCGAGTTCAACAATTTGTTTCCTTGGTGTATGGTGTGTGATTGAATATGAACATCTTTCAATGCACCTACATTTCATTTATAACCCTTACCAATTATGGGGCTTGGATATTGATTGAATTTGAATTTTGCTAGTCCATTGAAGCTAACACCTCAACATAACCAATATGTTTTGTTCATCATCAAACATTTTTCCAAATGGTCAGAGATGGTGCCATTATTAGATTGTAGTAGTGAAGGGGCATCATATGCATGTTTGGATAGGGTACAAAATAGGTTTGGGGCTCTAGTTGAAATTTTCATTGATTAAAGTATGGAATTATGTGGGGAATTTCAAAAGTTATGTGAATAATCACTTATTAATCAGCACATTACTTCACATGACATCTTAAGGTGAACATGTTAGCTAAGCGGATGGTGCAAATGGTCAAATAGGGTTTGCAAAAATATGGGCTTTAAAAAGATCATATTGAAGATTTGGATCTACAACTACCATGGTTAATTATGGGGTATAGGTTCAATCGATGAGCCTCCTTTGCATTTTTTTTTCCATACTTTTTGCAATATGGTGAGATGTGATGGCCATCATCAATTTGGATGATCCAGTTGTGTGGCTTTAGGCTTGTGAGCATTGAACTTTGTTCCAATGGGTAATGCCCATGACTATGAAAAATTTGGCAATTATTCAACATCAAGATACACTTTGGTATGTCATTATTCTAGGAGGTGGATATTGGTTTTAAGTCCATGCATTTGAGCTGGAAGATTATGTGTACTTATAATAAACATCACCAACTACGTTAAATGTGACTACACGACATGTTATTTTGCAAATACAAAAGGTTTTACCTTTTAGTGTGTTATTGTTGAAAGGCTAAAATGGATAGATATGGAATGATCACATGCATACTTGTGCATCGTCTCATTTTTCCCATGTGGATGGCCAAATTGATCCATTTTCAATAGTTTTTCCTATTGGATTTCATTGCATGTTGTGTGGGTAATCTACTAAGATTGCCATTATGTTGGTGTCATTAGTGTTCAAAGGGTCAACATATGGGATCCCTTACACCTTTGAACAAAATACTAGTTGGAAAATGGTTTTGCCTTTTTTACACCTAAGTAGATCAAGGTTTTTTAAGTCACATAATAAGATTGACTTAAATATTTTTTCATGATGATTCACATTTGGTTGAAGGATTGTAAATAAGTGACTAACAATGGGGCTCCCATTTGCACTTGGCCTACTAGTCTTTCTACTTTGGAACCAAAGTGTCCATTAATGACATATTTTCATAAAATGTTTTTTATAGTATTATCCAGCTTAGAGGACCTTAACCCCAAATAAGGGGGTAGTTTGGATACGATGTACCACTCAAGGATTTCATTTGTTATGTGTTATATGTGTGATCATAACAATAGTTGTAAATGCTAATGTGGTAGCACACACCAGAACCATCGCTTATGAAAGCCATTGCAATGGTGTTCTTACCTTTGTTTGCCAAAGCCATTATCATTGCATTCATCACATGAAATAAATTATCTTGAATTTGGTACTTGGCACATTTTTACTAGGTTGTAGGGATTTTTGTTGACTTGAACAATTGTTGGGATTTGCTGTTGCCTTGCCTCTATCACTAAACCATTTATATATTGTTGCATGGATATTTATTGCATGCCATTTTGCATGGTCTAAAAAGGATATTCATATGTTTAAGATGCCCTCCAAAGTCCAAATACATTAGGAGATTCCTTGCTTTTCGATCTAAAAGCACCCTAAGGAGGACAGTTAAGGTCTCCAAATATCATCATGAGTTGCAAATGTCACTATGAATTGGTTTCAATTCAAGCCAAATTTGTAACCCCAACCTTACAAAGATGCAAAGTTTCTTCCCTTTAGGCACATCCAATAAAGTGCAGGAATATGGTGAATGAAATCTTCCGGTTCTCATGTATATAATCTAAATCACCAATCATGTGTGCTTACACAACGCATCTTACAGATGAAGTCAAATTGACATAGATTGCTATAGAACAAGTGAAAGATTCAAGTCACCATAAATATATATCTCAATTAAAATCTACCAAATCTTTATAGAAATATTTCACTACCTTAAAAAAAGTTTGACCACCTTTGTAAGCTTTAATTAGCCCTGCCTGAAACAAGCTTCAGTTTACAATGAGCTGTACTTTTGATCTTTTTTTTTAAAAAATGTACCGAATGCATTTGCACAAAAAGGAAAAATAACAGTCAGCTGTACATTTTCATCAATGATCCTGTTGCTCACATATAGAAAAATGGGCCATGCCCAAATTGATGTTGGTACTTAAAAATATCTCCACTAGCAGCAACATAATAAATTTTGCACAGAACTTTAGATGAAATATAACTTTTGGATATATGAGATTGAGTTTGGACTTGTAATCAGGGATTTTTTTAAAAATTGTTATTTAGCTGCAGTGGCGATCATCCATAAGATGATTTACCAAGATTTGGCTCCATATTAGATATTAAAGTAGAAACAAAACAGAACCCTTCTATATTCTTCACTACCTACTGGAACTTATTGTAAAGATCTGATGATTTGAAAAAAAAATTCATTGAAAATCTGGCGAGTTGGTGCCATATTTTTTCATGAAATATCCTTTTTCTAGGTTGGGAAAAACAATGAGGTCGAAATTTGGCAAATTTTCGCCAAAAAAAATACACGGCTTGGAATGTGCACAGGATAGAGATGTCTCCGAAAGGTCCAATCACAATAAGTGACTATTTTTTATTGGTCCATGCGGGGGCAACAAAATGATCTCTCACTTAAGGTGAGGACAAGGAAAAAAATTAACACTGGATCTGAAAATATCAGTAGAGGCCCAAATAGGGGGTACGAGTGAACATGCTCTTATGTCATGTTTCAAAGGCAGGATGTTAAAACCCCACCCTTACAAACTTTGTGACTGTTAGTGCTATGACTGCTCGTTTCCTCTTTACATCTGCTGTCTCATGTTCAACTCTATGAACAACCTTCACTGTCTGCTCTCTCCTTCCTGCATGATCACTCTGCTGATGTTCAGCCTTGTTGCTGACCTCAGGTGTGATCTGATGATGATGCTTAGGTTATGTATATCCACTACTCTGCAACTCAACCCTCTCATAACACCCAGAGGGTTCTATCTACCACAAGTTCTAACTGATGTAAGGTAAAAGTAAATTTGGACATTGTTGCTTGAAGGTAATGTGGCCTTTCTCTTCAAAGGTTGTGGGTTCAAAGAAATTTTGTCATGCTTTTACCTCTTAAAAAACTTCGGATCTCGGTTTTGACATTTCAAAAACTTTTGGTAGGTTCTTTAGGTGTTGGTTAAAGCACATTTCTTCAAATTTTTAAACATGTAATTTTGCTTTTGGCAATTTTTCCAAATTCAATTATTTTTGGGTTGGTTCAAAGATTGGGTCTGATTCCATGTGCACACTAACACTCCCCCAGGCCCCAAGGCTGGAAATTTTATAAGTACTGAGTTTTATAGCAGGTCAAAACTGAAATTTGTGAAAGCATCCAAATTTACAACAAATTAAAACTACTTATAAAGTTCAATCTAATTGCTGACTTTAAAAAAAATAATATTATTGTTATTTGAAAAACCTAAACCTATTTTCAGGAGTTTATTTTTAGGTTTCGATTTTGGTTTCACTTCTTGCAAAAAGTTAATTCCATGGTTTAGTCATTGTGTTGGTTCCGTCAAATGGATATTGGGTTGAGCTCGGGTGACAAAAATGTTAAATATCATACACTGATGCCGGCAAATTTTGTTGCCAGGTGCTGAACGTCCTGGACATTGACAAGTGCTTCAACTCAAAAGCACACCTCAAACATTGAGCTTCAGTTACGTAATGAGCTGATCATTTCATCAATGATGTTGTACTCCACAATAAGAAAGATTTGGCACGCATCAAAGTGTGTGCAGTAATTTGTTGTTGGTAAGTCACGAGAATTGTTCAAAGATTGTCAGATTTTTGAGTACGTACTATTCACACAATTTGTGTCATCAACTTTCTTCCATTTTCTTTTATGCTGGCCTTAATTTGAAGCCTTCAATGCCCCTAGGCCTTCAATAGTATCGAGCCCTTCAATAACAGGCAAAACTTTTTGGGCCCTTCAAATGTGACGAGTAACTTTTTTTTTCAATCCTTCAAAATCATTTTACCATCCCATACAACTATGGCACGCAGTTCTAGATAGTTCTATGAATCCAGCATCATGTAAGAGAAGTTTCAGTACTTAGAATTTGATAAGAAATCATAGGAGACTGGATTGTATTGATGTTTTAATGTGCAATGTGCATATCATTTGTTGGGCTTGCAACAACATTCTTGGCATTAGTAAAATTAGACATTGTATGGAAATATGTGAAAGACATGAGGGTCCTTGAAGATTTGTGACTAATGGTAAGCATTTTCTATGCTTGAAATATATGTAACTTTTGTAACTTTTCACTCACTTCTGAATCAGAAAGAGCTTAGAAGTTAGAAGATATGTAACTTCTGATATGCCTATATGCCTGTCATGTGTTTCTGGGTACAAGGCCATACTTCTTTCAATGTGAAGGGCAGCCCTGGAAAAGTGTTTGGGAGGTGATGGACTCACATAACAAATGTCAGTCAGCCTTTTTTTTATCGGTGAAATTTTGCCAAGAAGAAAATTTCAAAATTTTCAAGTTTCAAAATGAAGTGATTTTGGAGATTTTGAATCACCCAAAGTGGGAAACAGAATAATGAAAGTCACCAGATTTCTATATTTGGTTTTGAGTGTGTAGCCAAAATATTAAAGGATGATCAAAGATTTGTACTTGAGATATGGTTTATAGCCAGATTTGGCTATATCTTCCTATGGATGACTGTCACTTTGGCTACAAACAAAAATTCCTGGCACTGTCAGTGGGTCTGCTCTCAGGTCTTTTCATAAAAACCTCTATGACAAGGCAACAAAATCAGCTCTGATTGAGACTTGTTTATGAGAAGAAAACAGAATCTGAAATTAGTTTTCACTGACATGTTGGCAAAATTTGCTGCTCAATTACTGTACTGTGCTACAATAAGTACATTAGAGGCATAGAAAACCTCCGAGCGCCACAGCGTCGGCGTGTTATGTGCCGGTCATGAGCTGTGAGTGTATAGTGGACTACACGTGGGAAGACACTACACCTTGCTCACCCCCAACGAGCTCTAGCCTCTGTCCGGCATGTGTGCCCTGGCATACTATCTTCAGTCGACTGTTTATTGCAGTGCATATGTACCTCTTACCTAGAAGGAGTTTCGATTGTTGTGAGGTAAATCTGCCTGGCACAAATACTGTGGTTCCTTGTCACCTTGGTCACTAATTATGTTATTTTTAGAGAAGGTTGAAAGTTTTTAGATAACACAGTTTTCAAAGAACATATCTCTGTGAAAGAAAATAGAGAGTTTTTTGAAATGTTCAAGAATATTCTAGATTTCGACATAGAATCTTCAAAATTATCTAATCATTTGACAGAAGAGTGCTGAAGCTGCCCGTGTATTTGGGGGTTGTGACCAGCGGCTGGCACATGAACGACTTCTTCTTGCTCAGATAACTTATAGAGCTCCAGCCAGGGTTGCCAAATGTTACCGATGCAATTGATGGAACTCACATTCCACTAGCAGACCATCCCAACCACAGAGTCATCCTTGTACTAAGTGATTTTTTCAACATGAAAAAAATTGATTCAATTGTTTTGTAGGGGGTTTGTGATGCTAACAAAATCTTTTGGAATGTTTGTGCAAGTCAACCTAGGGGGTGTATGATGCCAGATAGTTCAAGGTGTCCAGCTTATATAGGGATTTGAAGAATCATGACATTTTGCAAGAACTAGTTGTGGAGGTTAGTAATATGAGGCACCCTCCTTATTTGATTGCAAACTTTGCATATCCTATCCACACATATTTGCAAAAGAATTGGAAATCACAACAAGATGAAAATAAGAAAAGGTATGATAGTGTAATGAATATAGGAAGAATAGTTATTGAAAATACTTTTGGAACTTTGAAAAACATGTGGCCATATTTTGAAGCATCTCAATTCAAGAATAGATAAAACACCAAAGATCACTATAACTTGTTGTTGGTTGCATAATAATCGTGAGTTGTGGAATCAGCTTGACCCTAAGGTTAATCAAGTAGCTACTAGAAATCCATTTGTGGGATTTGTAACCCTCTCTAACAACAGGGAGCCCCATGTTACCAAATGAACACCCAAATGCATAACATTGACATTGGACAATGGACATTGTATTGTCTTTTGATCCAATTCAAATCCAACTCATTTCAAACTAATAATTTGAATCCAATTCAAATGTTTTTCAATTCAATGTAAACTCAAACTCCAATTGAAATCCAAACCAATCCATATTCAATTCCAATTTCATTCCAAATCCAAATCAAATCCAAATTCATATTCACATTCAATTTTAATTGCAAACCAATTGTAATCAAAACCAAATCCATTCCACATTCAATTCTAATTTCATTCCAAAGCATTTCCAAGTTTAATCAAATCCAAACCAATCCAATTCATATCATTTGCAATTCCAATCCAATTGCAATCCAAATCTAAATTCAACCCATATATAATTCTATACACTTGCATTTTTCGTCCAAACCAATTGCAATCAAACCCATATCCAATTCCAATCCAAACCATATGCAATTGCACTTCATAACCAAAATTGTAATCAAATCCATATCCAATTCCAAACCAATGGTAATCATATACAATATCAATTTCAAACCAAACCAAACCAATTGCAATTCCAATTCAAATCCATTGCCAACCATTTCAAATCGAGTCCAAACCAAACTCTAAAACATAGATCTAAAATAAATTTCATGTTTTATTAAATCCTCAAGGAATGAAATTGAACACAAATCAACTCCAAATCAAATCTGAATTCTCAATGCAAATGCAAATGCAAATCCAATCCAAACCAAGTTCACATGAACACCATAAACTAAAACAAAAATCAAACTCTTCTGAAAAAAAACAAACCATGATTTAAACTAATCAAAATAAATTAAGTAGAATTTCTAAAAGGTCGTTTGGCCCTAAAGACTTCTACAAATAATGGTAGTTGGCCTTGCAAAGCCATCTCCCTACCTTGTTTCACTTTCCAAATTTTGTCATGTAATCTTTTTCATCATATGTAGTGTTATCTTTTCAATTTCTTTGACATCATCAAACTTTTTTGATGACGGCACTTGCAATTGCATGGTCACCTATAGTTAATTTCTTATTCTTCTTTTCAAGATTCTTATTCACTTGTCCAAAAAAATGGGGTTGTTTTGTTGCTTCGGTTTTTGGTGTGTCCAACGTACGTGAGGGGGTTTTGTTAAGGGGAATGGTAAATATTGTATACTCATCATCATTTAACACATTCACCTCCTCATGTTCCAAACGCACCCTTTGATATGCCCCATTTGGCACACTTCTGATTCTAGAAAATTACCAAAAATGTTGTCAAAGATTTCATACCAAGGAGTTAATGTTGAAGGTGCCACATTAATCTCTCCTTGCTTGACTTTCTCCTCTTGATACTTCTCCCTCATCCTCAACCACTTGTCTTGTATTTGCTTCAATGTCCTTTATGTATTATTTAAGGAACTTGGCATTGAGTTTCCCTATGAACTCAATCCAAATTCTCTTTGTAAGGGGCTTATGATCATACTCCTAATATTTTTCTTCGCACATATCGCAACCCTAGCTTTGGGCTCGCGATCAAGGCAAAGGGCTTGCAAGGGTGCGAGCCAAGAGGATCCCCGGGAGTCACATCACATACTCCCGGGAGTGTTAGAAAGTGTGAGGGAGTGAACCCTCACATTCCCAAGGCAACTCTCACTTTGGGAGATGGAGTCCCGGTGGACTTCCGAAACTTCAGAGAGCGATTACAAGGGTCAAACCTCAATTTCTTGTGACGTTCTTTATATCATTGAAAAGCTCTTGAAGCTTAGATGCCTAAAATGGGCTCGCATTACTCATTTGGACATCTGAAACACAAGTTATGGCCAAAAGAAGGGCCGGGAGTCGAACTGCCAGTTTGACTCCCGACCACAAAAAGTCGGGAATCGACCCGGTTTACTTAGCTGCAGGGGGCGTGCCACATATCGTTGGAAAGCTCTCGACAAGAGCTACAACTTTGCTTTAGACTACATTGCGATCCGAGGTCTGCTCGCAAAATTATGGGGCTCCAAAGTTGCGAGAGTCCCATTTGGCGCAATTTCGGGATTCCCACTCGGGAGTCCCGGGAAAAATAGCCATTTGGATGTAGCCTCCGTGGAGAGTTGCAGAGTATACTATAAGGGGGAAGGTGGTGGCTTCCCCCAAGTCCGGGCCGTGGTGAGTCTTGTGTGTTCGTGTTGCCCGTGGCTTGTCCTAGCACCAAGGGTGTTCCAATTATGCACTAACCACTTTGTGTGGGTTGTGTGCAGGCCCGTGTGAGTGAGTGAAGCTTGTCAACTCTTCCTAGTCCCATCCCGGAGCTCCAACACGCCCCTTTACCCCTCAAAGTGTTGTGAGCTAGGGAGCGTGCTCCGACTCCTCCTTCTTCCACTGTTTTTCCTACTTGGGCTCACATTTGAGCCCTTTGAGGAGTTGGGAGTGCGTCAGCACATATTCACAAAAAACTTTGTGTTCTCCTTAATCCATTTTCAACTAAACTTTTTTATATAACCTCATTTCTTTACAACATCTTGAATGACTTGGGTCACCTAAGGGACTGGGACCCTTCATCTAACATGAAAACAAAGAACCCACCAGTCGACACACCTTCCATGATGAAAATAATATGAATCTAATAAAACCCTAAGAAGAGAATAAGTATTATGTGTCTTTTACTATTGAAGAAACTCTTTGGAATGCTCTATTATTCAAATGTTCTATTGCATTTTATGGAGGGCAATTGGGTTTTTCAATTTTCTTCCCCTTGGTGGGTGAAAAATTGGGTGGTGAAAGTAGTTTAACTAGGGTGAAATTGGGTTTTTCGATGGCTTGCAAATGGTTGGGGTGTGAATTTAATAAGTTTGTAGGTTCCACGCAATTAGTTAATCACAAGTGAACACAATTAAATCGGGATCAAATTGGGGTGTGAACCGTGTTATATTATGGCCATGTGTGTGTGACTAATATTACAACATTTCCACTGCACACCATAAACACATTTTGTTGGAAAGTATGTTAGTTAAAAACCATAAGTGCAATTTGCAGCAAGTTTGTGCCTAACTACACCCATGGTATTGAAGAAGCTCCTATGTTTCTTTTGCACACTATTTTTTTTTATCATCAAAAACTTGTGATTCTTTTTAATCTTACACCTAAAACTTTATGAAGTCAATTGAGATTATGCCAAGGTTTCCTAGTTTGCTTCTTTGAACTTTCATCCTAACTATTTATAAAATTTTGGATACTTCAAATGTTTAAAACAAACACATAGGAGCAAAAGTAAAAAAACCTAGAAAAGGAGTAGATATAAAGGAACAAAAGTAGGAAAATTCCAAAAAAAAGAGAAAACCAACACATCACCACACAAGCATGCTCAATCTTTGCATAAACAACTTCTTCAATCTTCCCACCATCTTCATACCCAAGAAACACAAAGAGCTACCTACTAAAGTGTTAAGCACAATAAATGAAGTTGTAAAAAACAAACCTTAATATCAAACTTTGTCTTCACGTCATCTTCATACCCAAGAAAGCTTTGATATTTGATGTCAATGAGGACTCATTATTTCCTCTTTTTGCAAATGTGATTTTTCCTTGCAACAACTAAAAATTTCAAAATAATTCAGTCATATGAAGTTCATGTTTAATGTTAAGAAAAAACTCTAGGGTGTTTTTTAAAAAAAGGAAAAAAAATTATGGAAATATGTAAATAAAATGGGAGCAAAATTGTAACAAGTGTTAAAGAAAGGAAAAATAGAAGCAAGGATGAAAAAACCATCGTTGTCTTTACTAGGACATTTAATGGCAATGGTATGTTGCATATCATTGGTGAAAGGGGAGGTAAAAGTGTTGAGGCTAATGTTTGAATGACAATACATGTGTTGCAAAAGGACTTCATTGCCATTTTATTCCTCTTAACACCAATGACTTAAGGTTACCAAGACCAATATTGTATTACATTATGTTCTTAATCTACTAATATACAAAATGCTTATTGAATAGGCTTATTCATAGGAGGTGTGTAGAAAAAATGTTATGGTTAATGAAATTATTGTTGGATTTGATGGTTTGAATTTTATTTCTTAGTTATCTTGAATGAACCAATAGTTAAATGTGTGACATGGTGTAGTAGGTTTGTGAAAGTTTTAAAAGACTAATGGAAACCCTAAAATTGGATCATTATTTTCAATGTTTAACATATTACGATTATGTGTAAGTTTGAAGTTTATTTTTCAAACTAAGTGGATCACTAGATTTGGTGGTCCAAAATTGTTTTGTTAGTTATTTTGAATGAATTAAAAGTTCAATGTGTACCAATATAGATAAGGTTCGAACACATCACTTGTGCATTTTGTTTGTTGGTAAGGGTGATGGATTAAAGATGTTGAAGAACCAAAATCCTCAAGTGAAGTCCCTTCAATTAACCATAACATCTTTTAAGTAGGAAGGTGTTTTCAAATACAAAGAAAAAATACTTAAAATATTTTACATATTTTTGGAGGTATTACATGATGCATTAATGCCATTTTTTTTCTCTTCTTTAATCAAATTTCTTAATCAAAATTTTGATCTTTTATTTTACTCTCCAAATTTGGAAAAAAAAAAAATTAAATTTTTTGCTAGACTTTACCTTAAACTTGTGTAGGTAGATTTGCAACCAACATTATAAGAAAGCATTTAAAGTTATGCTTAAATCCTTTTATGATTGATTTAAAGGATTTTAGGTAAATAACAAATTTAATGGAAAGAAAACATTAATGATAGGTAAGGGCCTAAGGGAAAGGAGTGACTAAAATAAAAGGCAAGTCCACAAGGTGGAGTCAAGTGTAACCCCATTTTGGTCATGCCTTCTCCCTAGGGCCTCAATGCATGTAAAACTTTGTCATTAAAAACGAAGCTCTTGTAAGGCAACTTCTGAAAAAATGAAAATTTCTTTCACAAAATGAGGGAATTGTTAGAGAAAATGTAAAGTGACCTTGCCTTTGGGTCCCCTTTCACCCCCTACCTTTTGTTTCAACCTCAAATTTTGATGCTTACAAAGTGAAAAAAATTGATTGAATTAAGGGTGAAACTCAATATCATAATATTTCATGCATGGGGTTTGAAATAATTACGGTAGTAATAAGTATAACAATAGTGAAGGTGCTTAGGGAAAAAAAAGATAGGATGAAACTCATATTAGTACAAAATTAACTATAATTTGAATTTCACCCTATTTTCACTCCTTATTTAAATGAAATGAATTATTTTACAAATTTTTTAATCTTGCCCCCTTAATGGCTAGACCTGGCAAGGTATTAATATTATGTTTCCATCATTTTACGAATATCATTATTATGATTATGTTTTATAATTTGCCCTACAACAACATTACAAAAAAAGGTAGGGTTTTACTTGTATGAAATTGAAACCAATTATAGTGATAACTAAAATATGGAAAAATTATTCATTTGTGTCAAGAATAAATCCCAAGTTCTTGATGATTGCAAATTCAATTGTTTTTTTTTCCCCCAATTGTTAAGGTTGGTTAAAATTTAAGTGGTTCATAAATTTTAAATTCTTGCTCATGATGTGAACACAATCATGTCATGCATTTTTAAAAATGTGAACTTATGTTTAGTTTTAGGGTTTAAGGGAATGGGTGGAAATAAAAAAGAAAAAAAATTAAGCATAACGTAAGTATATTGCAATATATTTCTACCCATTCCCCAAAACTCAAAATTGGTTTACTTACAACAAAAAAATCCATATTTATAATTGGTGAATTTGTTTTTATGTTAGTTGTAAAAACATAAACCATATTTGTAATTGCATTCACATTTTAGTTCCAAATTTGTTTGTAAAAAATAAAATTTTAACTTTTGTGATGGAACCAAGGTGGCAATTATCCATTTAAATCAATTTCACCAAATTTCATTGTTAGAAAAATATGAAAGGAACAAAAGTAAACATCACATTTTTTTGGCTACTTACTTGAACTATATTTAAAAGTCTAGGGATAAAATTGAATTTCTTGAATTTTGGCAATTTATTTCAAAAGTCATTGAACTTGTGACAAAACAATTTGCACAAAGTTTTTTGCCCAAAAAACTATTTTTGGGGTTGGCTACTTTCAAATTTTTCTACTTAATGTCACAATTAGAATGATCATGTTCCACAATTCAAATCATCATTTACGTTTTTTTATCAACCTTACTTATTTGTGTCAAGCCATTTCTAAAATTGTCCACTTGTTTTCTTTTAACACAAATGAAAATAACTCATTGCAAAGACAAACACTATAATACAATAAACCCCCATGGTGGGAGGAATGCCACTATGTGCTCAAATTGATAATCAACTAATGAAACCCTTACAAGGTCAACACCACCCAACAAATCCAAGCATAATTAACACAAATAATATGGTGCCTACCCTAGCTCTCATCAAACTTCTTGAGATCTTTTTTCCCACCTTAGGAACCTATTTGATTAAGCTAAAACATATTCCAAGCCACTTTGCCATAATCCAACCAAAATGTAATATGGCAAATATGTCTAGACTTATGACTAAATTTGTAGTTGTAAATGTCACATATGGCTACATAAATAATATGGACAACTTGTTTATTCACTAAACATACTTTTGTCTTTAATCATAAATGCCTTTGGTAACTAGGATTGTAGACATATATGCCATGTTGTTTTTACCAATTAAATATGTCTTAACAAATAGCAAATTGCCATGTGGCAAATTTTATTTAATAATTCTTACTATTTTGAATATTTTAAATAATAATATGTGATATTTTTAAAATCTTATTTTCACATATGGTCAATACAAAGTACATATGGATTACATATGGTCAACATATGGGCGTTGACCATGTATATGTCAATTCTGGGGTTTGGACTTTGGTCTCCAAAATTGGAAACCAAGTTTTTGCCAACAACACAACTTGTTTTTCTTTTATACAAAGTGAGTTGAATTGTATTTAAAACATATTGCATTTTAAATCATATACAAATGTCAATTTAAAAATTCAATGTTTTATTGATATTTTGTTCAAATGAAAAACTTAAAAATTCATTTAAAACATTTTTTCAAAGATATATGCATCTATATATTTTTCTTAAAAATGTAAATTTATTTTATTTTTATTTTTGAATGTTGTCACATGATAACATTTCAATGTTAATTTTTGAAGAGAAAACTCTCAAACACATAGTTTACATATTTTGAAATGAACTTTCATAACTTAAAAAATAGATTAGAATAAATAAGTAGAAATTAAAATAAATTAATTAATTCAATTATTTTAATATTATATTTATTAAAATTTAATTTTAGAACATATTAATTAATGCTAAATATTTAATTACTTTTATGAAATAAATTCATAACTTTACATATGTTTAATAAATGTAATATATATTGATTATATATATAATGTAAAATTGAATGAATAAATAAATAAAATTTTAGTAATAGCATAAAACAAACCACAAGTGACAAGTGCTACCATGTCATATATCTTAGGTTAAATAGGTTAGGTAGCTTACATTAGGCCACCTAACCTACTTAACATAAGCCACATATATTAGAAATATGGGCTAAGGCTATGTAGTTGTATTTAAGAATAGAAATTCATGACTAATGGCGTACGCAATGACATGATTGAGTTTGGTTGTTAGACATATTTTGTTTTAGTCATAGATGTCATGTTTTAACATAGCTAACAAAACTTCCCAAATAACTTTGTCAATTGCATGGACATTCCATCTTTCATTGTTGAACACCATATCATTCCATTCAATTTAAAGAGTCCAAAGTGTAATGCTTCTAAACCAAGACTAGATGTTCTCCACACTTCAAAACTGCCTTTGTGTCTTAGTAACAAAAATGATTGTTTCTTGGATTGCATTGGAGTAGTTGTCTAGGATGGTTTACTACCATAAGCAAACCCATACACAATACCTTGTGTGTAAATTCTCATGCTTGGTTGCATGGTTGCAATCCTAAAATCTATGTAAGATGGATTCCACCTCATTACCACACATTGGACATGTTTGGTTGATTGAATCATCCACATTCACTCTCCAAATATTCACTACCACTAATGCTAATTTATTCCAAACAACCCACATAAAATTAGTTTCATTTTTATTATGTGTTTTACACCATATGTTGCACCACCTTAATTTGAAAGTGAAAGGAAAACCCTTGGCCACCTTTTTTCCACCACTTTACCTTTGGTTTACATGTTTTTAACGACTTCCTTCTTATTGTTGTTGTGAAAAAAACAAGGGTTCCTTGCCTTTCTAAGATAGGCATTAGGGTTAAAATGAAATTAATGTGATTATTGTATTGAATAATCATTAGTAAAAAAAATTGATTTTTCAAGCTATTAAAATTGACTAATTGATCATTTTTTACAAGTGAAATGTCCATTTTGATTATAGATTAACCTATAATAAATAACGTAGAATAGATGAACCAATAATAGCCTATGGTAAATAACTTAAAATAATTAAAAAAAGCCTACAATAAAATAGCCATTAATAGCCTATAGTAAAATAATAAAAAATAACTAACAATAAATTAAAATAGCCAAAAATAATTTAAAATAGAATAGCCAAAAATAACCTATAATATAATAGCCATAAATAACTTATGATAAAATAACCAACAATAGCCAATGGTAAAATAACCTAGCATATCCAAAAATAGCCTATGGTAAAATAATTTAAAATAGACAACAATTGTTTATGAGAGAATAACCAATAATAACATTTTGTAATATAACAAAAAATAACTAACAATAACCTATAATAAAATAACCATTAATAGCCTATGGTGAATTAACATAAAATAGTTGAAATAATGGTGTATGATATAATGGTATAAAATAGCCTATGGTAGAATAACCAAAAATTTTCAAAAATTACATGTGGTAAAATAACATAAAATAGTCAACGATGGCCTATGATAGAATAATTTAAAATAACCTATGGTAGAATAACCAAGAATTGCCAAAAGTAGTCTAAGGTTAAAAAGAATGTGGATAATAATATATGATGACCAAATATGTCACCCATTTAAATAATAATTCAATGATTAAGGACTTGTTCCTTAAACATGGAGGTGAAAGGGTTTAAGGTTCAAACCTTCACACTTGCATTCTGAGTTGGTAGGCAAGGTGTTTGGGTTAGGTTTTTTTGCTTGGGTTAAGTAGCTTAGTGAAGGTTCTTAAGTGCTTGACCTAGGTTCATAATTAGTTATATTAGCGAATTTGATTAACTATTGATGAATTCAATTATCTATTAATGAATTCACTTGTTTATATCAACTAGTCCCCATTTACTAAAAGGTTGCCCATTTTCACCATGGCAAATTTATTCAATTTCACTCATAATCTAATGAAACAAATAGTGAACTTGGATGCAAATTGGTGTAGTCAAATGTTTTCATAATCAAGTTGTTAATTTAGAATGAATCATCATTTAATATATTTAATATTAAATTATTCACCATATGCATTTAAACATAAAACACCCTACAAAAATTGCTACTATGATTCTAAAAGTGAGCCATCATACCTTGCATTCATTCAACTTCATGCAATTAGATTTCAATGTTTAAACATTTACACCAAATGATGACCTTAATAATTTCAATGCAGATCAATGTTTAGTAAAAAGCTTTTGAAGGTGAAAAATTTCCATTTTTAAATGATTCAATTCAACATTATTTGAAAGTTGAAGAGGAAAACAACATTTGGGTGAATTCTCTTAATATTCAAATTCCTAATTCTATTGTATTAATGAATTTTATTTCACCTCAAATGTTAAACAAAATTCAAGCAATGCCACCACAAACATCAAATCAACCTATTGACAAATATTTTCAAACTTTCAAATTTCAAAATGTCGAAATTTCAAAATAACAATAGGTGCAAAAATGATAAAAGGAACCACAATTGCCTCCTTTATGATCACTTATCCTTGAAATATTTTTGAAATATTTCAATAAATATTTTTGAATTTTTTAAAAAAAATATTATTTTATAATATTATGCTAGAGTTTGTATTTTGTTTTGTCAAAATCACTTTATTTTTAAATTTTTTGAAATCATTTTATAAGTTTTTTTATAATTCACATGTTCTTATGATATATTATTAATGTTGGTATATAATTAAATCCAACAATTTTAACACCTGTCCAAATGAAATTATCACTTTAAAACATGAAAAATCACACCCTTATTATACTTGTTGCAATTCCTATTATTGTGACTGGACCCCAATGAAAAACTATAAATTGATAATATGCAAGAATACAATGATACACAACACAACAAATGACAATGAAAGCTGTTGCCATTGTTGTGCAAGAAAAATAATGATGCTCAATTGTTGAGCAAGAATTGACTTTGACTTCCAATTGTGACGTGCAAATGTGAAGGAGAAGGAAACTCATATAACAAATGCAATGGATGTAGAAGAACAACATACAACACTGATTATATCAAGCACTGCTAGAAGGCTATTGCATGGTAGATGAAAATTTGAAGAAGATGAGTAGCCAACAAAAATGCAAAAAAAATTGAAAAAAAAAACAAAAAAGTTGGAAGTAAGTGTGGATGCCATAGCAAATTTCAATGATGGTACAAGTGCCCTAGATGTCACCAACTGTTTGGTGTGGAGGACATTCTGTAATGTTATGGTCGATAGGGTTAGGGCTGATGGTGTTAACACTTGGACCAATGACACATGTTAGATTAATGGTGTTAGGTTAATGTTTAGTAATAGACCCGAACAATAGGTGCAGCTACCCTATAATTTTTGTAAGAAAACTGGGATGCACTCTCAGTAGCATTGTTGAAAAGTCTGATTTCATTGTGCCAGAGACATTAATATTTGAGTAATTTTTGTCATTGAAAATTCACTAAATTACAAAAACTGGTTTTGGAAGAGGAAATTAGTTGGACAACAAGTTCACACTTGGCCAGCCGCACAGGCCACTCTAGATATAATATCTATCGGTATTACGTTGATTTGTCTTGGTTGCCCCGCTACAAACCCTAAAACCCTAAACCCTTGCTGTTCCACACCAGACCAAACTTCGCATGAGGAGACGGAGCTTTACTTCCAGCGATTTGCAATCATAATCTTCGGCCAAATCGATCGCGATCTTCAGGGCAGTCGATCGCAAACTTTCGCGACATCGATTGCGCTCTTTGTAACATTTTTTAGAGCTTTTTGTTGTTGCTGCGGAGCGTAGAATGAAGAACAAGCGGCAGCGCCTCGCACTGAAGCGGAAGCTAGAAGAAGCCGCAGGTCAGCAGTAGCTTCGTTTCAAATTTGAGATCTTCTCTTCGCTAACTTTCATTTAGAGTAAAAACATGCATGTTTCTTCGTGTATCAATTGTTAGTGCAATGCAGTTTTAGGGAGGAAATCATGGTTTTGAGTAAGTGTTGCATTGGTTCCAGTTGCTTCTGTGTGCACCCACCCACGGGGTTTGGAGTGCTTAGCATTTCTGGGAAAGGATGTAGGGTTCTCTTGGGATTGGAAGATGATTAGCTTTCTCTTCTGTGTGCGTTTCTGTATGGAAATTTTTCCACAGATTCTGTTTTGAGGTCCTTTTTCCCCCTAGAGAAGCAGGAAGTGCCGTATAGTCTTGGGCGGCGCACAGCCTCAGATGAGCCGCTGCTTAAAGCCTGGGCAAGCTTTTGGTTCGTCCGACCATTTCGTTATGTAAAGGACTCCTATGGTTGTCAGCTAGCTGTGAAGTGCTTGAGCTGATGGAGTACAGTAGAATTTTTAGGGTTTAGGGAGTCTCTCCCTTCTTGCTCTCAAATTCCTTTGAATTCTGGTCCAGATTCAGGGGCAGAGGCAGAGGCAGGAAATGAGGTTGCAACGGAGAAGAAGATTGGTGCGAAAAAGCGCCTGTGGCAAGGGAATGATGAAGCCTCGGAGGTGAATTCCAGTGGCAAGAAAAATAAAAAAGTGCCTGTGAGCAAGCATCCATTGCGAGCTGCAGGGATGAAACCAGGAGAAGGTTGTTTCCTTTGCAAATCAAAGGATCACATTGCCAAAAACTGTCCTCAAAAGAATGAGAACCGTAACAAGGTGAGTTTGTATCAGGAATTTGCATGTAAATGTTGCAAATGTCTGTTATGGAGTTGGAAATAAAGATGCTGTTATAAAACCCTCCCTTCTTGAAGAGTGGTGTTCTTGTCTGCTGTAACTTAAAACCCTACTGTTGGTTGTCAAAATCCTGGTTAACATTTTGAGAGAAACTGAGCTGCAAGTTCAGGTTTTGAGTCATTTAGTCTAGAACCAATTTGTTGCATCTGTTTGATCTCAATCAATTTTTGTTGGCTGTGGGTGTTTTTGTAGATGTGCCTGTCCTGCCGGCAGTGGGGCCATACTCTGAAGAATTGCCCCAGGGATGCGCAGGAAGAAAAGTTCTGTTACAACTGTGGTGAGGCTGGACATAGGCTAGCAAACTGCCCACAACCTCTTAAGGATGGTGAGGACCTTGTTTTCATCTCCAGAACTTGAATTTGCCACATATTCATCAATCAACAAGCTTCTTGCTTGCACTTTCCTTCTTTGTTCTGTAGGTTTTGAGATATAATTGACACAGCTTTGTACTTGGTTTTTGTCATTCTCCTTTCCTGGTGCAGGTGGGACTTCATTTGCAGAATGTTTTCTTTGCAAGGAACGGGGACACATTAGTAAGAATTGTCCATCAAATACACATGGCATCTATCCGAAGGTTTGTCTGGGCCTTTGTCCTCTCTCATGCTCATGAACGTGTACCAATAATATTGCTAGTTCATGAATATGCTTTTTGAGAGGATTGTTCAATACATGTATAGTGGATGCCAAATTATATGCATCAATTTTCTGTTGTGCCTGTGTGTGTTGTGCTGCCTGTTACTAGAGGCATGTGGATTCATGTATTGTGAAGTTCTTTTGGGATTTTTATTATTTCAAGCTTTGAATTTGCTTGGCATTCAACTCGTCACAAATGTCAAATCCTCATGATTGGTCAAAGAGCTGCCCATGTTGGGAGAGGAAGAGGAAGATAAAAGGCTGGAAGGGATTGCTGAGTTTTTCATGATGGAACCATAAGACAATTTTTTTTTGCAGGGTGGGTCATGCAAAGTGTGTGGAGGGATTACACACCTGGCAAAAGACTGTCCTCAGAAAGCCAGTAGCAGAAATACTGGCAATGGTCGTGTGAAGCTAAAAATCTGTAAGCATCTTTCTCATACTGTTGGCAGATTATGTGTCCAATGTTTCACTTACTTTTTAATGGGTTTGGTTTTTTCTTTTACATGAGTTGTTTGCCTACTCTTATGTAAAACTTATGTAAAAGTAAAAACCAACCTCAATGCGTAATTGTTGGAGAGAGGGTGCACTTGTTTGACAATTTGCTTGTATGATAATGGAAATTTGGATTAGCAAAGTCTGATACAAAAGTGCAAGTTAGTCTTTCAACTTATTATCTTCTGCAAAAATTTTGTGCTTTCTTCTCAGCTGGAGGTGTTGCCCTGGCAAGTGAGGGTGCAAAGCGCACTGTATTTCGTAGTGGTGATGATCTGGAGGATGATTTTGTGATGGAAGATGGTGGTGGGGTTTCTCACATCAGTGAGCTGATTGATGAGGGGGAAATCCTGGATGGCTCAATTGACCTTGCTAACACATCAGACCATGTGGAAAACTTGAAATCAAACCCCAAACACAAGATTACAACAAGCAAGAAGAATGTAGTCACACCTAAAATTGTAACCTTTAAATCATAGTTAAAACCTTTGTGCTTTGTACTTGGCATGTAGTTTCTTCCAAATGGAATTCTGGATATCTTATCTTCTCTGTTTTCCAAAAAGCTGCAGACTGCTTGCCATATTTCTTGGCATAAATGTGCCTTTAAGACTCCCAGAAAAGAGTGTGATTCTACAAGCTAGTTAGCAAATCTGCCAGGTTTAACTTTCGTGGCCACAACAGCCTGCTAGCTTTCAAATGAGGTCACTGTGATATGTGGGTTGATAGTTTTAGTGGTGAAGGTCTGCACAGTTGGTTTACAGTGGCAGTGGTGGTGATGGTTGTGGTGGGGGTGTTGATATTGGACCCTTCTATTGTTTCAGTATCCAATTTTGTAGCTTAGATTGCCGAGTAGACACCAGTGATATGTCTTTCTTGATTTTCAATGAGAGTGGTTGTCTTGCTCTTGTAATGCTTGCACTGAATCCTCTAAGCCATGTCATGAGATTTGATTCAAAGTGCAAGATCAGCCAGGCCACAGGATTTTCCAATCAGCTTACTCCAGCTCTTGTACCTTCTCCCCCCCCTCTTTGTCTGTTTCTTGTGGGCGGGATGCAGAGGATGTGCCTGAGCCTGCTATAAGTTTTGAAATTCGTTTCACTGTTCAGCCTCATTGTCAATGCTGTCCTCACTGATTGCACTGGACCCAAAGATTGCTGCACAGGAATAAACGACAAGTCTGTGACCTCTGCAAGGGTGATGCAAACCAATGTATACAGTTCCATTATTGGAGAGCATCTTTGCAACCTCTTCAACCTGTTCACTACCAGTTCTGATGATGACCAGATTGTCTCTGGCTGGTTTGTTATCCTTCCCACAGGCCCTTAGCTTCCTGCGCACTTCAATGCCTTCTTTTTTGTCCATTCTTGTATTTGATCCACGTCTTCTGAAATCTTTTGCTTCTCTGAATATATTAGAAGCTTTTCAACCTAGAAGCTTTTAAACCAGCACACTTTTGCACCTGGAAATGAAACTCAGTTGTGATATTATTGAGGGTTTGTCTTTCTTTTTTCCTCCTATTTTCTGGTGGGGTGGTGTTGTGACCTACCAAATACATTTACGAACTTAGTAGCAATATTTTGCGAATGCCCACCAACTTATGTATGTCTAAAGTCCAATTATAATTGACTTTACCCCATGTTCTAGGTCACTTCATGCTTTGAATAGGATGCTACGCCTCAAAACTAGGTGTAGGTCAACATTAAACCTTAGTTGAAGACTGCATAGTCCTGAAAGTTTCTTTCTTTTGAGGTGTAGAACATGGTGTACTTAAAATTAAGTCACCTGGATCCCTATCTTGCTAAATCTTTATAATCAATAATTGTTTACATTTTTCTATGTAATTTCATATCTACAATCTATATGTCATATTAGATATTGCAGACACTTTTAATTACTGTTGTGACATTTTGGCTGAAAACTAAGTTTGTTACACACAAAGATATGGAAGTTTGGATCAAGCCCCCCAACAATGCTTTGATCAATCTAGATACATGGTCCCATACAAAATCTGGTTGGTTTTAGAGAGTTCAAGAATCTCTGAAGTCTGGGAAATAATCAGTAGAGCTGCACAAAATTTCAAGTAGACAAATACCAAGTAATAGCCCACAATGGGTAATTGTTTTGTTGCATTCTTTGGAAAATCTGTATCAAATGCCACTAAATATGGCCAAATGATGTGAAAAGTCGGTTTTGATTATTTGGACCAATAGCCAGGCCCCATACTGTTCGTAACAAAATATGCGATATGCAATATTTTCCCTAATCTTCACACAAATCCACTTCTGTGAAGGGTTTAGGGTTTAGGGTTTTTACTAGGGGAGTGGAAAATTTTAAATTGGGATCTATGACTTACCTGAAAATCTGTTCTACTTGATGAATTGACTCAACATTCAAAGGAAACAAATTTGTGGGAGCTGATTATACCTGGCTAAATAAAATTTCATTCTATGTATCAGGACTACCAGGTAAGCGTAAGCAAATCTTGAGTAGCATGCTGCTTCCCTCCTCCATACTTGGTGGATATATGTGCCTCACCAGGCAGTTGGGACAAAAGAGTGATGTTTAGCAATTGCAGGTTGGTTCCCACAGGTGCCTTCTCCACAACTAAATCTCTGCCCAACCCATACCAGATTGACATCATGGTAACATTTTTGTCAAAGAATGTGACATATCACATGTTCCTCCTGTGTCCCAATCGCTGGAAGTGCCTTGGTGATAATGTTCTATAGAACACTTGCTTATTGGTATTCTCTATTTTGTCACTTACCCATTTGACCACCACAGAGAATGCAAAAGTATATGCATTTGGAATGCGATTGAAGTAATCCTTTGGAGCTGCCTGGATCCCATTCACATGAGATTGCCATTTATTTAGATTCATTTTCTCCTGTTCCAGTGATGTCCAGAATTGAGCACCAGCACATCCAGGTTGGAAAAGTAATCCATTATGACTGTTGCGTGTTGATCCAAGTGGATTGCAATTGCTGACATTGGATCACTTCTGTTGAGCACCTGTAGGTCACAAAGTGTGGCAGATCAGTGAAACCCTAAACCCTAAACCCTTTTTAAGGTTCATCATAAATTTCTTGGAAGGACTCCAACATGATGCTAGATGTTTGCAAGTACTTATGGATGAGTTGAAAATCTGAAGATTTACTTTTCAAAACATAGACTTTCAGAGTATGACAATGTATTGATGCAAAACACTATCATCAAGACCTAGTTGCAGTCCATGGAACTTGTAGCATCAAACATTGATGTTTGGTGGAATTTGGTACAAGATATTTTGTAGAAAGTTGTGTAGGTTTTTTTTTATGAACACTAAGTTGATGAAGTAGGATATAGGAGAAAGTTCAAGGCATATAAGGATGTTTTTTCTTGATTTTGTTTGAGTCCCCTCCCTTGATCCTAGAAGATAGTTTTAAAAAGTTAGACAAGGAGCAATATTAGGTAGGTCCTAGTGGGAACCACTGGAAGTGCAATTTCAGGCACTTGAAGAAATGAAGGGTGGATGTGGATTAAAGGATGTCCTTGTTGATTAAGATGATGTATAGCTAGCTAGCAATTCAATCTACAGAAATGCCACAATAGTTGAGGAGCAGTTGAAGCCACATGAACCAATAAATATAGATTTTGCAAAATACATGATAGCTCATATTGTATTTCATTATGTAGATTATGGTACATCCATTGCAACGAGATGTAATTCTCCAAAAGATGGTGATAATGGTCATACATAAACCATTGAAAAGGCCCAACAGCAACTGCATCAGCAAATTCCATAGGCTTAACTTTAGACTAAAGAATTACTTGTAACAGATGTGGTACAACCACGAGCTTAGGATATTAATAGTATAACAAATCATTATATTCATATAGCTATTATTTAGTAGGCACAGTTAGCTCATTTAGTATAGTTATAGTAATTCTGTGGTTATTCTTTTGCATTGCAGTTTTGTACGTTGCTATTCACAAGTTTCAAGGATGAGATTTGAAATATAGGAGGGGTTATGTTAAGGGGAAAATTGTGCAGTCTCTATAGGGCAGAATGGGGTTAGATTGATTAGGATAGTAAAAGATAGTTTGAGTTGCTTTATGGCAAGAAACTAGGAAATATCTTTTGAGGAATTCTAATTTTAAATCATTAGATGCATGATGTAATTTTTTTTGGAAGAGCTCACACTATAATTAGTTCAAGAATTATTTGGATTTGGAAAAACATATGATCATTTTTTGTATTTTTGATTAGTTTTTCAATTCCATACTCATTAAATTTCAATTTGATATAAAGATGATTTTGATACAAATTTGGAATTTTGAGCATTTCTTTTTCTATGTTTAATTTTTAATTTTAATTTTGTTTATTTTTTGTTACAAATTTTGATGGTTTAAATAAAAAATTCTAATAAAAAGTATTAAAATAATAGAAAAAGATTAGCATTTATCACAAAATATAAGACAACTTATCTTGAAAGTATATTCTAAGAGGACACAATTTGAAAAATTAACTTTAGGATGCTTTGAAAAAGTTGAAAACTAAAACATCCAATGATAATGGGAGTGAAAAAATAATACAATGTTGAAAAGTGAAGAGGTCTTGACACAATTGAAAGAAATAAATCGACATGCCATTTAAAAAGTTTTCAAAAGATAATAAAGTGTGATTAATGTGACATATGTTCCACGTGTAACATTTAGGCATTTCAATCCTCAAACAATCTATGAGTTTGAATTCACATCTATTCCATCATTTAGCTCAGGCCCTAACTCAACGTGACTTTGAACTCTAAATGGTAAAACACATATGAAGGTGGAAATGTTGTTGTCATAGTTTAATAGTTTTGCTACCATGGCATGGGAGATGGTGGTAAACAATAAAGATTAGAGAACTTTGATCAATGCAAAGATGAAAGTTAGCATAGAGATGAAGAAACACATGAGACTTAACATTCTCAAAACAACTAGAGATCTAGGAGTTTTAACAAATGTGTAGTTCAAGACAAAGGTTAAAGTGTCAAACTTTTAATTACAAGTTCCCATCCTAGCCATAATTAACTAGGTTTTCAATTCAGTCACCAATCACTTCGTATGTGACCTTTAGATGACATTTGTGTAAGAAATTAGTCAAAATAACTACAACTAAAAACAAATTATTGCATTTATCCTTTGTGGAATCAAATCATTTCATTAGTCTTTTTTATTTCTACTTCAACTCCCCAATTTCCCATTTCGTTTTCATTTTATACCCTACATATATTTTATTATATGCTTGCACTACACCAAGATCATGGTCAAAGTAAGCTCACACCTCCCAAGCCATTGCATAACAAACAATTTTTTCACCCATATAACCTACATCCCCCAATTTGTATTCAAAATACTCACTTATATGTACAAAAACTTAATGACAATTTTTGTACAAGTTTAATTCGCATAAGATTTTCACATCATGGAAGGAGCTAATATACTTATTATCTAGGTAAGTGAATAATCCATGGTGGTTGAAGACCATCATGTTGTTCATATAATACATCTTTTTACACTTGTGAAATTATAACCTATGTGTGGCATTGTTCCAAGGTTTATGGATTTCAATGAAAGTGCCATTGAAGAATCTGATAAAACCTTGGATTGTTGCTCTTGGTTCAATTTAGTTAGTTACCCTATCACAATGCAAACCCTATTGAAGAATTCCACATGGGCTTGGATGGTGAGGACCACTAGTTCTACTAGTTCATAAACTTTAACAAATTAGAGTTTGTTAAGAGCTTGAACAAACTTAGAATTTTTTGCATTGTTATGAAAACATCTTAAGCACACACATTTCAATAGACTAATTGCCCAACACTCAACTCCAACTCATTTACATTGAACAACTTGAATGTGATAGTGCTCACAATGGTAATTACAAACACAATTTCATGTTGCATGTGTGACCTTTTAAAAACATCTTTTCATCACTACTTGAAGAAGAGCTATTAGAATCACCCATGTCTAATAAGACATTATCACCAATAAAAGCCATAGGACACAAGAAAAAAACTTAAAATAGTCGCCACCACCTTAAAATAAACACTAAAACAAGACTAAATAATTCTAAAAGATACTTTAAAACAAGCCATAAAGGAAATCTTTAAAGAAAACCGTAAAAAAAAACCTAAACAAACCCCAAAAAAACAATAAAAAAACCTTTAAAAAGCCCCCAAGAAAAAACTTTTCAAAAAACCCTGAAATAACTTTTTAGAAAATTGCAAAAAAGAACCTTCAAAAATGCAAATCCAGGCTTAAAACATGAAGAAAAAATGAGAATCCTTTAAAAAAAAGAAAAAAAAACACAAAAAGAAAAACCAAAAAAAAGTTAAAAAGACAGTCCAAAATCAAAAGATCTCTCTCAAGTGAAAATGTTATGATATAATTAACTTTAAAAGAAAAAAATTAAAGGAGCTTAATGCGAGCAAGGAAAAAAATGGAGCTTTCACAAATGAAAATAAGAAAGAAGGAAAAAATTGAAGAGCCCACTATCAAATGAGACAAATTTAATTGAGAAAAATCCAACAATTGAAATAAGATTATTTTTGTGGTAAAATACATTTTCACATGAGTATGTTGTGATGCATCAATATTTTGTAAAAACATCTAGAAATTAGGGTTGTCATTGCGTTCGTGCATTTGTTATGACATGATGAACACATTTGGATGTGATGTACCCTTGCGTCATGTTAGTGTAGGGCTAGCCTAGGTCAACCTAAGGTCAATCTAGGTTTAAAACACTTTTGGGCTGCTATGGGCAAATTTATGGACAATTGAAACTAGACCCATTTTGGTCGCTACAAACCTTATGGTGACTGAAAAAACTTAGTCCCTATACTCCACTTTGTGGCAACCAAAACAAATTTCGATTGCCATAGGGTACATCAATTGAATTTTTTTAGTTGCCAAACCTTGTGACCTTAAATTTTCGGTTGTTATAGGGTATGGTAACCAAATTTTTTCGGTTGCCATTAAGTACAATGACTAAATTTTTTTAGTTGCCAAACCCTATGATGATTAAAATTTTCAATTACCAACACTATATTGATCAAAAAGTTCTCGGTCGCCTTTTTTAATGTCGATTGAAACTTTTTGATCACCACAGAATGGGGGCGTGTCATATGTTTTTTGAAAGCCCTCGTTGCCCCATTTTTAGGCGATCGAAAAATTTAGTTGCCATCGAATAATGGTTTTTTGTTAAATAACGATCAAATTTTTTTGACTGCAATTGGACACACCTCCACAATTGGATGGCGACTAATATTTATTGGTTGCTAAAGGGGGTGCGGGCTTGTGATATCATTTTGGAAAAAATAAAAATAAAAATTGAAACCTCATTTTCCCTTTAAGGCAACCCAAATTTTTTTGATTGCCATTTGATGGTGTGGGCGTGTCAGATGGTGACCAAAATTATTCGGTTGCCATTTGACAATGAGGGTATGTCGGATGTTTTTGGAAAGCCTTCGTTGTCGTTGAGTAAAATTTTAATCATCATCAAAAAGTTAACTTTTTTTTTAGTTGACATCCAACATACCCCCATTATTAAATGATGACCATAAAATTTTCGTTGCCATCCAACACACCCACATTTTATCGTATTTTGATTGCCTTTCTGTGGCAATCAAAAAGTTTCGATTGCCATAGAGAAGGGTGATTGAAATGTTTTTAGTCCTTGTAGCATTGTCGACTAAAAATTTTCAATTACCATAAGGGGGCGACCAAAATTTGACAAGGTGTGGTGATAAAAAAATGTTTGGTTGCCATCCTATTGTCATTATTTTTTAGATGATGACCAAATGTTTTTTAGTTGCCACAAAAGGAGGGCTGTCATATATTTTTGGAAAGCTTTCATTAAGAGCTTTTCAAAAACATGTGGCATGTTTTGCTTTTCTAGTGATTGAAAAACTTCGATCACCATCCGAAAAATTGCCACAATTGGATGGTGACCATGTTTTTTTAAGTTGTCCATCCTTGTGGGTGAATGAAACAAGCATAAAGGGGTTTATACCTTTTCAGTCTCCATTTGAGGATAATGATTGAGTTTGGACCTTGTTATCAAGTTATCAAGTTGCTTATTGATTTTTTTAATACTTAGTTATCTGATGTTCATAAAAAGAGGGAGAGGAGAAGTGCAAGAGTGGCAGCAGTTGGAGTAGCAAGTCGGTGTGGAGAAGCGCAAGAGTCGCGCAAGAATAGCAGCAGCCGGAGCAAGTGGAGGAGGAGGAGTAGCAACAAGAAGAGAGAGGGAAAGGGTCGCTGTGTGCATTGGCATGCAAGCGCGTTGCAAGCAAGCAAGACAGCAGGCCTGGGCAAGGGCGGGCAAGCATCTGCGCGCTTGTCAGTGTTCCGAAGAAGAGAGAAGAGACGACTTAAGGTTTAGAGAAGGAGGTCAGGCCCGCCATTGCCATTGTCCTCGTGCAACGTCAGCTTGCTGCAGCAGGAGTGGGAGGGTTCATTCACCTGGTACCCCTCCCTTGTCCTTTCTTTCGTCGGGCTACATTATAGGTAACCTACGTTTCTTAGTAGGCCTACCATTCAAGTCCGCCATTTTAAATCTTTTTTTTTTTTTGAAATAGGTTCTTAAATAATAATCAGAAATCGAAAATTCATTTCCAAAAACCAAAAAAGATTTTATTTATTTATTTATTTTATTATTATTATTTTTTGAAATAGGTTTTGAAGATGGGGATTTTTCTATAAAAAATTTCCATATTTGGTGTTCGGATGTGAGCTCCCTAAAAATTTCCGTCAAAATGATGGCCGAGTACGATACCTACACAATTTCACCCTCGCAGTTTGAAGTGTGTCCTAAGCCTCGACGGCAAGCAAGCCCAGGCCGTTTGCACACTCTACAACTTGTTAGGAAAAATGAAGGTAGAATAACATCTGGCAATTGTTGACCATTTTTTTGAAACACCTAACCTGAAGTTTGAAAAAAGTTAGAAGGCACAAAATGAGAACGACGACAAGTTCAACACGTTGCTTAAACGTGCTTAAAAGAAGATCGAAGCATAAATTGCACAGTCGCAACAGATTTTTGAGCAGGTCACCATCAACTTTTTGGAACGTATCACAGTAGCCTAACAGTCAGCCCTTACTGCTAGTCATGACAATGAGGTTACAAAACAACTTGTTAAGGAGGTGGTGGAGTCAGGGGGAAAGTGGGTGGACGTTGTGAAGAAGATGGGCAAACAGATGGACAACTTTGTTAGCTAAGGTGAGGCCAGGGAACGCTCCACACGTTCCTACAATGCACATATCATACGATTTGATGAAACAGAAGGCAAGACAACATAGCAACTGCTAGATAAAGTTAATAGTCAGGTTTTACAAGGACATATGAAGCTAGCCATCAAGGCTGTGGCAACACTGCGTTAGTTCCTCAGCAGGAGAGCTGAGACCAAGCCTAGGACTATACGCACATGAGCTATACTTGTTACTTTTGTTACAGCTGAGGATAGAAAAGTTGTCTGTCAAAACTCTGTAGCCCTAAAAGGTACTCATTGGGGCCTGGAAGAGGATTTGACCAAACAACAAAAGAGGCCATCATGGCATCTATTTGAGAAGGCCAAAGTGGAAAAGAAGAAAGCTTACTGGTGTGGCGCAAACCTTTACATCAATGACACCAAAGTCACAGCCCAGCATTAGGAGTGCTGGGACTAGAGAGCGTTACGAGTCTCCCCGTGGAACATCCATGGGGGGACAAACACGAAGCTAAGTACCAGTTCACATATACATAGACTATTTGATGACTCAGATGTTGTTGCACCACAATAGAATGTAAGTACTCATATGCACATTAGAGTTATTTGCAAGCGATCACAAATGTTCAGTTCAGGCAATCTTTGTTAAGGTTCAGATGTTCAAACCATTGTTTGGAGGTAAAGTGTGGTAGGCATGCAAAGCCTGAGAGTGTATCGAGGAGAGATAGGGTTTGTTGCCTATGTCCCCTCGGAGCTGTTGAGGATGAAGACCACCTGTTGTTAAGGTGCCTAACTCACCATGACATTCGGTGCAAGTTTGGTCAACAGCTAGGGAAACAATTGACACCATGCAGTTTATTGCCTAAATTGATGCATTCGGCTAATCAAAAAGTGGTAGCTTTGTACTTAGTTTCTTGCCTAGACAACATGAATGTTTTGCTCAAACCAACTAGGTAATTGTCATCAAATGGATCTCTCTGGTCTGGGTATTGATGTTAAATTAAAAAAAAGAAAAAGAAAAGATCCAATTTGATGGTGACAACCGAATCCATTTTGTTCACCATTCAATGGTCGCAATCAAATATGTTGGCAAATGAATCCATTTTGGTTGCCATCTAATAGGGGTGAACAAATTTAATTGCCATTTGGTGAAAACCCTTCTTTTTGTTTTCTTCTTCTTTTATTTTTTTCGTTCTATGGGTTTTCCCCTTTTGGTTTACTCGTTTTCTTTTTTTTTTCGGCGCTATTCACCTTTTGTTTTTTTCCTTTTTCTTGTATACCTTTGCGTTTTATTCTTTCTTGGTTCATCCGTTTCATTTAAATTTTTTTCTTTGGTTACTAATCTTTTTTTTGTTTTGCTTTCCTTTTTATGTCATTCTCACCATTTTTTATTTTTTTTTCCCCTGTTCTTCTTTCGTTCCCACCCCCTATTTTTCCCCTTTCTTTTTGTTGCCCTTTTATTTAGACCCTCCGTTTAGTCTTGTCAACATTTTCCCTTTGATTTTATTGCTTTTTTTTCCCCTATTTTTCTTCCTTTTTTTTTCTCCCTCCCCTTGCTTCTTGTTGTCATTTCATGGCTTTTCTCTCATGCCTTTTCAAGCAACCGAAAAAATTCAATCACTGTCAGACAATGGGGGTGTATTGAATGACAACTGAAAAATTTGATTGTCATCCGACTCACCTAATTTCAATCCTTGAGAATTATTTAAAATTAATTGAATTATTTAATACATTTTTTAATTAAAAAAAAGATATTGCATTTAAGTTAAAACAACTAGCATAATTATTCTGAAAGACTAAAATAAACATTTATATAATATTGAATAAAACTTTAGATATTTTTATTTGATCAATACATGACATTATTCTAATTATATAAACACAATAATACATTACGATTATAATGCAATAAATATTATAAAAATTCAAAAATGTCATCTGCAGTCCTTTGCTTGTTACCCAATCCTTTTGGTTCCCCAACGTACCAACGGTGAGTGGATCCGAGAGCGTTAAGATTCAAGAACCATAAGAAAATGCAGAAAGGGAAAAAAGACATGGCCCATGTTGAGCAAACATGGCATGATCTAGTAATATATTATAGTCTTTCAGTAGTCAGAGGGACTACTTGCATGCCAAAAACTCTCCAAGAGAAATGAAAGAAGCGACAAATGATTACCGTACGGTCTGTAAAGGTATTCAAAAACTTAGGTGAGAGTTTAAGTAATTCAAAGTGAGGCTATGTACACGTGAAATGCCCAAAAAAGCTTGTACCCTTTCTTCACATCTAGAATTGTAGATGGTGGATGCAGAATTAAGTTTGGAAATGATGTGGGCGAAGAAGAAATTGCAATTGATTTTTGGGTATGGATTTTGCAACATGGTGGGTAATCATATGTTGATACCACCACGAGGAGCAATGGGTGGTAAGAAATTGTTTGTAGCTCTGGCTTGCTCCCTCCTTCTCTCTAGCATAATGGTATTGCTCAATAGGGAGGATTTCAGTCCCACTAACGCACAGATAGCAAATTTCGTAAAACAAGAATTGCAGCAGCAAACTGCAAGAGCTGAGGTAGTCAGCTCTGCTGCTGCTGCTTTGGAACAACAACAAACTGGTATCGATCCTCCAGAGCCGCTTGCAGTCGCTGCTGCTGCTCCCAACATAGATGATCAAGTTATAGAGCTTGGGGTTTCCTTAGATCAAGAAATTGTAGCTCCCGCAGATCATCAACCAACTGCATCTGCATCTCTCATTGATCAATCAGCTGCTGCATACTCTCCAACTAAGCAACCAGCCACACTTCCCATTGATCAACCAGCTGCTGCATCTCCAACTGATCAACAAGCTGCTACATCTCCCGTTGATCAACCGGACAGACCTCCCATTGATCAACCAGCTGCTGCAGTATCTCCAACTGATCAAGCAGCTACATCAGCTCCCACTGATCAACTTGCAGCTGTAGGTTCTGCCTTAGACGACAAGCTAGGGGCATTTGCATCCGGATCTCCTGCTGATCAACCAACTGTAGCTGATGCCTTGGATCATTCTGCGGCATCTAGTTCCACTGATCAACCAGGTGGAACTCGCGGTTTTAGTGGTGGTCATATGAGAGATCAGAGTATTACTACTTCCACGCTGCCTGCTGCTGCTGAAGCACTAATCAGGAAACTTAGAGCAGTCGCAATACGAGTTAATGGAGGAGAACCTGTTCAGCCTCTAAGTGAAAGTGAGAGGAACGATTGGCACCAAAAGAATCCTTGCATCAGTCGACACAAGCTTCCTTTGAGGTATGCTGCCGCGAGGAAATTCGTGAAACATGTGGAAGATGCCAGTCCTGCTGCATGGGATGCAGTGTTTCGTGAGTACGAGATTCTTCACCGGACTTGTACTACAAAAGTTCTAGATATTTCGCTATACTTCCTAGAGAGAGATCCGTCGAGAATTTCAGGTGGTTGCAATTATTTAGTCTGTAATACGGTACTTGGATCAGGACTGGGTAACCATATACTCATCACCGCGTCCTGTTTGGTTTACGCGGTTCTTACGCAACGTGTCTTGCTTTTACCATCCACGAATCCGTTGGCAAACATCGTGTGCGAGCCTTTTGAGGGCTCCTCTTGGAAGGTGAATGAGGGAAGGATTGGGTTTCCGGTGCCATCAGCGTTCTGGTTATCTACTGAGCAGTTCCTTTCTGAAGTCGACTTGTTTGTGAGATCTCAGAACAAGGACGCAATACATGAGGACCCAACTACTACTACTGTTCATGCTACAGATGTGACAATCAGGAGTGAGCAGAGGTATCAACCTGACAATAGATTCTTTTGTATGACCGAGCAGAATTTCTTACGCAACGTGACATGGGTTTATCTCGAGGGCAATCAGCACTTTCTTCCCAAGCTCTTTGTGATTCCAATCTTCCGCACGACGTTGGAATCCCTCTTTCCGTCTAGAATGGTGCTCACACATGTCCTTAGACGTTGTATACTACCAGATGACAGTGTGTGGCAACGAGTCGAACAAGTTCATGAGATGCAACCGGACCATGCAGATCGGCGCCTGGGTATTCAGATTCGTTATACAGGAGGCCACTCGCAGTTCGAGCAGTTACACTTGCTGTGGGAGATGCGCATCAAACAATGCGCTTTACAGAATGGCATGCTGCCTCAGCATGGGAAGGAGGCCACCAGGGATCTTACAAGAACTTCGCGATCCAACTTGTCCACTGCAGAATCGAACCCCTTCGATGTTCAATATATTGAGGACTCAGCAGCAGCTTCAGCTATGAATGGCACCACCACCACCGTCTTCATCGCTTCTCTATATGACAGCTTTGAGAGATCTCTGACCTCAGATTACGTGGAAGAGCCACCAGCAAATGGCGAGCAGGTGACTGTTGTGCAGCTAACTAGCAGACATGAGCAATCGTTCTACAACAGAGAAGAAGATGAGCAAGCTCTCGTGGAGATTATTCTCTTGAGCTTCTCAGACGATGTGATTGTCAGTCCTAGATCTACATTCGGGAGTGTTGCTCACGCATATGGAGCATTGCAACCATGGGTGATTGCAACGCAAGTCATTGAGGGACAGGAAGCCAATTGTTTGAAAGCACAATCGGTAGATGCTTGTTACCACACTCCAGAGAGAAACTTGTCTTGCCCACATGATCCTGAGGTGCATGGCAGCTCCGTCTTGGAGCTTGTCACTTACATCAAGGATTGTGTCCCTGGAGAGCATCCTGGTGCGATTCAGCTTATAGCTCTCTAGTAATTTCACAATCTCCCCCTCATTCGAACCACTGTATCTGTAGTTGTTAAGCATCATTATTAAAGCTTGCAATTCTCCTTCAGAGGGTTCAGACCAGCGTTGGCCTACTCCTGATTATACCCGGTCTGGTTCTAATGGCGGTTCAATAAAATGTGGAACCTCCGTTCCAGAGCCCCTAGAACCTGACCTCTAACCTGGGGACCTGAACATGCATAAAATCAAGAACCTGCCGACACTGGCTTACACCATATGGTAGGTACCATAACACTACAGCAGGTACGTTTCCCAACAAGGTTTAATGAACCAATCACCAAATTTGTAAAGAATTTAGGGAACAAAAAGCACAAGAGTAGATACCAGAGTATGGGCTTCAATTTGAGATATCTAAACAAAACCACTGAGAGACTTGATTTTCAATTCTTTGGCAGAAAGGAATTATGCAACCAGAATGAGAGCTAGGTATGTGTGAAGATAGCTGCAGTAATAGGAGGGCCATCGTCCTTGTGGACCTATGAGGCCAGCATGCCTAGGCAAGATTAAGATGTGTCATTTGTTTGAAAGAGAGCTACATCATTTTTACCAACAAGAAGTCCTCTAGGTAGTGGCGTGCTGAAATGTCTTTAGGTGAATGGTTTAGGATTTACAGGACCCAGATTCCTCCACCTTTGTCTCCTGCAGACCATTTTCTCCATCTGCAGAAATAGTAACCCTGTGTTTTTTGCAAAGACACATCTGTAACCTCTTCCAAGTCAGAGTCATTGAAATGAAATGCTAAAATTGGCTAAACCAGATAGGTATAGAGTGGGAATTTTATTTATTTATTTATTTTTGTGAACTATTAAGAACATGTATTTAACTAATTTCAGACTGAAATGTTAATTACAGACTTAAGTCAACATGATGATGAGTGCGAGGGCCACTTGGTTACCATCAGATTCATACAATTTTCAATAAAGCTTGCAAAATGACTATCACTTATTTCAAATGTCTATAATGCTATGTCTTACATTTGAGGAGGTTTAAGGATTGTCATTTGTTTGGGGTGTATATGTTTATGCCAAATATCATATAATTCAAAATATAATGAAAAAATTTATGAAAACATCATTAACATAAAATCATGGTCTAACATAAATATTCATGTACAATAAGACAAAAGTTATTCAACTAAAGATAAAAAAAATTCTACTTTTAAATCTCAACTTATGAAAGCATGTTTTGTTCATGACATGTAATGCAACATAACCTTCAATATTTGGTGATCACAACTTATAAAAACTTCAATTTATCAAAACTTCAAAAGATAACACAATTTGAACTGAATACTATAAGAGGAGTAAAATGGCTGGTCAACACCAAGCCATTATTATGTACCAAATAAACTACAATTATGAAAATCTATGGGGGTTGTTAAAACTTATCTGAAGTGTCATTTTTGTGTTGGTTGTGATGAGTTAATTTGTTGGGTCAACATTGATGTTGATTAGATGTTTTCATAGCAAAAAAAAACTTATTATTATTTTTGCTATGCAAATAAGTTTAAATATTAATTATTAATAAGTTAGAAATTAATTATAAGAATCTATATTTTATTAATAAATCATTTCACGACTAGACTTAGGTTGTTGGACAACAATGGAAGTGTGAATGAGTTGCAATGGAAAATCTTGGTTGTTAAGATATTGAACAAAATTAAGTCTTCATTTTTTGATGATCCATATATATTTTTCCCAATTTTGAGACCAGATCTAGATCACAAAATTGCAGTCAGGTTGTGGATTAGTTACAACTAAAAATCTTGGTAGTTGAAATGATGATTGAAATTAGGCCACCATTTTTCAATGGTCCAAAATTGTCTTTTTTTTTTCATTGTCATTGTTTTTTGGTCATTTATGGGACTGGATTTAGGTCGCTACACTGCAACTAGGCTGTGGTCCAGTACTGGTTATGACTAAAAATTCTTGGCTATTTAAATGGTGACCAAAATCAAGTCACCACTTTTCAACGGTTCAATTTTTATTTATTTATTTATTTTTGGTAGAACCAAATTTAGGTCATTTGATTACCATTGGGTTGTGGACCAGTTGCAACTAAAAATCTTGGTTGCTGAAATGGCGACCAAAAATAGGTCACCATTTTTTAATGGTCTTTAAAAAAGAAATTCATTGTTTTTTTAATCATTTTTGGGAGTGGATTTAGGTTGTTAAATTGTGACCTAGCTATGGACCAATGATGACCAAAAATCTTGGCCATTGTGATGGTGACCAAAATCGAGCTGCCATTTTCCAATGATTGAAATTTTTTAAAAAAACATTTCACTTCAAAGCCGAAATTAGGTTGTTAGACTACCACCAAGTAGTGGATCAATTGCGTTATAAATCTTGGCCTTTGAGATGGTGACAAAAATTAGGTCACCATTTTTTAAAGGTCAATTTTTTTTTCATTTTTCATTGTTTTTCAAGGTTGTTTTCAAGACTAGATTTAGCTTGCCAAACTCTGACCAGGCTATGGACTGGTTGTGATTGGAAATCTTGGTTGTTGAAATGGTGATTGAAATCAAGTTGTTATTTTTTAGTGATTTAAATTTCTTTTATAGAAATTTTTCACTCTTGGGATTGGATTAAGGGATTTAGGTCAATATATTACAACAAAAAATCTTGGCCATTAAGATGGCGATCAAAATTAAGTTGCCAATTTTTTGATGGTCCAATATTTTGTCCGTGTTTTTTTCACTATCAAGATTGAATTGAAGTTGTCAAAATATGATGAAATATCCATGGTGATTGAAATTAAATCATCATTTTTTGACAATCCAAAAGTTATTTTTCATTTTCAGGACTGGATTTAAATTGTCAGATTACAATTGAAAATCTTAACCATTGAATGGCAACCAAAATTCGATCGTCACTTCCCAATAGTCAAGATTTCAATAATAATAATAATAATAATAGTTTTTAGTTATCAGGATTAGATTCAAGTGGTTGGATCTAATAATTTGGATTTTTATTTCTTGCAATTATAAGTTTTGGTCACCATTGGAATAAGTTTTTTACCCATACATGAAAAGTTATTGTTTTGATTTAGTTTGACATTCTATTGGCTTGAAATTGATGCGATGTTGGGCTACATTAGTGTTAGAATCATTAAAAGAAATTCTTAAACCTATGATTCCATATATGAATGATTTTGTGGTCATATTAAACATTATATGACTAAAGGCTGGTAGTTGTAATGAAGAAGTAGCAAAAGACAAGTAGTCATTTAATGTTTGATGTGGCATTTTTCATCCTATAGTCATAATTGACAAATCATAGAGGACAAACCATATATAATGCTAAGGTGTCATATAATGAATGATTAAAATATGATTGGTAGACATAAAATATTTTTAATGATAGGTAGGTAGGTAAGTAATAGGTTTAGGTAGATCAAAAAAGGTAGGTAAGTAGGTAGTAGTTTAATCTACTTAATTTGACTTACGTAACCAATGTAACCTACCTATGTAATTACTTAGTCTAGCCTACTTACCCTAGCCCCTTAGGAATGCACATAGGTTGTAAGTATTAGGAATTGAACCCTTCACCTTCACAATGATAAACCAAGTTTTTATCAATGGACACAACATCAAAAGGTGTCCAAATTTGGTCAAGTTTTTTATTTCACATGTTTATTTCATATCATTACAAGACTATTAAGTAGGTAGCAAGCGGTAGGATGATAGGTAAGAAGTGGATAATTTATAGGAAATAGGAAATAAAAAGTAGGTAGGTAAATAGGTAGGTTGACGAAGTAGGTAGGTGGGTGAATGGGTAGGTAAGGAAGTGGATGGGTGGGTGGGTGGCTAAGTAGGTAGGTAAATAAGTGGGTTATGTGTGGGTGGGTAGGTGAGAGGGTAAGAAGTAGGTAGGTAAGTAAGTGAATTGTGTGTGGGTGGGTGGGTAGGTAAATAGGTAGGTAAGTAGGTGATAGGTAGGTGGTTTGGTGGGTGAGCAAGTAGGTAGGTTGATAAATGAGTGGGTAGATAAGTAAATAGGTAGGTACATAGGTAGGTGGGGGGCAAGGGTAGGGTTATCTATGTTCATATCAAATGATTTATAGTCATTTTTAATCATTATAATGACAATTGGACATCCATGTCACTTTGTCATCAATCATGAATGCCATATAAATGAAATAAAAATGATGAAAACTAACATCCCTCATTTTGTTACCACCTCATCATCTACTAGTCACATGCCCCATTGATGTATGATTATAACTTTTTACACATAGGATCCAAAGTAATAGTTTATGATTAAAGGCATACATATAGTCATTTAGGAATTCTAGTCATAGATATCTTGGTTGCAAAGGACATAATTTCTTCTAGTGAATTGACATGATGTGACATGATGTAACAAACATGATGTTGATAATCCTAATTATTACCATAGAACATAGGTCCATATTAATTTATAGTAATTTATATTTTAACAATTTAATCAACATATTGAAAATAAACATTAAAAAAAATATCAACAACATTTTTGTTCGGATCCAAACAACCATCAATTTGCATTTAAAACATAAATTAGTAAACATCAAAGTAATAATTACATATCAATAGTCTCATTAGCTACATCAAGAATGTACAAATGGCCTTGGTTGCATGAATAACACTAATCATTATAATGTATTTGATTGTCACAATACTTTTAGTAGGAAAGGATAATTTAGAACAGAAAAGATGTTAATAACCCATTGTTTTGGATTAGTAAATTACCACTAATTCATGATTTTTAAGTACAAAATATTTGAAATCAAATTGCATGATTTTGTACATTTTTTAATTATTCTTTTTAAAATGTATTAAAAAAACCAATATAACTACATTAAAGGATTCAAATTACATAATATCCAACTATTTTTAAATATTTTTAATAATTTGTCAAAACATTGTTTTTATCTAGCATACAACGATCCAATTTAATTATTGTCATTTAAGTAAAACAAAAATCTAAAACTGGACTTTGGAATCTTTTAAAAACTAGATGTATTTTTGAAATCCCAATTGTGAATGAACCTTAATATTATAGTGTAAAATATTCTTATTTTTACGATAAAAAATAGAAAAAAAAATTATATTAAACACCAAACTAGCCCATGTACTATGGTATTTGGATAATGGCAAAATGGCAAAATTTCAACCCAAAAATTGAAATGTATATATATAATGGAAATACATTGAATTTTTTTGACATTTCATGCATTTTACTTCAAAAAGTTGTATGGAAAGGGAAACTGGTGTGTTCAAACACCACATGTATTGAAGAACCATGCACAACATAAAAATTAAGGCCGTTATCCTTTGTAGGACTTTATAGTAAAAATGTTGATTTACAAGGGGTTTTTTTTTTCAAGTAAGCAAATTGGTGATCTTTCATAAAAGGAATGAATCAAATTTGGTTGGAGGTAAGCCAAAAAAGTAAAACAATTTCAAAATCTTGCTTTGTATTAACAACCTCCATGAACATAATGTTTAAGTATGATGCGTTTTGATAATTTTTCTTTAGAATATGGTGAATTTTGAAAAAAAAAATCCAAAAAAATCCTTGTAGCATTTATATGGGACTTTTGTCTTATAGTGTTTGTCAACATGTAGCAAAACCTTCCCCCCCAAAAAATGTTAATACAACCCAAGGACATCATTTTTAACAATACCTTACACCAAAATAACCTTTACATTAATTTTACAACAAAATGTTTTATAGGAAATAAACACTAAAAGTTAAATTCAATAAATTTTTTTTTTATCTAATATGTGAGTTCGGTGAACTCACACCCACATTTAGGTGAAAGCATGCTAAAGTATATAATAAAATGTCCTTGATTTAGAATTGAGCAAGAAATGAGACAAATTTTGACAAAAACACAAGAAAGTATACTAAAATTTTATTCAAATTTCATTTTGAAACTATGATGCTTTCCACTAGGTTTACATTATGTTGAATAAAAAATTTGAAAAAATTTGGAATAATAAAAGGGGGAAAAAATATTTTTGAATTTGACTAGTCAATATGGTGTTCAAAAGTACTTTTTCATTAAAATTTTTATTGAAATGGATTTGTGTGAAGTTATAACATAAAGATCATTGTATATTCAAAGGAAGGAAAATTAGTAAATTTTACTTTCTCTTTGGTAGAATATACTTCACACATACTTGAAACAAATGTTACATTGCAAAATGTAGGTTTCAAAAGCTACTTACAGTTTAAAAAGTCTACTTGAAACCTATTTTGACAATGTAAAATTTAAAAATTAATTCATAATAATAAAGAGATACCTTGATTTTTATCATTGAAGTAAAACCATTAAATGTATAATAATTTTATGATAGGTTTTGATCCTACTTTTTGTTAGCTTGGCAAATAGACTACCAAGGTAATTGAATTGTATACTTTACCATGCTTTCACCCATTCATAACACCTTTATTAAAATAAAAGCAAAGTTTTTTGCTTCCTTCTAAACATAATAAATGTCCCATGCTAATTTTTAAGGCTAAATTAGGGTTTCATTTGAGAAGGTGAAGGTTGGAGGCTCTTCCTATTGTGTAAATTGACATCCATGTCAAATTTTTATACATACATAAAAAAATTATGTCCAAGGTTTTCCATCTAAGGGCCCCTTGCTTTCAAATTCCTCCCATGTTGGTGTTTTACCCATTGTAAAGTCCCTTTATTTTCAAAATCCCACCAACCTTAGGACTTTAAGGTATTTAAACAAATTATCCAGCAAACTTAGTGGTTCAATGTGACATTGGTTTTAATAGAGTCATCTTTAGATTTTGAAAGTCAAATAAATTGTAGCCTTCCTCTAGGTGCATTCAAGGGCATTTGAATTGTGCAATTTGGTTACAAAATGAACAAAATAATTCTTTAAAAGTTAGAGGGGTCCCATTCTTGAAAAAAACACTTATTAAACATTAGATCAATTTTTTCAAGAATGGGACCCCTCTAACTTTGTGTTATGCTTGTTCCTCCTTGAAGTTCTTGATCTTAATCCTTTTGATTGTTCCTTGAAGTTTCTAATCTTGGTTATTTTTGTTTTCTTGGTTATTCATTCTCGAGAATTCAATGTAATACTAAAATTATTCCTTTATTCCATTTTAAGTCAATGGCATGCAAAATATTAGTGGACATTTAAATTTTTCATAGTAGAATCAAAATATATTTAACATCAAATGTAAAAATATGAATAGAATATTAACCCATTAGTTTCATTCCTACTTGTTACCTACTGTTATTGTATTAAAGTTTTTCAAATTTTATATTATACTCATCAAAATACAATGGTAGCAAGCTTCCATGATGAGACTTTTTTAAAAAAATGAATATATTTTCTTATGATTATGTTGAAAAATTGTCATATTTAACATTTGGATTTGGGTGGACATACTTTTTGGTCTGCTTTACCATGCTTGGACCTTAGTCAAGATCCATGTTATTATTGCTACATCTTTTTCATCCATTACAACCCCTATTGGCCCATGATTTGATGATCTAGTTTTTTTAAACAAATGGTCTAAAAGGGAGGTCACTAGTCTCTTCCATGCTTATTGCTTTTAGTGAACGCAAATCTACCTCTTTCAACTACATCTATGGCTTCTTATAATTAAGGTTTGATGTATCCATTTTCCTTTGTTATTTGTTGTTACAACCATAACTTGTGGTCCTCTGTAGATTAGTCTTAATGTAGGTTAAAAAGGGACATTTTAGTTTGGACCCTAGATGTAGCCTAGGGTCATGTGAAAATAAGGTCAACCTAAGGTCAAAATGAAGTTGAATTGTTTAAAAAATAGTTAGGGGTGATTGAAAATCAGATCATTTGGTCACCTCACACCCTATGGCAATCAAAACAATTTTTAATCACCATAGTCCTATAATGATAAAAAAAATTCTAGTTGGTGATCGATAAAATTGAGTGATGATAAAAAAAACTATTATATTGACTAGTCAAAATTATCAGTTGAAATGATTAGTCAAAAATGCTAACCTAGGCCTAGTCAAAAAGTACATGGCCAAGTCACAATGGATAGGTTCAAAATGACTTGTCCAAAATGACTAAGAGGTTTTTTTTACACTTGTCCATAATGGGTCTTTTTTGACAAAAAAATCTAGTAAAAAAAATTAAAAATTTTAGTAGTGAAATTGTTATAGTTTCCTTATGCTTAATTAGGGTACATTTTGTCATACTTGCAATTGCCAATTTAAGGTATGGTTATAGACCTGAAAATTTGATTGGTGTGCAAGTCTTCGCTCCAAATTGTGTAGTTGTTCCAACTAGGTTAAAAATTGATTACACTCCAATTTCGAATAAGCTATGGTTGGATTCAAAACAAGAATTTGTTCATATGTATAATACCTAACAACTAGTGTTGATTGAAATGGTGTAGTTGTTATGGGAATATAGTTATTGAGTGTCATAGATTGCCATCGATGTCTTGCAAAGGTTATTTCATTGGTGTGTTAAACAAGTTTGATATTCTATTCACTCGGTTGTGCATCCAACCTCTGTTATTGGGACGATTGCTGGGGTGTCAAAAATCAACCAATTGAAGGTTCTTGTTGTTCCTTTCTTTCCTCGTACTCTACGAGTATTTGATGAAAAGGTATTTTTGTTGTAATAGGTTATTGAGGCTCATTGCTAGGAGCTTCAACTAGTTGTACTCTCTCAATTTGACAACATGTTTTATGATTGAATCGCCTCAAAAACAAGTTGTTGTGGTGTTTCTAATTCCAATTGCCTTCTAAGGCCTTTTTGTGGCTACTTTTGACATCTTTCAGAAATCATTAATTTAAATTTCCTTTTGATCAACAAATTGTTAATGAAAATATCAAAATTCAGCATGTGAATCCAAGGAAATTTGTGATTACTATTTATAACGAAAAAAAGAGATAAAGTATGGACACAAAAAAAAGCTTAGAAAACTCCTAAAATTGACTACATATCCAAACCTAAAACATTAAAACAAAACCAAAATGCATAAGCATTTTTTTGCTTACAATTTTGTTCCATTGCGTGCTTGCCAAATGTTAAAGGTGTTTTCAGCCCTATGTAGTTTTTTTTTTAAATCTCAAATTTACAACTTTGGTTTATTGATTTGCATCAACGGGTTGCTCCAGTTTTCAACATTAAAAAAATGAGAAGTATTTTAGTTTTTTGCTTATGCATCAAGAAGAACAATCTCAAGCTAACATTTTGAAAACAAAAAGGAAAAGAATGTTCAAAAAAGTCTCCAACAATCTTGATTCAAAAATCCAAAACTTTTCCAAAAAATACAAACAAAATTATGGAAAGGAAAATTGTTTTTCTATGTTCAAATCCTTTTAGTTATACCAATTCATAGTGTTATTGTAACTTAAACAATTATTAGCCAATACAATTCAAAAATTAAAACAACAATCTATTAGTCATAAGTTCAATTTTCTTATTCTCTTAACTAACCGATTACTACAACTGTTCAGTTATTAGTTCTTGTAACAAACAGATTATACTTTGAACTTGTTAATCAAAAATTAAAATATCTTCAATCAAAATGTTTATTGGTTACTAGTTAAGTAGACCAATTACTATATACATTGAAAATCAAGTTAACAATGCTTTTTAAAGGCCAAGCTAACCCCCATAACCAAACATTGTGTTGCTTTGTATATGTTGTGATTTTATGATCACTTGTGTTCAATGAACTGATATACTTATAAAGTTAGAAATTCTTAAATTAATTAGTGCCATGGGCGTCCTTGTAATTCTAAGGTTAATAGTGATAATAATTTATTATCCTTTATCAAAAGATGAAACTAATGGGGTTAGTTAAATGAATCGTTGGTGGTAATATTCAATAATCATGTAGGAACTTCTAAGAAGGATTAAGATAAGGAAGGCATATTTTCATGGAAAGTATGTGGATCTTGTGTAGTATGGGAGAAAAGGGATTAGCAGTACTTTAAATAGAAAGAGATTGTGGATCATTATATTGTATTACATTTTACATTATTATAATCTATCTCTTCTTAAAAATAAAGTGTGCCATTAGAGAAAGGGAGAATATGAAAATATAATTTATGTATTTTTTGAAATGGAAAATGGTTGAGGAAAGTAAGCATGTTTAATTGTTTCTTTTTGCACTTTGAGTATAAGAGGAAAGGGGGAGAGTAGCTACATTAGTTTATATAAAGTTCGTTACTTCTTTGTACTTGTACTATATGCTCTCTAATTTACATTCTAAAATAATATACATATTTTGTGATAAGGAGATACTTACCATTGGAAGGCAGTGGTAGTGAGGTAATATCTCATTTTTGGGTTCTATAGAGGGTAAGACATTGTTGCAGGTGATAGGTAGCACCATCAAAGGGTTTGCAAGGGGTTGCAAATGATAAAAAACACCACCAGAAGGTTCTATAGGTGTTGTGGAAGGTAGATAGTAGCTGTGGGCAGCTTGCAAACTCACTGGCCATCATTCTAATACATTAGAGGTACTTTCTGGGGTGTGGAAGGTACCTTACCCACCAGTTTCATTATCCTAATCTATTGCTTTCTATATTTCTTTTGGTCTCACACCACTAGAATAGTTTATAGTTATGATGGTAGGGCAGTGGACCTAAAGGACAGTCCCTGCCATCTTCTCTTTCTCTTCACATAAGTTCTTAATTATTTATAATTTGAGTAGTTGTGGTATAAAAAACTACTAATTAGTACTTCTGTTCGTCAAGCAGAATTTTCCCTGTACTATTTATTTAGTTGAGTAGTTATAGGGATTCAAATCAGGGTAAATTCAATACTTCACTATTAGGGTAATTTCAATTAATACTAGACATTAATACTAGTATTAACTGACCTGGTCTTGAACAATCAAAGGGGCGTGGGCACCCATTTACCAGCTACCCTTTGTGCCATGGGGCCGTCCGGTGGTAGGCCTGTGTTTTGTAATGGGCCTGCTTACCCTACCTAATGTAAATCACAGGGTGAAAATTACCATGAATCTAGATATAAGTAGATCAATGACGCATAGGAGGGTGAAGGTTCTTAAACCTACTAATAGTTGTAAGGTCCTTCGCTTTCTCAAATATGTAGGGGTAAGATCTGTCCTGTTTTCTAGGCGGGTTATTCATGGATATAAGTTGCCCTCCAAATGGACTAGCAAATTTCTCTGAGTGCTTTAAAACCCAGAAGAACATGCCAAAAGAAAAAAAAAAAACATGGCATGTTGGGCAAACATGTCTAGATCGTAATATATTATAGTCTTTCAATAAGGTCTATTTGCATGCCAAAAACTCTCCAAGAGAAAAGAAAGAAGTGAAATATAATGAATTTATTGTATTCAAAAACTTAGTGAGAAAGGATATGTAAATAACATGCCCAAAAAAGCTTGTGCCCAAGTTTGTTCACATCTAGAATTGTAGACATGTGGGCGAAGAAGAAATTTTGCAACATTGTGGGTAATATGTTGACACCACCACGAGGAGCAATGGGTGGTCAGAAATTCTTTGTAGTTCTGGCTTGCTCCTCTCTCCTTCTCTGTAGCCTCATGGTCTTGCTCAGTAGGGAGGATTTCAGTCCCGCCGACGAACACAGAGAAAAATTGGTAGAACAAGCTGCAGCAGTTTCTTCTAGTGAACATGTTCCACCAGCTGAAGTAGTCAGCTCTGCTGCTGCTGCTGCTTTGCAACAACAACATACTGGTATAGATCCACCAGAGCCGCTTGCAGTGGTTGGTGCTGCTCCCAGCCTAGATGATCAAGTTGTAGAGCCTGGGGTTTCCTTAGATCAAGAAATTGTAGCTCCCGCAGATCAGTCAGCTCCATCTCCCGCTGATCATCAACCAGCTGCATCTCCATCTCCCATTGATCAACCAGATGCATCTCGAACTAAAAAACCAGCTACTGCACCTCCCATTGATCAACCAGCTGCTGCATCTCCAACTGATCAACAAGCTGCGACATCTCCCCTTCATCAACCAGCTACTGCACTTCCAACTGATCAACCAGCTGCTGCATCAGCTCCCACTCATCAACCAACTGTAGCTGCTGCCTTGGAAGAGTCTGGCGCTGCATCTTCCACTGATCAGCCAGGTGGAACTCGCGGTATTAGTGGTGGTGATAGAGAGTCTAGTACGACTACCACGCTGCCTGCTGCCGCTGAAGCTCTAATCCGGGAACTTAGAGCAGTCGCAATGCGAGTTAATGGAGGAGAACCTGTTCAGCCTCTCAGTGAAATCGAGAGGAACGAATGGCACCAAAAGAATCCTTGCATCAGTCGAGAGAAACTTCCTTTGCGGTACGCTGCCAGGAAATTCGTGAAACATGTGGAAGATGCCAGTCCTGCAGCTTGGGATGCAGTGTTTCGTGAGTATGAGATTCTTCACCGGACTTGTACTACCAAGGTTCAAGACATTTCCCTCTACTTCCTCGAGAGAGATACGAGCACCCCTGCAGGTTGCAACTATCTACTCTGTAATACGTACCCTGAATCAGGATTGGGTAACCAAATATACATCACTGCGTCCTGTGTGATTTACGCGGTTCTTACACAACGTGTGTTGCTTTTACCTTCCACGAATACACTGCCAGACATCTTGTGCGAGCCTTTTGAGGGCTCCTCTTGGAAGGTGAATGAGGAAAGGATTGGTTTTCCGGTGCCATCAGCATTCTGGTTATCTACTGAGCAGTTCCTTTCGGAAGTCGACCGTTCTGTGGGATCTCAGGACCCAGCTACTACTACTGTTCATGCCACAGATATGTCAATGAGATATTACTGGAGAGTTCAACCTGACAATAGATTCTTTTGTATCACCGAGCAGAAGTTCTTACGCAACGTGCCATGGGTTTTTCTCCAGGGCAATCAACACTTTCTTCCCAAGCTTTTTGTAATTCCAAGCTTTCGCACGACGTTAGAGTCCCTCTTTCCGTCTCGATTGGTGCTTACACATGTCCTCAGACGTTCTATTCTACCGGGAGACAGTGTCTGGCAGCGAGTGGAGCAAGTCCGTGAGATGCAACCGGATCATGCACACCGACGCCTCGGTATTCAGATCCGTTACACAGACTCGCAGCTCGAACCGTTGCACCTGTGGGAAATGCGCGCCCAAAAATGCGCTTTAGAGAATGGCATGCTGCCTCAGCATGGGCAGGCGGCCGCCAGGTCCGACCTTACAAGAACTTCGCAATCCAACTCGTCCACTGCAGAATCGAACCCCGGGGATGCTCAATCCGTTGACGATTCAGCAGCTTCAGCTGTGAATCACACCACCACCGTCGTCTTTATCGCTTCCCTATATGACACCTTGGAGAGATATCTGCGCTCAGATTACTTGCAACAGCCACCAGCAAATACAGGCGAGCAGGTGACTGTTGTGCAGCTAACTAGCAATCATCAGCAATCCCTATTCAGCAGAGAAGAAGATGAGCAAGCTCTGGTGGAGATTATTCTCTTGAGCTTGTCAGACGATGTGATTGTCAGTCCTCGATCTTCATTCGGGAATGTTGCTCACTCATATGGAGCATTGCAACCATGGGTGATTGCATCGCAAGACGTCATCGAAGGGGATTTACAGCAAGCCGGTTGTTTGAAAGCACAATCACTAGAAGCTTGTTACCACACTCCAGAGAGATACTTGTCTTGCCCACATGATCCTGAGTTGCATGGCAGCTCCGTCTTGGAGCTTGTCCCTTACATCAAGGATTGTCTCCCTGGAGAATATCCTGATTCGATTCAGCTTATAACTGATCTCTAGTAAATCTACCCCGCATTTCAACCACTCCATCTGTAGTTGTAGAGCACCATCAAAGCTTCCAATTTTCTCCTTCATAGGATTTAGATCATTGTTCCATCATTCGGATGCGCCTCTCAATCACAAGAGTCTAGTCCCATTTTTTGTTGTGGTCCCTTCCGCCATAGAGTACAGTTCATTGCTAGAGCATCTCCAGAGGTGCTCAGTATGTGACCCTGCAAAAATCTCTCACATCCAGGTTGTACTTATTTACTTTTCCAACGCCACCCATCGCATCTTTTTTTGTTTGCAAAATAATTCAGATCCTCGAAGGTTTGGGAAAGCCAAAGTTTGTTCACTGGGTAAACTTGTATCAGCAAGCTAGAGAGCAAAACACATATCTCATGATGATTGTCAGGAAGAGCATCTCCCCCTTCCTTTCCTTAGCTGAAATTTCACCAGAACATGAAGCATTCAGCTTTTTTGCCTCATGAATTGCTATTGCCTCAAAAATGTAGGAAGCTCGATTCATCATTTTCCTGCAGACTCACTCTGGTCATGAAATCAAAGGCCAAGTTACACAAAATTTCCTTCAGCTCCATATGCCAACCAAGCGTTGTCCTTGGTTCCAGCTTTCAACAAAACCTGATAGACTTTACTCTTCAATTCTTCACATCGGTCTGCATAAAGAGAGTTGTTACTCTTCAATTCTTCAGATCTGAATTATACACTAGTCCAAAGGACGCCAAACAACGCCTTCCCTTCCTCTTCCACTCAGCATTTCTATGATAAAAGAGCCAGAGGTCTTCCTAAGGCCCTGGAATCTATCCTGTGGAACACCTGTAGTTGCACAGCTTCCACATAATCTCACACGGACGTTGAAGCGACCACATGCTTCATACCAGCAGGCTGCTGCTCAATCTTCATTCCAAATTCCTTGCAGCAATTTGAACACTACAAGTATAATTCCAACAAGGGTGAAGGAACCAATCACCAAATCTCTTTAGGATTTGTGAAACAAAAAAGCAAGTAGATACCAGAATATTGGCTTCAATCTAAATTACCATTCACACAAAGTGTTAAGTCAATGGTGACTCCGTGTTAAGAACCGCATTTCAAGATTACTATTCACATGTGAAATGTTTGGTAACACAATTTCCTATGTGGCATCCTACATGGCATGCAAACATTAAATCTTCAGAAAATTGTAGATTTACAAAGAAAAATGTAGTGTTATGTATATGGCCCAAATAATTCAATGCTAGCAAACAATTCATCATTGCTCACCAAAGGTGTAGCTCTCATCCATGATTAAGAAGGTCCATCAAAGACAAAAAACGAAGGAAAGAAGAAATTAGCATGTTCATATGCATCAATTGAAGTCTAATTGAGGAAACCATGGCAATTTAATTGAGAGCATGGGGAGGTATTAGCTTTCATCAATGTAAAGTGGGATGAACATGCTAGATTTTTGGACAATGTTAACCCTTGTGATTAGTTTGAGACGATGGTAACAAAATGGAAAAAAATCTTTGTGATGGTGATGAATGTTAGTCTTTCTTTGCACATGAAAAATGACCTGGCCTACAAAGACAAATGGGGATCCATTTTTTAAAAATTCAAAAAAAAATTTAATCATATGTTAGGAATAGCTCAAAATGAAAACTATTGGGCTATGAGTATGCAAGACAAGATTTCACACCATCTACCATGGTTTTATGTTAAAATTCATGGGAAAGAGGCCAATGTTTAGTCCTCTACACACCCAAGATCTAATGTAAGATGCAAACAACATTCACCATCCAGGACTCAAACTCATTGTTAATGAACCAATAGGTCTCAATGGCAGTGGCATAAAGATAGAGTAAGTTTTTCTTGAGTATGAAGATTTGTCAAGAGCTGAGGATAGTTGGGGATTTGGGAAAGAAATTTTAAGCCTTGATCAAACTATAAGCCCACAAACCATAATGCCACTTCAACATTCATAATCTTTCTAAGAAGTGATTCACAAAGCTATGGCAAACCTTGGAAGCATCCCAATGTAGAGTCCAATGTAAGCTGTAAAAAAAACACCATTAAAGACCCCAATGAAGACCCTTATGCACACTGGAGTCAAGACTTTAACACATAAGCTTAAAACATTGAATTCAATAAAAAAAATCACAATGTAAGATATGGAGGAGAAAGGAATGTTGACAACATTGGTGTAAAATGCAAGTATTCGTCCACACAAAAAAACATTGTTGAAACCACAAAATGGGGAATTCATTAGTTAGTGGATTCTATCCAACAAATGCATGAGATAAACTTGGTTTTGAAGGAGAAAAGATCAAAGCTTCAAGAGAATATTGTAGATAAGTAGTTAAACTATTACAAAGGTATGTAAATTCTAAACCTCTTTGATGATTTTGTTAAAGGATTTTATCTTTTGAGATGAATGCTCAACTCCCTGTGCATTGCATCATTAAACCATTTTTGCCTTTCAATTGTAGATGTTTGTTGACTTCAATTGTATCGAACATCCTTTGTGCCATGTCCAGTTTTGGATTTTGCTACATCTCAAAAATAATAACCCACATCAATCTTTCAATTGTAGTTTGAGTCTAAAATCATAATAAATTATGTAATAAACAACAAATGGTGAAAGCATCCAATAGAAATGCAACATATAATTTAGTTTTGGTAAGGAATTCCTTAAAGGTTTCTTGAAAATGCATTCTCCATGACATAGTAGCCTTGTTTATGCTTCCAATTATACAACAATTCCAAAATTGTATGTTGTCCTTCTTTTTTGGAAGGAGTCATACCAAGTGATGAGTGGATAACCTTTGTTATTTAAAAGATAAGGTGGAAAACCATGTTGAAAGGTTAAATTGTTAGATGTAAACAAAGCATGATAATGTGCATTTCTATAAATTGCAAATCTACACAATACTTTAGAATCATTCACACTTCCAAGAAAACCCACAAAGACATTAATAAATTTTTTCTTACAATCTACTAAAGCTTGTGCTACCACACTATACCCACCAAAATTGTGACAATAATAGCCTTTGAAATATACAAAAGGTATAACAATAGATATATGAATGCCATCAATGGCACCTTGCACATTTGGAAGACCTCACCAAACTTGAAATTCATCAACAAGAAGTTTCATTACTTTTCCCCAAGGCCAAGAAATTAAAAACCTATATTAAAAAATGAATGCATCAACAAACTCATGCAAAACTAAAGATACTATAGACTTTCCTATGTCAAAGAGTTCACTACACATAAGGAAATTGACACCCTGAACTAGGTTATAGATAGAACAACAAACACAAATTTCTATGGGTATGGACTTGTGGTAGGTGGTGTCTTACTTTTAAAAAGTGGGTTGTAAATGATCTACAATGCTGAACATAATCATTTTGTTCGTGTGGAAGTTTTCTAGTTACTTCATAGAATTGTGTCAACAAAACCTAGAAAACCACGTAATGTTCTTGGGCTTGACCTAATGACCCAATTCTTGTGACAACAAATTCAAAGAAACGAAAGCCAAAGCTCATGCAATGCAACAAAAGTAAGAAGAATCCTAGAGTGTTGCTCAATTGGTGGAAGGAAGTTGGGGTTGAAGAAGGGCACTAAGCTTATAGCTTTTGTTGCAAAAAACAAATTTTCCTAAATACATCAATCAACAAGGCAATGCATATTGTGAAAAGAATGTAATCTATTTTAGTATCCATGGACAATTCAAGGAAAGACATAATGAAAAAACAAAAAGAAATAAGAAGGAAAGATAAGCGTTGCTTGGAATTAGTGCACAAAGCTTAAAGGAGAAGAACCCCTAGAATGCCACTTGGAGTCAATGCACAAAGCTCAAGAGAAAAGAATTGCTAGAGCGCTAAGCTTGGAGTTAGTGCATAAAGCTCAAAAGAGAAGAACTTGTAGAGTGTTGCTTGGAGTTAGTGTGCAAAACTCACAAAAGAGAGCAAAACATAGCAAACTGTTGAGAGCATTGTAGAGAGGAAGAACTACTACAGAGAGGAAGAACTGTTGAAAGCACATCAAGAAAACAAAGCTCCAGAATGAAGAGAAGAAGAAAACATTTGGAGCTTGTAGGAATGGGGGGGGGGGGGGGGGGGATGGGAAAAAGAAGTGACAGTGAGAAAAAAAATAGTTAAAAGAAAAGAGCTAATACCATTGACCCTCTGTGTGAACTTAAAATGATGTGTTGATGGTACGTTGAGGGTATCAAAGATACCTAGCACCCTGTTTGAGCTCCTCGTTTCTTCTAATGGCCTATTGTAAGGTAGCCGACTTTGAGATGTAACTTTGTGATAGATGTTAGGCTAATGTTAGGCAGCTAACCCTAGAGAGCCCTAACACTATGTGTGAACATAGCATATTAAGATACAGAAACAAAACCAAGACACTTGTCACTTGATTTTCAATGCTTGGGCAGAATGGAATTATGCAACCAGAATGAGAGCTAACGTGTGAAGAAAGCTCCAGGGATAGGAGGGCATGAAAAGAAAAGACAAATTTGGCTATAAACCAGTGCTGGCCGTTATGGCATTTAGGCAGGTTCAGGTGATAGGTCAGGTTCTATGGGTTTTTTTTTGGTGAAAAATCACCAAAAGCCCACACTGCCCAGATTTTCTGACAAAATCCCCTTTTTTTCTTAAAAACAATTCGTCACATGTATGCCTATTGGGTACACTTCAATGCTCCTGGAGAAAACTATCATCAGTTAGGCGAATTATGACTGAATCGCCTAATTATGACTGAATCTATGTGGGGATACTCGTGAGTACTGCAACACTCAAAAACTGAAAAAAAATGACCGCTATGGACCAGAAGTTTCTAATTATCTTGAAGTCACCATTGGAACCTGACCAGGGAGTTGATCATTTTACAAAATTGAGTTAGAACCTTAATTGGTGATGCTACCTTGTCCTAAATAGATTCAAGTTATTTAGGTACATAAGTAAAATTTCATTATAAATATATTAAACTTGAGCTCACATTTTAAGCAAGTTATATTACAATTTGATTGGTTGTACATAATAAATATTATATAATCTTTATTTTGAATTATGTCTATTAGTTGAACAAATAAATATTGCACAATTTTTTTTTGAGTTAAATTGTGTAATGAAGATGGAACTGAACCTGATCTTAAATGGAATCAGCTGCAAATTCTTTGTGAAAATGACCAGAATTTAAAGTTTTAGAAATCCAAAAATTTGATCTCAAGATAAATGCAAAAGCTTCATTAGGAAAAAAAAAAAAAACAGCTGGAACCAAGATCAAAGGTTCCTTTTGAAATCGAGAGCCAGACAACACTAGTATATTAAACTGGATATAAGGTTTAACAAAAAAGGATCCTTTTCTACTCTTGGCTAATTACTGGAATTTACCATAAAAAACTGGTGAATTTGGGTCACTGTTACATGGAGCTATGCTTTGTTATAGATCAAAATTAAAAAGTTCAGTCAAAATTTGGAGAAATCCCGCCCCCCTCCAAAAAAAGTCAGTGGTAACTAGTTCTTTTTTTCAAAAACTTTTGCCCATGACAAATATTTTTTTCTCATATAAAAATGAATAAGCTTATTTAATTTGTGAGAAAATTTTGGCAAATTTTTTTCATGGCAAAATTGAAAAACAATTCCTGTTAATAACATAGGTAGGTAATTTGACTGCAAAATGAAAATTGATCCAAAAACAAATGTACTTGATCTGGGTCTCCAGTTGTCACCCACACTTTGGTTTCATGTTCAAGTCAGTATTTTGCACCACATCTTACATTGGTGTGAAGTCTGGACCAGTATGGGGCAGGCGTTTGATTTTTGTAATACCCACATCAGTTTCAGATGTTTGAAAATTTTCAGAATCAAAGAACTGGCAGGGCCAACTATTTGAAAAAAAATCAGATTCAAAGAGCTGTTGATTCTAGGTATTTCAAAGAAGCGCTGGGTTTCATGAAAGAACTGACAAATACCCCATGGTTTTAGGTGGATATTTCATTTCTTTCAAAAGAATTGGAAACTACAGTTATGTATAATAACCAGGTATTTGATTTTCTGAAAACCGTGATCATATATCAAAACCATGTATGTGCTTTTTTGATAATCACAGGTATATATCAAAACCAGGTATTTGATTTTTAAAACCACAGTTATCAACTTTGATACCCGGGTTGGTACCCAGGGTTTGGTTCAATTCCTGCCCCGCTGAGAGGGACGACAGTCGAGACCAGATATTCTGTGAATTTAATTTAAGGAAAACAACATGAAATACAGGTTGGTCTCCAGCTGTCACCCACACATTGGGTTCATGATTAAGCCAATTTTTCTTTGAAAAAAGCCTTCACTGATGCCACGTCTCTTCCCTCTGGTGATTTGGACAGAGCCAATAAACAAGCAACAAGTGTTTCTTTTTTTTTAGAATGTTCTTTCACAATAGAGTTTGGCCTGTTTACATCAACAACACTGGAGGATAGGACTCAGGAAGCTGGGATCTTGGTTGGTGCAATTCAATCTGCTTCAATGATCAAATTCTTTTAAATGGTTTTTCAATTTGGGAAGTTCTATTCTTTTTAATATTCATCAAAGACCAAATTTAAGGGTTTTGGACTACGGACTTTTTCTAACTTTTCCAATTATTTAACTTTTAACAAATGACATTGTAAATTTCTTGAAGCAGCATATATTTTAGAGGTTGCAGTGCACAGCAAAGGGTATCATCCAAAATGTAGCATTTATAACACATTTTTCTACTCGATTTAACCCTGAATCCGAGGAATAGTGCAAAAATATATACAATGATTGATGGCTTAACACAGCCATTTGGCTACAAGCCAATTACAATTCATCTCCCATTCAAGGAATAATCTCTTTGCAAATTGAACGATGATAGTTGTAAGTTTGAAGTATGAAGATGTAGATCTATGTAAACTCAACTCAATTAGAAACTTTAAAGTTGTTCACCACAGTATTTTAAATCATGAAAATTTAATATTATCTTGCATTTTGATCTCTCAAATTTGTATCATTTTGGAGTTCTTGTTGCGCAACTTAGAGCAACTTCGGCAGTGCTCAGTATGTGACCCTCAAATTAAAATTGGATGCAGAATGTCAGAACATGTGGCCTTTGGCTCAGCAAAATACTTTTTGCCCATCATTTTTTCCCCAGTTTGCTGAGGGTGGTGAAGGCCACAGCAAAGCCTGCCAGTGAGGAAAATAATAAATTTGATCTGACTGCCTCTCCTTGTTTCTGGTTGGCCACTCATAATGATGGGTTCAGGTGGTTTGTTATTACCGTAGTACCTTGGCCATTTCAACACATGTCCATCCAATAATTAATTAATTTTGAAATTTTCATTTCAATTCCTAAGTATTCACTATTTTCCTTCACAATATTTTTTGATTTGGAAGAAATATCTTTTGAAAATTTCAACATTTTTGTAAATAATATAATTAGTGTCGAATTGGCCAATGTACTCGGGTAGTAGTGTCCCATGTATTTACAGTCCCAGTTCAGTTTTATGGGTGATGTTATAAAAATCTCTCACATAATTAAACTTGAATGTGAGAAATATTTTTGCAGGGTCAAATACAGAGCACCTTCGGAGATGCTCTTTATCATTTAGGATAGATATTACGTGTAAGAGCATTGCCACCAGCAACTGCAATTTAATCCTCAACAGAATTCATTGCATCTGGTTCGAAGTTGAAAGAACTGTCCCAGCCTCACGAATAACCCTGAAATATTAAGTGAACCACTATTAAAGTCTCATCACTTGAGCCAATCATTATACTTGACCCTTCCAAAAAATCAAAAACATAGATTTCCTGTTTTCTATTCTGTTCCAGGGTCTTGGAGGTGCCCTAAATAATGTGGGCAGGCTGAGGGAAACAAGCTCTTCGCAGTGAATTTCCTAAATCTCATTGCTTTAGTTCATCCAATTAATGTGGTGGGCATGTTCTAAAAATACTTTTAACCTTCAAAACTTTGTAGCAAAAGATGCCTTCAAGAGAAGGACATATGGATTTACAATTTGCAATATTGATGGCAGTGTTTCTTTTCCTGGCAAATTTTAGCCAAATCACTACCTCAAAGATTGAAGAAAAGGGGATAATTATGGGTAATTCATCAAATTTCCATTAGTGAAGCAAAAAATTCACAATAGAGCCCACCAAAAATAGACACTTGTTGCCATTGCATGCAATTTTGTATGTGTCAAATTATTCCTATGTAAGATTAAGTTTTGTCAATTTCAATCTTCCCCAAGAAAAAAGAATCGACTCTTTCTCATCAACTCCTTTCATCTTCACCTTTGCCATCTCTGTTCATTAATTAAAACATGCCAACACCAAAAATTCAATTACAATGGAGTTTCAATTACTAGAGCATTCAACGACAATGGAGCTTCAATCAGTTCATGATTTGTGCTTTAAAGTATTATGTATATATATATATATAGTTGTAAAAGACACAAGCCATTATGACATAGTAATTGGAGATTTGAGGACTATGGTATTTGTGATTACAATTAAAAATATAATTATTGGTCTTTGCCAGGACTCTAAATGCACTATATTCATGGCAATCATAAATGTTTTTTACAATTACAAATGTAATCATATATGTATGTATTTTTCACATTTTGACGTAGTGAGTTCTTTTGAAAAAAGAAAAAATTGATAGGCATTAGACACTTTACTAGGCTGAAAGGCTATGGCCTACAAAATGTTGCAGCCTAAAGCTCTCCACAAAACTATACCCTCCTCCAATCCCTTGATTCATACTGATTTTAAGTGAAACACAAGCACAAATAATTGTTGTCTCCGCATTAGAAGGTGTTTTGATAGAAAATCTAGTCATTGAACTTTTTTGGGGAGTATGGTGGCAAACAGTAATACTTTGGGTTGGTAGAGAAATCTTGCTGATTTTTTTCCCAGTAGCTCACATTCAAATTAATTAATTGATGTAGCATTTTAGACCTTTCAATGGTTTGATCAAATTCAAATTTCATACATTTTGCAAGCGTTTTTTGTTACCACCTAGGTAAGTTAAACATACAAACACATAGCTCATAGAAGTTGTGATGCAATGAAATTACAAATGGTAAACACTAATATGCTAACATTGTTTCATTCTAGAATTTTGTATTTAAACATGTTATCTTCAAACATATAAAGTCTATTAACAACAATTATAGAAATTAGGGGTCAAACTTAACCAAAAATGCATTTCAAAATACATATCTACACAATTATGATTTCTACAATGAGATCAAAGCATAGTGGGGTATTACAAAGGTCCGTCTCTTTTTATATCTATTGGACCCCCTTAATTAAACATGTTGTAATTTAATGGCACATTCATATTGCAAGTTTAATTTTCCTCACGGATAGATGCATTACTAAAGTACTATTCTATGCATAGCATGTCAAATTTCAACAAGTTTTAAAATTCCTACCAAATCCTAGAGAAAAATCCAAAACTTTGTCTTCTAAAGAAGTTCAAAGACAAAATAAGGAATGTCTTAAACAAAATTTTGCCCAAAATTCTTACCACAAACATCTTAAGTACTAATGTACATAAAATGTATGAGTGTGACAAAAACCAAGTGCCTTATTGCAATGTACATGAAAGCATGGTCAAGTAAACAACCTTTGTACCTTGTTACAAAAACTTACAAGTAGACACAAAAGGTTTTTGATGCATTGAAAGTAGAAATATTATTTTATTCAATGATTAATATGAAAATAATCTTTCACTTTAATATTATAATTTTTGAAAATGAATATCTTCATGCAGATTTAAATAGATTTTACAAAAATTACATTTACTTGCAAAAAGTTTTCAATCTTATAAAATGGGTTGCAAGTAGATGAAATATTGAACTTTTTTTACTTTTAAATTAATGGAGCCTTAAAAAATACATGTGTACTATAATCATAACACAAAACTTCTAGTATAAAAGTAGGTTTGAAGGGTGAAAATAGACTACATGGGGGTTAAAAATGTTGTCACATTGTACTATTTTTCAAGGGTGTCCATGTTTGAACTTCAACCATAGTAATTTTGGAGCATATTTTTCCAAAATTTTTGCATAATATGGTAAACCATAACACAAAGAATTCAATCAAAAAGAAATTTCTTTTTTCCAACTTATATTATGTGATTCCAAAATATATTTGTGGCAAAAAAATGTACGTCATTATGTATTAAAAAATGCAAATATACTCAAGAAATGATTGAAATGATTTTTAGTCTTTATGAAATTCTTAGTATTTATTGGACATTGTGATTCCATATAAGTATAATAAGTTTGTGAACCATGTGAAAATTTTGATAATCATCATATCACAAATGGTTGTTTTTGGGGGTGATGACCATAAGTATGTGGTAAATTAACATTTTGACAAACTATCACTTTCAAATGAAAGATGACAAGATATGTGAGATGGGCTATTTTTTTATTTCATTTTAAACATTTGTTGGTTAACTAATTCAAATCCAAATCAATTGCAATCCAAAAATAAAAATAGGCTTTGTTTCACTACATATACCATAAATATATCCATTATTCCTTGAATTTAATCCTTTAAATTTTATTTCTTTTCTCAAATAATATTAGATATCATTAATTTTTTGAAAATTAAAATATCAAACTCAAACATCAAAAATTAAATTGAAAATTAAATGTAACACACTTTGTAGAAATATATATTAAATACATGTCATGAAAGTGCCCAAAATGGCCCCCCATAATGTGAATTCACCTTGAAAACCAAATTGACCCTATCATGTTCAAATCTACTTTTCACCCAATTTATGATACCAAATTTTTCAAATTTTGTATTCAACTTATTATAAACTAAATGGAAGGCCATGGTTTTTCATATTTCTACTTTAACAAATTGGTAATCTATTTTCATGTGTTTATTTCAAAAATTATGTCATTTTCAAATTGCATTTTGAGCACAACATTTTTTAAATCTATTTTACCATGCTTTCACCTTATAAAAAGTTTTTAAAAATAAAATTTCTGAGAATTTTGGGCTATTGATAGAACATGGCCACATTTGGTAAATTTTATTAATTTTACTTTCATAAGTGAAAATAATAAATATTTTAAATGCATTTATAAAATTTGAAACAAAATTATTTCATTTGACATGAAAAAAACAAGAAATCTAAAACAAGTTTTAGGAAAAGTGAAAAAAAGGTGAATTTGAAAATCCTAGTAATGAGTCTTTAGTGTTTCAAAGGGGTTTCCCCAATCATGCTTGGATCCAATATTTGAAAACATAATCAAACCATCATATAATGCAGATATAAAAATATGAAAATAAAATCATATTGTAGATTTATCTTTATTCTTTCTCATCAAAGTTATTCTCTAACTTTAACATGAGTTTCTCCATATTTCAAAACTACTTCCTTTATTTTTTATCATAATTTTTCATTATGTTGTAATGTAATACTCCTTAATCATCAACAACACTTTTCTAGGAATCCTCTTCAAATCCTCACCATAAACTTCAATTTGAATCAATCCTCATAAGTCTTAATCCCATGTAATAGTCTTCTTACTCCTTTGTCCACCCTATCAAATGTTGGTATTACCTTTATCTAGTCTATCCAACGAGGATGGCATAGTTCTACCCTTAACATTACCCCCCCTATAATTTGGATTTTGTCTTCAAAATCTTGTGCATGGAAAAGTATGAAAATACATTGGCAAGAATAAGTACAAACTCATCCTACTATTCAAAATTGACTAACTATTCCGCCTCACTCCATACTATAGTTAAAGTTGTCAAAACCAGCATGACATACCCATTTTTGTGTTGAGCATCACAACAGTATCTATCCTAACACATCTGTCAAGACGAACACAAGAAAATCCTTGGTCATACTTGGCCTACCCCCATTACGATTAGTGACTGAAAATGGGTGTCACTATGGCCTTGCCATTTGAATGAAAGAATATCTTAAAGCAAAAGAAGAATTATGGAAATTCCAATATTTCACCATGGGAAGATTATGGAAAAATGTAATTTTCAAAAAACAAAATCCATAAAAGAAACCAAACTCCTTCAAGATATCACAACTCTACCATTAATCCCAAGTTTCTACACAATTCAAAATACCATCTTTCAAAAATCCTCACATAAAAATAGACCTACTACATGGGGGCCAAAATTTGTTAAGTTACTATGCTCTATAATGAATCTAAGCACAATATCCTTGCCTTGGTAGGCAATGCTAAAAGAAAATGAAAACCAAAATAAAAGTATACAAAATGAATGCCTTGTAAAGTTTGCATTAAGAAATGCTACTATAAATGAATTTTTATTGATTCTTTTTCATTATTAATGTCTATCAATTATGAGAGCATTTATCGGAGGAAATTATCAATGATAAGTCTAATCATCCAGAATTCAAAACTTTATAAAATAGATGTGCAATACTTGTGTAAAATTGTATATGATCATTGTATTTTATGTTATAAAAAACCCATCATTGTTATAAAATATAGATTCAAACACAAATTTCAAATGTGTAAAGAAGATGGATTCACAAATCTCAAATTTGATTAAACATGACAACATGATTCACTTACAAAATTGGGTTTTATAAAATCAGCAAATCTAAAACATGTCATTTTTTAAAGGTCGTGCAAGTTACACCATATTCCATATCTAACAATTTAAAATTATTTATGGCTACCTTCTATAACACTCTTCAGGTGTGGTTTAATTGTATGGGGGCCCCATCAATGTGCGCACGACATGTTGAATAGTTTTTTGTGCCTCTGGATTTGGGTCATACATGTCATGGATTAGTTTCCCAAATGACATCTTGGTTGAATTGTCCACAAAATATTCTACATCTCAATCATCACCCCATATGACATTTGTTAGTCTACACATCAAATATGCTTCAAATTTCAATGTTGTGGCATGTTGCTTAGTCATTTTTCGAGGGGGAATTTGTAGTTCCTAATTTGCTGTAAACAAAAATAATAAATTTGGGGCAACCCACCAACACATTTTTTTTTTGTGTTGGTGGCATTTTACTGCTTTGCAAACCCATACAATGATGATGTCACCTTTTATAAGTGCCCACCTTCACCTCAATTGCACATGTGCCTATGCATACAACATTTGGTTTGTTTGCTAAAAATGCAACATCATATTGTCCTTTGATAAGTTGTTGTGAAAAATTCCACAATGATGTACTTGCATTCATGGGTAGATGTAAGCTATGATGGTTCACTTTTTGTGACTTTATGGACTTTCTATAGAATGTACTCTATTCAAATGCCACAAACACATTATAAAATTAAAAATTTGACAAAATCATTAGGGATTAAAATTTCCAACTTGAATAAAAATATTTATTAAAGGTCAAAATTCAATAAACATACACCAATCATATAGTAATGAATTTTTAAAGTGGACATATGGATTATAATTTGGGTTTTGCATTAACATTCAAATACATTTTTTGTTATAATTTCATTTCAATATTTTTTATAAAGATGCAATGTATGATACATGATGGGAAAAAAAAAAATGAATTGAAAAAAATTACAACAAAAACTTTACTGAACAAATAACTATAGACTTTTAAATGACCAGATTTGGGCCATATTTTCAAAACTCCCAATCTTGGTCATTTTTTGTTTGATTGATATTTTTTTCCCCTTAACATATATAATAAAGATTTCTTTAAATGGGAAGCCTTTCATATGGATTTTATTAATTGATTAATCACCACGTACACCCATTAAACATTAGTTTTTAAATTTTTTTGCATTCTAATGTTAAGTTTTCCATTTATATGGACTTTTGGGATTGGGATTCTTTCTACTTATGAACCACTGTAGCTTGCATCTACCCTCATAATGTTTATGAATACCCATGCCAACTTCACACAATTTTGCTTAAAGGCGACAAGTCATGTTCACATTTCCATATCCAGCCCCCCTTGGAACAATACGATATAATTATCAATAATGGGGGAGTATTTCGTGTTATAATCCAACATTTCTCAAAAAGTTCCTCCATTCCACCACAATGTGTATGCTTCCATGGTTTCTATGTGGATGGCAAGGAATTTGATGACACCTGGATGTTTGCACGGGTATGCCAAGGTTTCCCTAATCATTGCTTACGTGTTTTTTGTTTTTCATCCATCTTTGATGTCTTCCCCACCAATTTAATTGTGTTTGGGATATGCTTGAATTTTTTGATTCACACCTTGTGCACCACACCATAACCACCCAACAATGGGAACACATTTGTTGTGCTTGGAATCCATAACACACCATGGCTTCCAATTTGGGCTAAAAGGTTTTGAGTGCCTTCTTCCATCCATGGTACAAGCCTCACCTTTTTCTTCGACCAATTTTTTGAGAATTTGACCCATCATGAAAAACTTTCCCACGAGTTTGCCACCTCTATGGTTGAATGCACTTTGTCCTTTTGTGAATAAACGACATCAAACCATTGCAACAAATTTGTGGCTAAATCCAAAATTTTACATTCAAACCATTCCAAAAACACTTTGAAAATTCGAGGTTCACTATATTGTGAAAATTTATCTAGTTTTGCCATTGTATGCTCCTTAAAAAATGTCATGATAATTTCTTGGATTCTTCATGTTGCAATTTGCTTAAGATCATTGTTTTCAAGCTTTTGATGTTTTTGGGCTTGCATTGATGGAATGCTCTCCCCACTGGACATTTTTGTAGCCTTTTGTTTGTGTATGGTTGAAGGTGGGTTGCTCAAAGGTCTAGGGGGTTAAGTCCCAAATGATGTGTGGGGTAACTTGTTTTGGGGGGTTTTGGTCAAATTGACTGCCTCATGGTTGTCCACTTGATGATGGCCCACCCAATGGTTGTCTACTCGATTGTTCACTTTATGACATCCTTTAAATTTTGGATGATAAAAACCAAAAGTTTTTCCAAGCACTAATTATTAAAAACAATTAGAGTTTCGAAAAGTCAAGGTTCAATATGGTCCAAAATGCGAAAAAAGATAGCCCTTCACTAAGGATTTGATCACCTCAACCCACCCAAGGTTCCATGCAATGGTTATAAAGGGGGAACCAAAGACACAAAACCCAAATGAAAACAAAGGTGCTCAAAAATGAATTATAAATTACATTTTAAAAATCATACACCTTGAAAAACATTTTTCCAAAATCAGTTGCCATTGGATAGCTAAAACAAATTCAGTCACCATCTAACGGTTCTTAGATGGCAACTCAAAATGCCAGTAGATCTGTTTATAGCAATCAAGATACATAGTTTGATGGTGACCAAATTTAATTGGTGTAATAAAATGGTAACCGAATTCAGTTGCCAACCACATGTGGTGACTAAAAGGTTTTCGGTTGCCACAATTGCATGGTGACCAAAAGTTTTTTAGTTGGCATGCCCATGTGGCGACTGAAAACTTTTCAATCACCATAATGTTTTACCCCTCCCCCCACCCCCATTTTTTCCCCTTTTTTGGCTCCCCCACTTGATGGTGACCGAAACCTTTTCAATCACCACCTTTTGTGAACCCCTCTTAAAAAAATGGGGGTACTAATGGGAACTTGTTGGGAACTTGAATGGAACATGTTGTAAACAAATGGAAAATAAAAAACAATCCTTTTTTTATTGGGAGCAAAATTTGATGTAATTTTGTAACACATTTAAATAATTTAGGCTTCGTGTTGGTATGCACTACCATTGATGATAAACTTTTACACACATTTGGAATTGTATAACAAAACTGCAATAAACCAAAAATGAAAAAAGATTTCTCAAAATTTTCAAAATGCAATGTGTTTTCTTCTCTTACACTGTACAAATAAAAATGAAGAAAGGCCATGAATGTTGTCCAAAAAAAAAACCATAGTAAGTTTTCAATAGAAAGAGAATAATTTTTTTTTCAAAAGATGCATGTAATAAGAATAAAAAAACAAGAAATCCAAAAGGTTCCAACCATATACAAGGTTGTTATATAAAGATATCATTCTAGTAGTTATATAACAAATTTTGAGTTAGAATAATTCATTTTAACCTATTATGGAAAGGAATATAATAGGATGAAATACTATGGGAGCCTGTTGTCATCCTACTTGAAGGTGAATGTAATCTATAATGGCTCATTTTTTGTGTCCCATTGCAATTTTCTACAAGGTGTAATGAATTAACATGCCATTAAACCATTTATATGCATGATTGGGACTTGGTTTAAGATTATCAATTTCAATAAGAAACTATCTATATAATTTGTGCACAATAAATGTGCACCCACTATGTAATAATGAACTTTTGAATTGAAAACATATGGACTATTTAATCGACCATCTCCTCTTCCCATACACATGAAATTTTCAATATCATTTCTAAAAATATACTTTATACGGACTTAATATTTGATAAATGAAAGAAAAACAAACAAAGATTTGAAAACTTCATTACAAAAGTTTTAACCAAAATATAATTATGGACTTTTGAATGACCAAAATTTGGACCTTGTTTTCAAAAGTTTTTACATGGGTCAATTTTGTTGGATTGATAATTTTTTTTTTGTAAAATGTAAATAAAAAGGATGTTTAAGTGAATATATTTTCATATGAATTTAATTAGCTCATTAACCAACCCATAGTCCCCCATTTATGTTAATTCAACACCAAAAAATGGACTTTTCATCTATCAAAAATGAGCCACTTAACCCTACATCTACCCTTAAACCATTTTTGATAAAAATTCATTGTCATTAGAATTAGAATTATATGTTTTCCATTCACTCCAATCACATCATTATGCCAAAACATGGCAAATATAACCAAACCCATGACTGGGTTTGTAGCCCATATGGACACATCATTTATCCACTAATCATATTTTTATCCTAGTTGTATGCCATCAAATATTACATATATAATATTAATATAATATTATATTAATTACATATGTATTAATTTCAATGTAATCTAGCCATTGGGTAGGTGGGGAGGCCTAAGTAGGTAGGTAAGTAGGATGCTATTTATTTATTGGTGACAAACCTTTTTTATTAGCTCATCACAAATGATATTTGCAATTTGAATATATTTGGTGCATAAATTGTGTGTAGACCAATATTTTTTCACCTAGTTATATAGTTTCCAAAGTTGAACTTGTTGCCAAAAAATATGGGATAAATTTACAACATTATCTCACATCATCCTTTGTCGCATACAAAAGTACCCAACTTTGACCATTATTATATTTTTCATACTTTGTCCAAATGAAAAGAAATAAATTTCATTCTTAAAGATTTTTCCAAAATCTACACATCTATAATTTAACAAAAATATCAAGTAATTTGACTGAAAATGCATTTGAATTTTCACTATTTCAAACATTTGAATAAGAATGATATCTTGAAGATTTTTTTACTTTTTTTTCATAAAACAGCTTGTAAATAAACATATTTAAAATCGACATGGTTTTTTTGGTATGTATATATATGAGTCTTACCTACCTACTTACCTACTTACCTATAAATAAGTAGGGTAAGTAGTATGATAGTTAGGTAGGGTTATGAATAGGGTATGAGTATATATATATATAATATGTTTCCCACCTTTAAAAATATAATGAATCAATATATAAAAATGGTATAAATGTTGTACTTATTATTATGTGTTATATTTATTTGTAATTATAAAAATGACTTTTAAATAAAATATGTTATCTATGAAACATATGATATTATTTTCAACATTTGAAAATTTTATACGAAGTATTAAAATGATTTAAATGTCATAATTATTAATTTATAAACATATTTTTTTAATTTCATATTTTTTTACCAAATTTTATTATGAGTAGTAAATTTTAATATTATTTTTAATTTTTTCAATTCATTAAATATGATTATATATATATATAATATTAAAAAATCCAAGTTGTATGATTAAATATTTTGATAAATTATTAATTTAGATCAAATTTTATATTATTTGCTACCCATCACATGGATGAAAAACAATGCCATTTTGGGGCATGTGATTTCTTTTGAAATTCATTGGATATCATTAATAAGAATATATTTCATTATTTAATGTCAAAAAATCTAAAAAAATATTCATTTGAATAAACTTTTGAGCAAGAGTCTCAACTTAAATTTTTTAATTATAATCTAAGCATCAATTTTTTATTTAATTTTATGTGTCAAAAAATTTGGCAATTTGTTTTCCATTTTTTGGAAAAAAATTTTAAATTAAAAAAATGCCCCAAATTTTGTTTTAGCCACTATCCAGAAATTCACATTAAATAATTAGTGACTTTAAGGCAAAATGTTGTAAAAATTATAAGGTATTAGTTATTTACTTGTGCAATAATTATTTGTTTGATTATCTACATATTTAAAATATGCTTACTAAGTACATATGTCTACCTTCTAGTTTTTCCCCCTTTTATTTGTTTTAAAGTTTTAAATTATATATTATTAAATAATTATATGCTGTTCATGAAAAATATTTTTAAAGACATTATTCCTATCCATGAAGACTTTTAGTCATGTAGTCATATCCATAGTTACAAAAATATGACTAGGCACAAAAACATGACATATATGACTATATGACTATATGATTAGAAATGGTCACTAATCATATTTGTCACAATCATAGATGTCAAGTTTTGGCATAATGCATTGTCATTAATGAGATTTGATATTCATGAATTATGGGCCATATCCATTCATCCAATTCATTTTCAAATTGTAAGACTTTACATATGATTGTAGTTAACTAGGTTTACATTAATTGTGATGAACTTTTAAATGAAGTAACTTGTTTGCCCATATTGTTGTATAAATATCAATTTTTTACAATATTGAAGCTACTCTATAATCTAAATATGTCGCATCTAATGGCAAATTCCACCTCATTTGACTTCTACGATCTATTATCTCTTTTACTAATAGTTTTCCCCAATATTATTATTACATTATCAACTAGCGCAATTTCCTAACCCAATCGATTCCCCATTCAAAATTGCATCCAACCCGAGATTATTTGTTTCGTTGAGCATTGTAACTGTGTGAAGAGATATTGAAGTTAATAATGCAAAGGTAGGATCATCTTTCAAATGTGGCCCTTCGTTAGTCTCCTCCAATGTCAAGTTGGCTTGGTTTTTAGCCTAAATATTACTTATGGTGAACCCCCACCTGATCATTTCCCCATCATGTTGTACCAAGCACACTCTAGATTCAAACCATATTCAAATTTTTTAATCCTTGGGTTATACCACCCTTGAAACATTTGATAAAACCAACATCATCATGTATTAGTTGCTCATGGGTACAACAATTCACATGCCTTCTAAATCATGGATTTGTCATATTAACTCCCTTATGTAATAATAGACATGTTAACATTCCAAATCCATTTCACGTATGTGCCCCATGCTTGTGGCTTATTGGGTGTGTTAAACATATTGTTTTCCCAATGTTGTGGCATGGCCACTCAAAGATTGAATTGTTTGTATAAGCACCAATGAAATGGGGCCCTACATTGTGGACATCTCCTCCTTGCTACCATTAAAGTGATTAGACATTGCAGATGGTACATGTGTTGGCAAGTGCCCAAAATCCATGCTCCTTTTGGTCCAAATGGGGAGCAACAGATATTGCATAGTTCCTTTTGCATGAAGGGTTGAAGTGTGGCCACAAGAGTTCCCTTGGTTGTTTTAACAAAGCAGTGACATATTCTTAATCTAGCTTGGGGTGCATTGCCCAATTAATGCTTGCATTGTTCACCATTTTGGGTAAATTGTTAAAAAACATCTTGGATATCCTACACTGTGATGTTAAACCATGTGATCGAAACCTCCCATCTTCATGATTTTCTATTTACATTCTTAAGAGCTCCACTTCCATTTGCGTAGCTTGAAATTTTACCAAAATACATGCAAAATGCATGTGGTTCAAATTTCGTTTAGTGGCATTCACAAATGCTTTAGCATCTCTTCGATACTATTTTTTCATATCAATCAACATTTGATGGTAGCATTCAATGTTTTCCACAAAATTTAGGCATTTTTTTTCGCCTCAATGGCCTTCATGAACGCCTTTGCGATGCTTGTTGTTGAGTAATAGCATCTTGTTCTAGCCCAAAACACTTTGCTTAACATGTAGCCAATTCTCCACATAGTGCATCATGTTCTAATGTCACCTCCTGAAGTTGCATTTGTATTACACCCATTTCCCCCCACAATGCCTCTAGAGCATGTTCTACAATGTAAGCATGTCTTCTAGAGGACAATATGTTAACATCTTGTGCCAATTGCCTTTGACTGTTTATTATGTCAAATGGTAAATAAGATGCCATCTGAACCACAATATCCAATTATGTTGCATCCATGGGGCTGTCTATGCTCAACGGTAATTAAGGGGGACTTTGTTCCCAAGGGCATTGAATAATTCGATCACTCATCACAATATCTAAATCTTGAGTACAAGGAGTACTCGATGTTGTTGTTTCAAGCACAATTGATATTGGTGGTATCAATTGAAAGGAGAAAAGGGGAGTGATAGGGGCAAATGGAGGACGAATTCAAGGTCTCCTTGTAAAAATTAAAGGAATTGTTGTAGGAGGTGGGCAAGTTTTTGGAGGAGGCCGTGGATTTGCCCCTACAGATTTATCCGATTGGTACAAAGGCACATTATCAGATTGGTTGCCTAGAACGATCCTCCAATTGGCCTAAACCCCAAGCACCACCTCCATATAAACCATCCATTCCATAGTCAAAGGCATTTTGTTTTTAAGGAAAAAATGGTTCCCCATCATGGCCATGTAAACCTCCAACATGTGTGCCTACATATGTTCATCCATGCAACTTGTATATTAGGCATAATTATTTTTCTTATGGGTCTTATGCCTAGAAGATGACCACTTTTTGTCAATGTGGCACCACTACACATAGGAAGAACATAATGTGTACGATCAAGGCTGGGAAGGTTTTGTCATCCAGTATCTACTACAATGGTTGGGTCTTCAAGTGTTTTGAGCTTTACCTCATGCCATCTCCCTTTTTCACCATGGCCCCTAACCACTTTTCTTTGGTCTACATCGTTTGTCATTGAACCCATCGTCTATTAATAAATAAGTAAATGTAAATTAAGGTTAACAAAAAATTAATGTTAAGGGTGGGGTAAATTAAGGTTGTTTGGAGAAAAATGTATGATAAATTAGTATGGGTTCCTCCAAGAGGTTCAACATTCAAGTCTAACACACAATTGTTTTCATAATTTGCGTCATGAACTTAAAAGCCCTCCAAAGGACTCCCACTTTCTTCCAAGTGTATGGCATTGATTACTCAGCAAATAAAGTCTTCACATGTAAGGAAGAAAATACAAGAAATGAGAAAAATGTGGGTCTTATTGTAGACCCACACATCCCAAAGCCTAAGGACTGGGCCCAGGCCTATTTTGGTTGCCTTTGGTAGTCATCATATGCATGATATGGCATTGGGCCTAGTCTAGCAACCAAATTTCACTATTGATCAAAAATTATTGGTCGCCATCCAATTGTTTATAGGCATTGTAAACTTAGGGCCATCGGATGGCAACCAAAAAGTGGTTCGGTTGCCAACAGACCACTATGGCAATAAAAGGCAACTAAAACAAGTTCGAACACTAATAGTCGACCTGTTTCGGTCACCTTTGGTTGCTAATTGGATAATCGGCTAATTGGCCACCAAAATTTTTTGGTCGCCTTTAGACTTGAAGAATGGCTATTGAATTTCTTTGATTGCTGACTATCCACACATCCCAGTGGCGACCAAAAACATTTGGTCACCATCTAATGACGTTCGATAGCCACGTGTGGTTGGTACATGGGAACACCATCAAATGGCGATCAGATTGTTTCTGTTGCCAAATTTTTTGGGTGCCCCTAGTTCTGGGGTATTCTTAATTTAACCTATATAGGGAGGTTTGGATTTTTATTTTCCCTCCTTTTTTTTTTGACATGTACGACTTTAGTTGTTTAGGACAATTGGTGCACAACATTTCAAAGAAAAGGGGGGAAGGGACTCCATGCACTTTTATTTGTTATTTTTGTGATTCTAACTTTCTATGTCAAGAAATTAAGTTGAAGGAGAGATAATTGAGTAGGTTGGCGAATGGGATGACCACATCATCGTGACTTGGGTCTTTGAGGGTGCAAATGTCATGTATTTCCTAGGCCATGAAGAAGGCCAACATGATGTGGATATTTTTCAATTACTGAAAAATGCCATGAACATTATATGTCAGAAATTAAAAATGTAATGGATAGGGAAAGTGTGTCAAGGACATGAAGAACCACAAGAATAAAGGTAAAAGAAATGTTGATATCTAATTTTTAAACAAGGAACAAGACAAGATTATATGATTAAAAAACAAGAACACAAGAACTTAGCACAAGAACACAAGATGTGCAAGACAAATGTGAAAACAATTTTTTTATTTTGCTAACATATGTAAATATGAACATGAAAAGAATATGACAACGCTATGGTGCAAGATCATGCTTATGACTTGTGTTGAACAAATTGAAGGAAATGAGGGGTCCTATGACTATTTATATCCCTTTGGGGACCTAGTTCAAGGAAGCTTTTATGAATGCATCAAGTAAGGAAGTTTCTTGAGAACCTTCCTAATTGAAAGTTGATTATGAGTTAATTAAAATTTAACTGGAAGTAAACTTGGACTTAATTAAGAGTTAATTAAAGTTAACTAAAATTTAATTAAAAGTTAATTAGGACTTAATTGGGAATTAACTAAAAATTAACTAGGATTTCATTAAGAGTTCACTAAGAGTTAATTAAGACTTAATTAGGAATTAATTAAGACTTAACTTGGACTTAACTGAGAGTTAATTAAGGGTTAACTCAAGTTTAACTAGAAGTTATGGAAGATGGTGTTTAATGTTCACATTCATCACAAAGTTTGTTCATAGCTTAGGATCACAATGGCATGAGTGTGAAATATCTTCCATACACATTCAAAGGAGTCTATGTTTTGGATGTCTCCAATTTGCCTAAAAACTTGTCATATGAAGACATCCCAACACACATCCTGACACACATGACTATTTTGACATGATATGACATTTGTTAATTTTCAATTGAATTCTCAAATAAAAAAGGAATAAACATCTTTGCCACTTAAAGATCTATTTAGAAACTCGAATTCTATTCGAGAAGAATTAGACAAATGAATAAAAAATTAGCTTGGATTGAAGTAACCCCAAATGATTTAGATACTTGGAAACAATACTATTCCCTTTCTGCTAGTTCAAAGAGCACCTATGTAGCCTGCCTTAATGGTTCACTGCTTTAGGTATCAACACAATTGCCATTTTGATAGTGTATTATTAGGGTTTCATCTTTTGATAGATATTATAAGTAATTTGGTTCGAATAAATAAAAAAAATATAAATTTTGTCATTCTCTTTTTATTACAATTTTTCACCTAATTTGATGCTACTTGATGGTAGTTATATGGGCAATGCAAGGTTGAGGTGGAAAGTTTTTTTTTTCATCTATTTTATCTTGCTTTGACCCTTGGACATTATCTTTAGTGTATGTCTTAAATAACATGGATGTTGTTTTACACAATGGGAAGAGCCTCCAACCCAACATTTATTTTACATGTGAATTTTTGCCAAATTGAGAAGGCCACATCAATAAGGAATACAAATATATAACAATTTCCACCTTCTTATATTGTAATGAAAAATTCAAGCCATATACTTTGGCATACAATAAATAAACATGAGATAAAAGTAATTTTTAATTATGAAAACATTTAAGGAAAAGGGCATAAGAATATTATTTGGCTAATTTTTGTTCCTTGAATGGCATTCCTTGATGTGGTTCTTAGTGGTACCACCCAATTGTACTTACATCCACTTACCTCAACTTTCTATATGTATCACCTTATGCAACTCTAAAGGATAGTTTTGCAACATTAAACCTTGATTAGTTTGAAGTAGGTCCAAATGGAGAAACACCATAGGTTTAATCAATAGTATTTGTAGAAATGAAGGGAAGAACTACCATAGAGGAGATCCTTGGGGAGCAAGCAAATACTCACCCAAATGACCAAACTAAAGTGGGAATCACAACAATACAAGAATAAACACAACAAGTTCCTATACTTATAGAGTTGACTAAGTATGCAACAACAATTTCAGTACATATCAATCAACAAAGTTTGCCACAACTATTGCCACAATGATCGCATCCCAAGATAACAATGATAATGGTCAAACAATGGGTGAAAGTATGGTAAAGTATACACAAAAAGTAGTGTAAGCAACAAAATACTAAGATCCCTAAAGAAAATGACTAACAAGTAGATGATTTTATGGGGATAATAATTTTTTTGGTATATTATTTCTTAACTCTTGTTTGCATGGACTTCAAAAGCTAAATTATTATAATCATGTTTTTTTAAGCTACTTGCAAGTACTTCAATTGGACCTAAAATTTGTGGCAATTTGAAAAATAAATTTCAAGTACTTGAAAGTAGGTAAAATGTTTTTGCAAGTATTTGGTTTCCTTTTCAAGCACCTCAATCTTGATGTGGTGAACATTCTAATATAATTTTTTTGGTTAATCGAGTTTTTTTTCATAACTAAAATCATCCCCAACCCTTAAAAACAAAGGATATTTTCCAATATACGTTTGGGGTATTTTTTCAAGTCTAAATGATATGACACAAATTCCCTTTGAAAGCTAGAGGGAAGTTAAAGATGCCCATGAAAAAAATTAAAATTTTCATTTGTTTTGAAATGTTAAAGGAAGGTTAAAAGTTTGAAAAACTATTTTTTTTGTGTTTTCAAGTAGAAAATATTTTGCTTCCACCCAAATACTAAATTGTAGATGTACAACAACAAGTGTATCAATAGATCCAACCTTAGACTAAAGGATTATATGTAGTAGAAGGACAACAATCCATAGATCATGAAATGCATGTTATAACATAGGCAACTATAATTAGGGTTATCATGGCATCCATGCGTTCATCATGACTCAACAAATGCATATGGATGCAAACACACCTTGCATCACATCAATACAAGGTCAACTTAAGTCAACCTAAGTCAAAGGGATTTAAAAATTATTAGGGGTAGGTTTATGGGCGACTAAAACTAGGCCTGTTTTAATTGCCATAAAGCCTATGATGATAGAAAAGTTTTGGTCATCGCAAGCTGGGCGACCAAAAATTTTCAGTCACCCAACCTGCGGTGACCAAAATGTTTTCGTCACCAATCGTGCGACAATCAAAAAATTTCCATCAACAATCATGTGGCAATTGAATTTTTTTCAATCATCGCACATCTATGGATCTAGGTCATCCAATTGATAGTGCATTGATCTGCACCATTGATTTGGCAATGGAATTTGGTCTACCTAATAATAAAATGTAGGCCTTGCATGTCAATTTTTATTTTTTCCTTTGAGGTGTGTGGGCCTTGTGTTATTTAGCACCAACCATTGCCATATACCTTGGGAAGGAGGGGAGAACCTTTATGGATGTTTGAATTTTAGATCATCATAGTGCATTTGTAATTAGTGCTAAATTTCAATTGTAACCCTGAAGGTGGAGTCCGATTTTGTTGTTGAATACATTAATTTATTAATGAAACCTATTTTTTGGGTAATGTTTTATTAATGGAGGGAAAGGGAAACCTGTGGAATCTAGGTCAAAGCAAAATACAATATGCCAAAAAAGTAAACGTTTTTAATTTAATTTTGCACCTTTCATATAACTACCATATAGTAGCATCAAATGAAATGAAAGTATGTATGAAGTAGCATTAGTTCGCTCTATTAAGTTTATAATAATCTAATTGTAAGAAAATTAAAAGTAAATGAAATTAAAAAGTAGACACAAAGTACATTTGAAACTAACTAAAAAATATGCGTTCAAACTTACTTTTTGGTTTAAAAAATTAATTAAATTCATATGTAATAAATTAGGAAATGAAGATTAACATATGTTTTAGCAATTCATAAAAAAAAATCTATTTCCTTTTGGTAAGAACCTACTTGACACCTATTTAAAACCAAAAGCCCACAATGAAAAGTAGACATCAAAAGTTACTTGTATTTTGAAAAACCTACGTTTAAGGTTTGAAATATGAAAATCAATGCACATAAAGGTAAAAATATACCATATTTAGTAATTGAAATGAAAACATTCAATGTTTCACAATTCTATAATGGGTTTTGTTGTTATTTAAAATCTATTTATTCCAGTTTTGACAAGGTAATCAAGTTGTTCATTTTATCTTGCTTACACCCGTCCATGGTATTTGATGCCAAAAGACAAGCCAAAGAAAGTGGAATGCAAGTTTTGCAACAATGTTATTTCATACTACAAAGATAGAATGTTCTTTCATTTAGGCTATTGATATGGTGGCAATGGGTGAGTTAGAATTGTAGCATGTGTTCAAAAGCACATCCATGGGTGAAGGGACTATTTGCCCAATGTGGTGGATTTGTCCCTCCACCATTAAACACCATGGAGATACCAATCCATATCCTAAATGGGCAAATAGAGGATGTGGCCATGGAAACACCGAATCCTTCAATAGAAGGAAAATTTACTTCAATGTTGCAAATGGAAAGGGCTCGAAATTTCTACCCCCCTTACAAACAACACAAAGGGTTGTAATAGATCCACAAATAACAACACTTGAACCTTTTGACATGTTTCATTGCCCAAGGGATTGAATTCAGCTAAAAAACAAGATTTGGACAAGAAGTGGGCAACATTCTTTTATGAGGCGAACATCCCTTTCATCCAGCATTCATAAAACCCATGAAAGTAACTTCTGAATTTCAAACCACAATTCGTTTCGTTTCACAAAAATAATTCGTAACCCAACCACTTAAATGCCCTAGCTTTAAGAAATTTTGTAGATTTTGTGGAAAGTCAAGGTCCATTTTCATACAACTCCCTAGTAAAGGACCTAGATGCTCCCACACAAGTGGTGGGATTTGATTGGAATTAGTGGATGCACACTTGCACCCATTGCCTGTTGCATTTTGACACAAGTGTGTTCTGCATCATCATGCAAACAGGATTGGAATTTATATTCATTTGTCCATAGTAAAGTGCAAAATTAGTTAACATCAAGTCGAAGGAAGGACTTAATGTATATATACACTAATAACAAGTTCTTACAAGAATGACTTGGCACTAACCCCATGGCAAAATACAAAAAGAATACAGAGTCTTAAAATTCAATGGACGTTTGATGTCAATGAAATTACAAACGAAAGTGAATTCATCAAACAAGGACCCCACAATGTCAGATGAACTGAATGAAGATCAAATCAAACATGACCCCTTTGAATTCCCTCATGATGATGAGATTCCATTTTCAAAATTGTTTTTTGATTTAACGGTTTAGTAGGTTCAAAGGTCTACCAATGGTGATGCAAATCCGAACATGCCATTATTAGATGATGATGTTCAAGTGTCTAACGCATGCCCCAAGTTGTACATGCTCCAACAGCCCCAAATCAAAATATGTCCATGTAATCAATGAATTCCATGGAAGTGGACCCCCCAATTAGTGTAAACACACCATTAGCTTGAATCATCATCTTGGAGTCGGACGCACAACAAACATTAAATAACACTTTAGACATACAAATGGACACACTTGTTAATCTTCCCAATATTATAATTGATGACATTAGGGATATTACATTGCAGTTAGGTGTGGGCCCACATATGATCACTAACACAAGTGCACTCCAAGTTGTTTAGGGTTTCCAAATCCTTCAAATCATAAAGCTACAAGACTAGAAAAGTCAATAGAAGATGATTTAGACTCTGACCATGCACTAATTAATCAGTACTTCTGGCATCCAAGACCCCCAATACTTGAAATTCCAATGGGGTCAAAATTAATCGCTATGATAGTTTCCATGAATTATCTTCCACCACCTATTGAAGACTCATCCACACATCAAGTTATTCGAGGGAAGAGGCTTAATGTTCAAATAACAATTACTTTTGTAAGTGAACATAATTAGGAACGACCACACACCAATGCTGGCATTTTGGATATTGAGGAACGATGCCCCACCAAACAAATTGTGATAAAACATTCAAGTTGAAATATCATTGTGCAACCTTGCATGGGAGAAACACTTTAGAAGTGGAGGAGGGGTGCAATGATGATGATGATGACAATGACATTGACATTCGTGATGAGGTAATTGAAGCTCCAAATGATAGTGACTACCATGAGCCTTGACCCCAACATCCAAATTCTACCATGAATCATCCTCCTAGGTCATGAATCACAAGGGCTTCACAATCATAAGCATTTGGCATTTTGCAATTCTTTTTCATAGTTTGAACATCATATGCAAATCCACATGGTGGCATAAACATATTTTTTTCCAACTATATATTTCTTTGGTAATAAAATTGTAACCATTTGTTTTGGGACCCTATTTTGAAAATTTGTGTATTTCATATAAAATAATTTCATATTCATAATTCAAATTGGAATATTTCAATTCCAATGGCATTTAACATGATCCGTAGAGCAAGAAAAAAAAAATCACCAAAAAAATCTATTTTTTTTTGTAAAAACCTACTTGACACTTATTTTAAACCAAAAACCCATAGTAAAAAATAAACATTAAAAGTTGTATTTTGAGAAGCCTACTTATAACCTACTTTTACAATTTGAAATATGAAAATCAATGCATATTAATGTAAACATATGTGATATTGATCATTGAAATGAAAACATTCAATGTTTCACAATTTTGTAATGGGTTTTATTGCTATTTTAAGTCTACTTGTTCTACTTTTGACAAGATAATTGAGTTGTTTATTTAATTTTTCTTAAACACCTTAGGCTTTTCCATCTAGGGCCCCTTACTTTCAAAATCCTTCCACCTAGTGCTTTACCCATCGTAAAGGCCCCTTATATTCAAAATCCCACCAACCTTGAGGCTTTATCTTATGTAAATCACAGGATGATAGTTTACATGAATCTAGATAAACTTAGATCTACAAGGCATGGAAGGGTGAAGGTTATTAAACCTACTATTAGTTGTAAGGACCTCCCCTTCTTAAATGTGTAGGGGTAAGATGTGTCATCTTTTCTAGGCAGGATATTCATGGATATAAGTTGGCCTCCAAATAGACTAGCAAATTTCTCTGAGTGCTTTAAAAACTATAACAACACGCCAAAAGGAAAAAAAAAACATGGCATGTTGGGCAAACATGTCTAGATACTGATATATTATAGTCTTTCAATGAGGTCTACTTTTGCATTCCAAAAACTCTCCAAGAGAAAAGAGAGAAGCTAAAAATGATGAATTTATTTTATGTAAAGGTATTCAAAAACTTAGATGAAAAAGGCTATGTAAGTAACATGCTAAAAATTGTAGTCATGTGGGTGAAGCAGAAAGTTTGCAACATGGTGGGTAATATGTTGACACCACCACGAGGAGCAATGGATGGTCAGAAATTCTTTGTAGCTCTGGCTTGCTCCTCTCTCCTTCTCTGTAGCCTCATGGTCTTGCTCAGTAGGGAGGATTTCAGTCCCGCCCACGAACAGATAGAAAATTTGGTAGAACAAGCTGCAGCAGTTTCTTCTAGTGAACATGCTCCACCAGCTGAAGTAGTCAGCTCTGCTGCTGCTGCTGCTTTGGAACAACAACATACTGGTATAGATCCACCAGAGCCGCTTGCACTGGCTGGTGCTGCTCCCAGCATAGATGATCAAGTTGTAGAGCCTGGGGTTTCCTTAGATCAAGAAATTGTAGGTCCCGCAGATCAGCCAGCTCCATCTCCCGCTGTTCGTCAACCAGCTGCCTCTCCATCTCCTATTGATCAACCAGATGCATCTCGAACTAAGAAACCAGCTACTGCACCTCCCATTGATCAACTAGCTGCTGCATCTCCAACTGATCAACAAGCTGCGACATCTCCCCTTCATCAACCAGCTACTGCACCTCCAACTGATCAACCGGCTGCTGCATCAGCTCCCACTGATCAACCAACTGGAGCTGGCGCCGCATCTTTCACTGATCAGCCAGGTGGAACTCGCGGTATTAGTGGTGGTGATAGAGAGCCTAGTACAACTACCACGCTGCCTGCTGCCGCTGAAGCTCTAATCCGGGAACTTAGAGCAGTCGCAATGCGAGTTAATGGAGGAGAACCTATTCAGCCTCTCAGTGAAAGCGAGAGGAACGATTGGAACCAAAAGAATCCTTGCATCAGTCGAGAGAAACTTCCTTTGCGGTATGCTGCCAGGAAATTCGTGAAACATGTGGAAGATGCGAGTCCTGCAGCATGGGATGCAGTGTTTCGCGAGTATGAGATTCTTCACCGGACTTGTACTACCAAGGTTCAAGACATTTCCCTCTACTTCCTCGAGAGAGATACAAGCATTCCTGCAGGTTGCAACTATCTACTCTGTAATACGGTACTTGGATCAGGACTGGGTAACCAAATATTGATCACTGCGTCCTGTTTGATTTACGCGGTTCTTACACAACGTGTGTTGCTTTTACCTTCCACGAATACACTGCCAGACATCTTGTGCGAGCCTTTTGAGGGCTCCTCCTGGAAGGTGAATGAGGGAAAGATTGGTTTTCCGGTGCCATCAGCATTCTGGTTATCTACTGACCAGTTCGTCTCTGAAGTCGACTTATCTGTGGGGTCTCAGGACCGAGCTACTACTACTGTTCATGCCACAGATGTGACAATCAGACATGAGTGGAGAGTTCAACCTGACAATAGATTCTTTTGTATTACCGAGCAGAAGTTCTTACGCAACGTGCCATGGGTTTTTCTCCAGGGCAATCAACACTTTCTTCCCAAGCTCTTTGTAATTCCAAGCTTCCGCACGACGTTAGAGTCCCTCTTTCCGTCTCGATTGGTGCTTACACATGTCCTTAGACGTTCTATTCTACCGGGAGACAGTGTCTGGCAGCGAGTGGAGCAAGTCCGTGAGATGCAACCGGATCATGCACACCGGCGCCTCGGTGTTCAGATCCGTTACACAGACTTGCAGCTCGAACCGTTGCACCTGTGGGAAATGCGCGCCCAAAAATGCGCTTTAGAGAATGGCATGCTGCCTCAGCATGGGCAGGCGGCCACCAGGTCTGATCTTATAAGAACTTCACAATCCAACTCGCCCACTGCAGAATCGAACCCCGGCGATGCTCAATCCATCGACGACTCAACAGCTTCAGCTTCAGCTGTGAATGGCACCACCACTGTCGTCTTCGTCGCTTCTCTATATGACACCTTTGAGAAATCTCTGAGCTCAGAGTACTTGCAACAGGCACCAGCAAATGCAGGCGAGCACGTGACTGTTGTGCAGGTAAGTAGCAGACATGAACAATCCTACTTCAACAGAGAAGAAGATGAGCAAGCTCTGGTGGAGATTATTCTCTTGAGCTTCTCAGACGATGTGATTGTCAGTCCTCGATCTACATTCGGGAATGTTGCGCACGCATATGGAGCATTGCAACCCTGGGTGATTGCAGCGCAAGACGTCATTGAAGGGGACTCACAGCAAGCCAGTTGCTTGAAAGCACAATCGGTAGATGCTTGTTACCACACTCCAGAGAGATATTTGTCTTGCCCACATGATCCTGAGTTGGATGGCAGCTCCGTCTTGGACCTCGTCCCTTACATCGCGGATTGTCTCGCTGGAGAGTACCCTGATTCGATTCAGCTTATAACCCTCTAGTAATTTCAGAATCTGCCCCGCATTTCGACCACTGTATCTGTAGTTGTAGAGCACCATCAAAGCTTCCAAATGTCTCCTTCATAGGATTTAGATCATTGTTCCATATCATTCTTGTGCGCCTCTCAATCAAAAGAGCCTAGTCTCGTTTTGTGTTGTGGTTCCTGCATCTGTGGTCCCTGCAGCAATTGCTTGCAGTTCATTCATAGAGGGCATCTCCAGCGGTTCTCAGTATGTGACGCTGCAAAAATATTTCTCACATCCAAGTTTTAGCTTTTTTTATTTTTTGGAAACTGCACCCATAAGAATAAAACTGGGATACTGACTACTAATGGCAACCCACCCGGAGCAATCAAACCATTTAGCCACTGAGAAACAGGGAGCAGTCAATTAATATGATTTGACTCTATTTATTAGACTCTTTCACTTGGCTTTTCTAGGCCCTTGGAAGATGTGCATTTTTCCCAGGCCAAAACACTCTTCCAATTGGCCCATTGCACATGACTGGTGCACATTATGCAGGATTTTCAGTGCAGGGCCACATACTGAGCACTGCTGGAGCTCCTCTAAAGTCATTTCTTTTTGTTTGCAAAACAATTCAGATGATCCTTGAAGGTTTGGGACAGCCAGAGTTTGTTCACCCTACAGAAACTTGTATCAGAAAGCTCGGGAGCAAAACAAATCTCTCAAGATTACTGTCATCAAGAGCAATGTCTCCTCCTTCCTTTCCTTTGCTGAAATTTCACCAGAGCATTGAACAGCTTTTTTGCCTCATCAACTGCTATTGCCGTAAGAATCTAAGAAGCTCCATTCATCATTTCCCTGCAGACTCTGTCTGGTCATGAAATCAAAGGCCAAACACAAAACCTTCTGCTCCATATGCCAATCAAGCGTCAACAAAACCTGATGGTTACCTTCAATTCTTCACATCGATATGCATAAAGTGTTACTCTTTGATTCTTCAGATCTGCATTATGCATTAGTATGAAGGACACCAAAGAGTACCATCTTCCTGTCCTCTCCCACCAGAATAACTTGGGTTTTGTAAATTTCATTTTGACTACATGATTGTTTCCGAAGTTGCAAAACCCCAACTGTTACTAAACTAAAGTTGTTTTACCAAGTTGAAAAGGACACCTTTTGGTGTAACTACCACCCTTACGTCTCATAGAGATGAGAACTAAGTTGTTAAAACCTTGGTACCATGTTCCGCAACTAGGTTTTAATCATCTTCCTCACGAAATGGAGTGAACTCGAGCATTGATCTAGGCTCTTTTGATTGATGAAGGCCACGTGTGGGACGCTTATAGTTGCACAGCTTCCACATCATTTTGGCACAACTCATATAAACTTCGAAGTGACCACTATTAGAAGTCCTATCTCTAAGGATCTTAAAATCTGGGCATCAGCCAAGTAATGGACCTGGTTGCAGAGAGTTGACAGAAAGCTAACTTAAAGGATTGACCATCAGACAGCGTAATCTTAGGCTCTCTTCCCATATGGAGAGAGAAGGAAACCAATGTATAAATAGGAGAGGAGAAGGAGAGAGTCTGGAAGACCTGGAAGAATCCAGACTAATCTAACAGGGTATGTATAGACATTGTACAAGATGAAAGAGTCTATTAGTGGGATGAATATAATAGTGTCTAACAACCCCCTTCAAGCCCCAATGGACAAGTGTGGAAAGAGATGTTGAGATGGTTGTTTGAGGAGCAATCTTATTATCATTGGGCCCCCTTTTTCTTTTCAAAATGAACGAGTATCTACACACAATAGAGGCTCCTTTCAGCCCATTTTTATTTTCTTACATGTTCTTATCTTCAATTAGAAATATGTAACATGAGGTCAGAGAAGGACAGAGCTTGCATTTCATTTCTAAATTCTATGTTTTTAATCATCTCATCTGGTTGGTGTCATTTTCCCTGGACTTCCAAATGAGCTGGTGTGATAGCATTTGTGAATGAGGGTGGTTGAAGTGGAAAAATTTAGTGACCTGGGGTGCAAGCAACATATTTTGTATATATTTGTTACCTTGTTTTTTATTTGAAAACATGAAAAAAAAAAATTCAAACTTTTAACCTTCTTTTTGACATTTCAAAACAAATGAAACTTTTAGTTTTCATTTATTTTTAAGTACTTGAACTTTATAAATTTCAAACTATCACAAAATTTAAATCCAATTCAAGTACTTGTAAGTAGTTTTTTAAAATATGATTATAACAATTTAGGTTTTGAAGTCCATGTAAACAAAAAGTTTAAAAATAATGTTCCCAAAAACAATTTTATCATCCCCATAAAATCATCTACTTGTTAGTTCTTTTTATCTAGGGAGGTAAGGTCTCAATATTTTGTTGTTACATTGCTTTTGTGTATATTTTACCATGCTTTCACCCCTTGGGACCTTTGAAACTCGTTTGTATAAAATCTAGGAAGAAATAAATGAATGTTATAAAGGTGTGGGGAAACTCCATCATGCAAATGAAAGGTCAATGTTTTATTAAAGCTTATATGTTCATCAATGAAATTGATTAGCATTTTATAGATTACAAATTGATGAATGCCTTTGGTATTATGTATCTATATTTTTGGATGCAACTTGATGTTAAATTATTTTTTTCCTTACATTTTTATTTATAATGAAACATCATTGTGAAGCAAAGAGGATGGTGAAACTCTCATTGTTATAAATTGTAGAACCTTTGACTACCAACTTTTTAAATTTTCAAATGTGCTTCTTGAAGCTCACCATGAAGATGTAAATGTTAAAACCCATGGTTGAGTCATTTGATATGATCTAATGATCAAGTTGTGGGTCACAATTAACAATGATGGCTTGTTTATTCAACAATTAAATGAATATTAGTGGAATTGTGAAGTGAAACCACAATGAGTTGAACATTTCATAATCCTTGTTAAAAAGAATGTAAAGTGGCCATAAATTAAGTTTTAACATATTAATAAATTTTTTAAAATTACTTATTTCAACGATCAATATAAACATTAAGATGTTTATATTAGATGTTTGAATTTATGCCAATGATATTGAATAATCACATGTTTAAAATACATTTTTCAAAATGTATAAATAATTTGTTTTAATTCTATAAATTGTCCAAACAATCAAAGGAAGTGTCGCAACCCTAACCTTGGGTTCACGACCAAGGTAAGGGTTTGCAAAGTTGCGGGCTAAGAGGGAAGCACGAAAGTGAAGGAAAGTGTGAGAGAATGAACCCTCACATTCGCGAAGGAGCTTTCACTTTGAGAGTTGGAGTCTCGGTGGACTTTCGAATCTTTAGGGAACAATTACAAGGGCCAAAACCCATTAGATTGAAGAGTTATTTATATTATTGGAAAGCTATGGAAACATAGATGTTTAAAATGGGTTCGCATCACCCATTTGGACATATGAAACACAAGTTATGGCTCAAAAAAAGGCCGAGAGTCAAATTGGCAGTTTGACTCCCGGCCACTAAAAGTTGGGAATCGACCCGATTTCCTTGCGTGTAGGTGGCATGGGACATACCATTAGAAAGCTCTCAATGAGGGCTAAAACTTTGTTTCAGAACTCGTCTCAATCGAAGGTCTTAACACAAAGCTATGGGGCCCCAAAGTTGTAGGAGTCCCAACTTTGGCAATTTTGGGACTCTCACTTGGGAGTCTCGGGACAAAATGCCATTTGGATGTGGGCCTCGTGGAGAGGCACAAAGTATACTATAAGGGGGAAGGTGGTGCCTTCCCCCCCCCCAAGTCCGAGTCGTGGTGAATCTTATGAGTCCGTGTTGTCCGTGCTTCGGCCTAGCACCAAAAATGCTCAACTATGCACTAACCACCTTGTGTTGGTTTTGTGTAGGTTCGTGTGAGTAGTTGATGCTTGTCACTCTTCCTAGTCATCTCGAAGCTCCAGCATGCCCCTTTACCCCTCTCAAAGTACTACAAGCCAGGGAGCGTGCCCCGACTTCTTACTCTCCCGCTGTTTTCAGTTTGGATTCACATTTGAATCCATTAAAGAGCTTGGGGGTGTGTCATGAAGCTTCAAGTAAATGATACATTAGGTTTTTCTACTTTCTTGGTTAATGCCACTTAAAATTTACTTATTCATTTTCAACTTACAATGTAAAAACAATATTATATCAAAATTTTAATGTAAAAATATTTAAACATAATCTCAGTAGATCAGTTTGAAAAATATTTTTAACTTACTTTTAATACAAGGTGAAAGCATGGTTAAGTGTCTAAAAATTGACATTTTAGAACCTATAATTTAACATTAACAATTTTTTTACAATTTTAACAATTATCAAATCATAAATCTTATAATTATTTTTTATGTTTTTAATCATAAATCTTATAATTATTTTTTATGCTTTTAATCATAAATCTTATAATTATCTTTTATGCTTTTAATCATAAATATTAACAGACCAACTTATGAATATCCCTAAATACATTACTTCAAAAGTGGGGTGCAGTTCATTAGCTTAAATCATTATGGGACTTTAAAAGTGAAATAAATTCATTGCATTTTTGTGATTTCACCTTGGTTAAAATTATTTCATTATAATATATTATGTAAACATCGTTTTTCACTACTAATTGACATAATTTACTATTATAATTTCTTGTAGTAAATAGGTTTATTTCTATGTTGTTTTAAATGCTTTATATGTGTTATTTTATGATATACCCTATATTATTTTAGGCTATTTTAGTTATTCTTACTTATACCTTAAGCAATTATACATCATTCTACTTTAAGGTATTTTAATTAGCTTTTTATAGGCTATTTTAGTTATTTTAATTTATATCCTAAGTAATTATACATCATTTTACTTTAAGGTATCCTAGCTAATTTATTATAAAATTTTAAGTTATTTTAAAGTAAATTATTCAATTAACCTTAGGTTATTTTATTTTAAGTTAATATATATTATTTCAAGTTATATTTTAAATTATTCAAGGTCATTCTACTTTATGGTATTTTAAATTATTTTATCATGTTATAATAACTTAAAATAATTTAAAATAAAATATAATACTTAAAGTAAAATAACTTAGGATAAAAAATAATAACCTATGATAATATAACATAGAATATCCAACAATAACTTATAATATAATAATCAGCAATAGTTGTAATATAACATAAAATAACCAACAATAATTTATAATACAATAGCCACCAATAGTTGTATGTAACTTAAAATAACTATCAATAGTCACCAATAGCCATTAATACAATAGGCACCAATAACCATTAATAAAATAGACACCAACAACCATTAATAAAATAGACACCAACAACCATTAATAAAATAACTATTAATAACCACCAATAACCATTAATACAATAGGCATCAATAACCATTAATAAAATAGACACCAACAACCATTAATAAAATAGCCATTAATAACCACCAATACCCATTAATAAAATAACCATTAATTACCACTAATAAAATAATCATTAATATCCATTAATAGAATAGCCATGACTAACCACCAATAGTTTACAATAAAATAACCACTTATAGTTTATGGTAATTTAACCACCAATAACCATTAATAAAATAATCACCAATAGTCACAAATATGATAACCATTAATAACCACCAATATCCACTAATATAATAACCATTAATATCCACCAATATAATAACTACCAATAGAATAAACATCAATAAACATATATTAAAATTATTTAAAATTGCCAAAAAAAAAATAAAGTGAAATAATCTATAATAAACAAAAATAACTTAAGGTGAAATAATTTACAATAGCTTAGAATTGTCAATAATGGTATAAGGTGAAATAATCTTCAATAGTCAAAAGTAACCAACAATAACTTCACATTGTCGAAAATAACCTAAAATGAAAAAACTTAAAATACCCAAAAATAACCTAAGGTGAAATGGACAAAAATAATTGAAAATAACCATAAATAGTCGTAAATAATGCAAGGTGAAATAATTTAGATTAATGAAAAAAAACTTTATAATAGTTGAAAGTAGCCTAACATAATTAATATTATCATATTAACAAAAACATTATCCATTTATTAAACATTTTCTTTTTCAAAAGAAAAGTCATTGAAATATTATTTAATAATGATATTCAATTTTTTCTTGTTCAAATTGTTTTACATTTTCAAAGGGAAATAAATGTAGTTATGTAGATTATTGAATTTTTTTTTTAAAAAAAATTTCAAATCATTTCATTTAAACAAAATCTCAATAAGATATGAATTTTCAAAATTTATGTTTTCATAATGTGAGCTATGTACATATGTTAGGTTTTTTTACCTAGCCTATGTAGTGACACATGTTAGTAACTCATAGATTGAAAATCATGAAATTATTAATAATCTTATATATTAATTTCCATGCTACCTAATTAATTAATTAACAAGTGAATGGCTTAATAAATGTATTTCACTTAAGAGTAGCCTTATTTCACTAAGTATTAATGGATCAATTCATTGTTCATAACAACTAATCCCCATTCATTAAGGGGCTGACTAGTTTCACCATGGTAAAAATATTCAAATCCACTCAAAATCTAATGAAATCTAAAGTAAATTAGGATGGATTTTGATATATGTGATTAATATAAAAAATCCATGCAAAAGATTTTTTTTAAAATTGTGAAATGGACTCTCCAAAAAAAAATTTATAACAATCACGTCATTTTAAAGTTATAAATTTTTTAAAAACATGTATTAGGAAAGTTTCAATCCACTTCACTAATAAAATTTTCATTTGATGATGTTTTATTTTTTAATTCTTATTTTGACATATTTTTTGAATTCACATTTTTCATTTTCTTTGTGTGACAAACGTAATGTTGTCATTTCAAAAGTCCATTATGAGTCCATAATCTTCTTAAAATTCATCCAAATTTTTAATTATGATTCCCATTAAAGTTTATGACAACATGAATAATTAAAAAATTGATAGTGTTAATTTTGAATATGGCTTTAAATTTTACAAATTTTGTATATAATTCATAATAATTACAAATGTGATAATCCAAACAATCCCCCTACTCATGCTTTCACCCTACACATATATAACATATTTTGAACTCAATATTTAGTGCCACTATGGTAAATGGCAATGATTAAAAAAAATTCAACTTTATTTTCTTGCACTCATGTGTAAAAACTTTGTCTATGGTAAATGGCAATGATTAAAAAAAATTCAACTTCATTTTCTTGCATTCATGTGTAAAAATTTGGTTGTAATTTCAAGGACTACTTTTTATGTCTAATTGACTATGTTTTCACCTTATAGTGGCATTAATGTTTAAATATGTAAAAGATGAACATACTTTTTCCACATGTGCATTCATGAATAATAAATTGCATAATTGGTCAATAAATTCATAATTGAAAACATAAATGTTTGCATGTTTACACAAGGATTTTATTCTCAAGATAACTTCCATTATTAAAAGGTTATTACAACTTGAAAAGATCATGAAGTCCAAATTTGTGTTGCCACTTAAGACATTTCATTCTCTTCACAACCCAAGCCTTAAGTGTTCTTCTTCCCATGATTTGGAATGAATCGTGATTGTGTTTGGTTCCTTATTGGGTTTTCCAATTTATTAAAATTTGGGTGTGGTGGGTGGAATTTTGAATTGCATTTGATAAAGTTTGATTTCAAACTAGGATTCAACTCCCCTTTAAAATGTTTATGTTTAGTTTATAACTTTGAAGTTTTGAACTTGGATGTATCAATGTCATTTTTTGTGTTTCTTTCTCCTTCCTTTTTAGAAATGGAAACACATTTTTTATTGTTTTTTTTGGTTGGTGTTAGTTAGACTTGAAAAATTATTTAAAAAATAAATAAATAGCCATTTTGAACTATTTTGAAATATCCATGTTTGCTAAAAATTGACTTAACAAATGATAAGAAACCACCTAATACTTTGTAAAAAATACACAACAAACTAATTAGGCACATCAGAGGGCTTTCCAATTACCACTTGCGCATCGAAATTTATATTTATAAAAAAAATCTTGATCTAAATCAGTGTTTTTCTTTCAAATTTTATAATGTTGCAACAATAGTGAGCATCCCCATCTAGGTAGATTTCAATTTAATTGGTGACATTTTTGTGTATAATCATTAAAACAATACCCAAGAAACAAACTTGTGGTGGCATGCACCAAAAAAGAAAAAGTAAAGGCTGAAATTTAGTAACGTTTTTTGAAAAAAATGGAATTTTGCCAAAAAAAGACATTCAATGCCTCTTTTTGTCAATTTCTTGCTAAAAATAAGGCCAATTAAAAATCTAAACTAGTGTTGGGTGGTTCTCCCCCATTGGCTTAAAACTAACGTCAATTTTTAGTTTGGTTCTTAGTGAAAACTAACTAATGAAAATTGCCATGAAAACCTACTTGGCAATTCTCATTGGAGATGACAACTACCTAATGAGAATTGCCCAAGTTCTCATTCGGCATCAAATGTGAAAATTGAACTAGTTCTCACATTTTGAGAGAGGTCCAATTTTCATGATAAGAAGAAAATAAAATTATTTTTATTATTTATTCTTATTGTGTATGGAAGTGGCTACCACATTAGGGTTAAGGGTTAAGGTTTAAGTTTGTTTTTAAAAAGGTTCCAAGCTTCTTAGGCCCATTGTGCTCTTGCACAATTTTACACCTTCACATTTGCTTTTTAATATTTTAAACACTTTTGTTTCTTCTTTTGTTAGAGATTTTTTTAATATTTTTATTTTTTAAATATTTATTTATTTTTTGCTTTGTTTTATAATGTTTATAGTTTCAGTTTGTAATTTGTAAGTTGTTTTTTTTCTCTTTGTTGTTTTTGGTTTGCTCCCATGTGTGTTGTTGTTCCCCCACGTGGCTACTCCCCAATTGTTGTTCCAAATTGCTACTCCCTTGTGTGGCTCCTTGCTTGTTGTTCCCTTGCATGACTACTCCCTTGCATTGTTACTACACATCATTGGTCCACATCCTTGTTGCCCCCTTGTGTTTGTTTTCATTTTATTTTTTAATAAGGTACCTTTGGCACCCCCTTGTTGTTGCTACTCCTCACTTGCTATTCCCCTCGTGGTTGTTCCTTGCTTACTTGTTGTTGTTTTTCGTTCGAGTGTTTCCCAAGATGTTACTCCCTCCTTTTTTGTTTTTTTTGCAAGTAGTCTTTGGAGTTACAACCAACAAACAAAAGCTAACAAGTAAGGTGATAACTTTTCATTTGATCATTTTCAAAAAAATTCCCTTAGTTTTTCAATTTTTTGTACAACGTTATGATACAATTTATTTTTGTTTTGATTTTACAACAAAGAGAAAGAAGAGAAGAAATTGTCTCAAACTTGTAAATTGTTTTTTACTTTTTCTATAAATAAAATTAATCCATTAAATTATTTCCATTATTTCTATTTTTCTATTTAAAACATTCTTTTGTACTTTTATTTATTTTTTAAATATAATTTTGACATTTCATTTATTTTATTTGGAGGTTAACCTTGATTATTGGAAGAAGATTGGTGTTTGTTTCATAATTTTCATTTTCCATTTCAAGAAAAGAAACAAGAAACAAACCCAAAAATAAGAATATATAAAAAAGATAAAAATAAAATATGAAAAAAAACCTTGACATATGAGAACTAACTTGTGAGAACCACCTTTGAAAATCGGTGGTTCAAAATTTCCTGAAACCCATTGACCCTAAAAACTACCTAACCAGATTTTTTTTCTAAATTCTGAAATTGAGGCAGTTTTCAAAATGAAAATTTTTATAAAAAAAATAACCAAGGCGGTTTGGAGAACTTGCCCCAAAAACCAAAACTAACCATTCTCACAAAAAAGTGAGAACCACCCAACATTGGTCTAAACCACTTGCCTTAGGTTGAAGTGAGTTAAGTCAATAGTATAGTAGTTCGATCAAGCTCACGATGACTACGCCAATGATGGGCATTCTAGAACATGTGAGTTTCAGTTTCTCTACCTTTATACCCCTTCATTAAATTTGCATGATGTTGATTAGTTTCTCGTTGGGCATGTCCTTTTTGGCAAGTTCATGGTTTGCAAAATAAAAAAAAACCTTTTATATAAAAATCAAGGACAAAACCCATCCATAAAAAATATAAGGCAAATGAGAACATGGATAGACACAACCCAAAGAAAAAACAAAAAAAATAAATCAATGGGAAATAAGGAAAAAAAAACCCAATGCAAATAAGACCCAAGGTTACAAGATGACAATCAATGATAACAAAGAAGACTTAAGCCAAAAAAATAATCATTTACCACAAATCGGCTAGTGATGAAGGTGTGCTAGCTATGAAGTGTGAAAGAGATGAAAAACTTCAACAAAGTGCAATAACCTGTTGAAAAATTGCTATGGTGCACGTTGCAAGGTTGTGGACATACGTTGTCAATAGTGAGAAATGAGCATTGAGGGGACTAAAGAAAATCGTTGATAATGCGTGATAGTGGTATGTGCACAATTAATTAAGAATAAATCAAAATTATTAAAAATAATAAAGGTCCTTTTGAAAAATGGTTGAAAAACAAAAAAAAAAAACTCCTCAACATCATGTTTGGAAAACCAGCATGACATGTATGCAAGCTGCAGGTTCATAAGACATGGCATGTTGAAAGTGTGAACTAAACATAAAATGCTGGAAATCAGGACACCCCAAAAAATAGTGAAAATCAAAGATATTTGTATACCCACAAAAATAGTGCTGAAAATCAACGATTATTTGGGATACTCACAAACCTGGTAATGCTGAAAATTAATGATTATTTGGATAGCCAACAGTGAGTTGTTTTTCAAAATTGTGAGGTAGGTGGGTTGGCGATCATCCAAAAGAGGACTTAGCAAAATTTGGCTACATATTAGAGAAGAAAGTACAAAAGTTCAGGAATTGGGCTACACACTGGTGACATGCTAGAATCAGGGGTTTTTTTTTTTGTCCCCCAGATTTTGACTGCCGCACGTTGATGCACGTTGATCGCGACAACATTTTAGAAATCAATGATTAAAACAGAAAACAGTAAAAATGTGGCCACTGACTACCCAAGGCTATCTAAATATGGCTGCTATTTTTGCTCAAAAAATTGCAAAATTTTCAAACAATCAAGAGAATATTAGACAAAATATTCCCATTTCGGATTCTTTTCGTCAGCATGCGAAAAGTCATCACAAAACAAAACGCTCCCCAGAATCTCTTATCTTAATTTTGGCGAGTTGGAGAAAAAAACCCTCGTAAATATGGCGACAAGTTTTTAATCCCAAAAAAAGCCTTTGTACCTGTAGCAAGGGCTTTTCTTTTTGGTCGCCACGATGCAATATTTCACGAAGAACAGAAACACTGATACCCACAAGATGCATGGTAATGAGTTCATAAGAGACATGCCATGAATAATAAAAGTACCCACTTCAATGACTCTGACTGGCAGCGTTGAAAGAGTTAATATGGACACAAGCAGCTGGAATTGTTGGAGCGTGAAATATAATTTAGCTCCTATCTAAACGTACGGGGCACATGTGCTTCTTGGCAGCATGGGCGTTTCACCAGAAGTGCGTGATCACAAGGAACTGGGGGCGGCCATACTTTGCTCCATGCTCCTCATCTTCCTTGTTCTAGGATCCTTGGTGGAGGTCAGCCCCCCTCATAACGTCAAGAGGATTCTGGAGCATGCGTTAGTTGTTGCACATTCCCATGCTGTTTCATCACCAGTTGCGGTATCAGATCCGACTTCGGATCAGCAAATTGTTTCATCACCAGTTGCAGTATCAGAGCCGACGTCGGATCAGCAAATTGTTTCATCACCAGTTGCGGTATCAACTCCGACTTCGGATCAGCGAATTGGCACAAAAATTTATGACCATCCCTCAGATCCCTTTGACGCTGCATCATCTCTTGCTGATCCACTAGCTGCTGCATCTCCCGCTGCAAATCGACCAGCTGGAACTGATGTTCATAATAGTGTTCACCATGATGCAGAGGATATTACTGGTGATTATAATACGAAAATACTATTGCCTGCATCTGTTGAAAGTCTGATCCGCGATATTAGAGAAGCTGCGTTGCTAGCTAATGGAGGAGAATCTGTTGAGCCAGCTTATTTTGACGAAGACGGAAAGAAGGACTGGCATGAAAAGAATCCTTGCATGAGTCGAGAGAAGCTTTCTTTGAGGTATCCTGCTAGGAAATACGCCAAGGATGTGGAGGCCAATCCTGGATGGGACGCCGTCTTCCGGGAGTACCAGATTCTTCACCGGACATGTACACGGAAGCTGGTTCAGAACGTGTCCCAGTACTTCCACACTAGAGATTCGAGCACCCCCGGTTGTAAATTTTTTGTTTGTGATGCGCGTAATCCATCAGGGCTAGGCAACAAGATCCTCATCACTGTGTCATGTTTCCTTTACGCGCTTCTGACACAACGTGTGTTCCTTGTACCTTCTTCGGATATTCCGCCGGTGACAAACATCATGTGCGAGCCTTTCGAAGGCTCTTCTTGGAAGTTGGATAGGGACACCATTGGTCTTCCGATGCCGTCACCACTCTGGGCGTCTATGCAGCAGCTGCTTTCTGTTGTGGATTCGACGTCCATGCAGGGCTCTCAGCTTGACGATATAAGCAGCACGATACATGAGAATGGAGCTGCCAGTACTACTAGTGTTATTTATGCGGCAGATGTCACAGACAACTATTACGCGTTTCATCCTGATAATAGATTCTTTTGTCTCACCGAGCAGATCTTCCTGCGTAATGTAACATGGGTCAACCTCGTGGGCAATCAATATTTTGTTCCCAAGCTCTTCGGAATTCCGATCTTCCGCACCACTTTAGAGGATCTCTTTCCTGATCGGCTGGTCCTCACCCATCTCTTGCGACGCTTGATGCTACCGGGAGACTCCGTATGGGTGCAAGTCGAAAATGTCCAAGCGATGCAACCAGAATATCATGCAGACCGGCGCCTTGGTGTTCAGATTCGTTATTTGGGCGGCCAAGAACAGTTCGACTTGATGCACACTTCAATAGAGACTCGCATAAAAGAATGTGCTTTGCAGAACGGCATGCTACCTCATCACACGGAGTCAGCCGAAGCAGAGAATAGTCAAAGCTTGCTGCGATCCTCTACAGCTCAATCCGTCAACTCTTCAGCTGTACCGCGTGGTACCACTGTGTTCGTTGCTTCTTTATATGACAATTTCGAGAAAGCTTTGGTCTCCGACTACTTACACAACCCAGCAGCAAATGGCGAAAACGTGACTGTTGTGCAGTTGAGCAACAGACATGACCAAGGGTTCACCGTAGAGGAAGACATACAGGCACTTACGGAGATGATTTTCTTGAGCTTCTCGGACGATCTCATTGTCACTCCTAGGTCAACCTTTGGGATTGTTGCTCAAGGATACGGAGCACTCAAACCATGGTTCGTGGGAATGGAAGTCTCGGACCCCCCTTGCACAAGAGGGCAAACTGTGGATGGTTGTTACCACATACCAGAGAAAAACTTGTTTTGCCCTTTTGATCCTGAGTTGAATGGCGTCTCCATCCTCGAGATTGTACCCTACGTCAAGGATTGTCTCCCTGTCGATAGGCCTGGTGGAATTCAAGTAATGACTAGCTAGCGTGGTAGTCATAAATTTTATTACAACTGTTGCTGAAACTAACCGAGTTGATCTCAAACCTCCAGCTCTCTCTATAGCAATATTTCTTTTAGGAATTTTTGTTTGTAGCCGAAGTGGCGATCATTTTAGGAAGCAGCCGCACAAATACGAAAAATAAAAATAAAAAAGGAATATTTCGCCACATTTCTACTTGGGTTTTAGAGAGGAGGCATTTTTAGCAACTGTAGAAATCTGTCGCCATGTAATGCTAAATCCCTCTTGGGATGCTTGCATATGATGAAACATAAGAAATTTGAAAAAGAAAACTACTGCTTGGAAGATTTTGCCAAATCTGGCTATAAATCAGATATGAAGTACAAATCTTTAGTCATCCTTCTATATGGCTACACACTGAACAATGAAAATCAAGTATAGGTCTAAATCTGACAATTATTTATATATGGTAGTTGTTTTTTCCTTCACTTCTCGTGATTGAGAACCTCCAAGATCAATTCATTTTCAAATTTTTAATTTTTATCTTCACTTTCTGGCCAGATTTTGCCAACAAAAACAACTCCATGTATTCATGTGTGTTCATATTGTGGCTACCAGTGTCCAAACTTATTGGCCCAATTCCTCCAAATTCTCCTCAGCAGTTATATCTTTCAAAAATCAGGGTGGAAGTTTGTGGGTCAAACGCATGGAAGATCTGTTGCTCTTATTGGAGCTTTGGAAGTTAAATTTGGATTTCACATCTTGAAGGGTTTGTTCTCATTAAATTTTTGAGTTCACATCATATTCTAGATCACTTCACTCTTGGAATAGGATACTATACATAGAAACTAGGTATGGATTGACATTTCCCATTTGACACTAAACCTTACTTGATGAATGCTATAGTCCTGAAAGTTACTTCTGAACATGTACTTAAAATTGAGTTGCCTGCATCCCCATCTTGTTACATCTTTATAATTGATGATTACACATTTCTATGTAATTTCACTTCTATGACCTATATGTCATATTAGACATTGCAGACATGTTTGATTACTGTTGTGACATTTTGGCTAAAAACTAAGTTTTTTATGCACAAAGATTTGCATTTTTGGATCTTCCCCCAACAATTCTTTGACCAACCTAGATCCGCAACAAGTCCCCACACAAAATTCCGTTAGTTCTAGAGAGTTTGGGGACTTCTGAAGTCCAGGAAACAATTAGTAGAGCAGTACAAGAGTTCAAGTAGAGAAACAAACTTAAGTAAAAACCTGCAAGGGGTTGCTCTGTTGCATTCTTCAGAAAATCTGTATCAAATGCTACTACATATGGCCAAATGATGCCAAAAGTAAGTTTTGATTATTTGGAGCAGCAGCCAGCCAGATAACAATTTTGTAACAAGATATGTGATATCACACAACATTTTCCCCGATCTTCTTCACACAAATCCCCTTCTTAGAAGGGTTTAGGGTTTTTGCTAGGGGAGTGGTTTTTTTTTAATTGGGATCTACAACTTACATGAAAATCTGTTCTACTTCACGAACTGATTCAACATTGAGAGGAAGAGAATTTTGGGGAGCTGACGATATCTGGCTAAATAAAATTTCATTCCATGTATCTGGAATACCAGGTAAGCACCAATGTAAGCAATCTTGAGTAGCACGTGGCTTGCCCCCTCCATACTTGGATATATGTGCCTCACCACGCAATTGAGACAAAAGGGTAATATTCAGCAATTGCAGGTTGGTTCCCGCAAGTGCCTTCTCTGCAACTAAATCTCTGCCCAACCCATCCTGGATTGACCTCATGGTAACATTTTTGTCAACGAATGTGACATCATCACATGTTCCTCCTGTGTCCCAATCCCCATTTCGGAAGTGCCTCGGTGATAATGTTCTATAGAACACTTGCTTATTGGTATTCTCTATTTTGTCACTTATCCATTTGGCCACTGCAGAGATTGCAAAACTATGTGCATTTGGAATGCGGTACAAGTAATCCTTTGGAGGTACTGGGATGCCATTGACATGAGATTGCCATTTATTTAGATTCATTTTCCCCCTGTTCCAGTGATGTCCAGAATTGAGCACAAGGAAATCCAGTTTCAAAAGGTAATCCCTTATGAATGCTGCGGGTCGATCCAAGTGCATTGCAATTGCTGACATTGGGTCACTTCTGTTGAGCATCTGTAGCTCACAAAGCGTGGCAGACCAGTGAAAGATGAGTGTTGTGTTGGTTGCTTTGAAACAATAAGCGACCCCAGTGTGCCTTCGTGACTGACGCAATTTTTTGAATCCATAAGTAGCTCCAACTTCTTCAACTACCACTGTATTACTACTATTATGCGCATCCTTAGAATTGATTGCAGTAATCATGCACATCAATGACTGGAATTGCTGTCGTGCAAGTGAATCCCCCACAAATGCCAGCACCTTGTTTTTCAACCTGTGGTCCCACCCAAGAATATAGATGTGTTGTACTAAAATTCAGAAGTCAGACTTGCGATGTGATGTTCACTTGTGCAAAAACATTGAGGAATTTATCCTCTTAATTCTTCACACAGTTGGAATTCAAAAACAGTATGATGTCCAAAAACACAATATTTATGACAACATTTTTTGTTTCACCCTCATATGCTTTCACCTAGTACAAGGAAGCAGCTATTGATGCCAGATGTAGCTGTTTGCCTGAATTCACTTGGTTGGAACTCAGAAGCACCACTTCTGACAAAAAAACAAAAACATCTATGAAAGCATTTCTCTTTCAACCTGGTGTGCTTTCACTCAGGACAGGGAAGCAGCTATAGATGCCAAATGTAGCTGTTTACCAGAATCGGAACCAAGCAGTTGCAAGGTCTCTGACATCAGCAAACAAGCTTGGACCATCATTGCAAAAAACTACACTCTTAAAAATTCAGTAAAAAACTTTTTTCTAATCCTGCTGCTGTTTGGTGGTGCTCTAAATCTGGTGAAAGCAGTCCAAAAAGCTTGCTTTTTTGGCTAATTTTTTCAAAATTTTCCAAAAAAGCCTTTGTAGGGGTTAGAGCCCCAAATTTCTTTTGGCATTTTGACGAAATTTCACACCAGAAAAATACATGTTTGGCAGCACCTAAGCCAGTTTCCCAAGGACTGCAACCTGGGACCTTTGTGATGCCAAACCAGGGCCATCCCACTGAGCCATCACCCCTGGCGCCAGGGGAAAGCTCCACACTGATCTAAACCTCTGAACCTTGCAACAGTGGAGCCATGGACATTGACATGAAATTTTTTAAAAATAGTTTGAAGTTGGAAACTTGAGACAGCAATTGAGGAGCATCATAGGTAAGTTAGTACCTTTGAAGAAAATTGTGAGGGCGAAAGGGGGCCAAGGCACACTGGCCATGTGCAGTAGGAGCAGGTTGCCAGCGGAAGCTCTCATAGCCAAGGTCAGGACGGTTGTTTTGTCGGCAGGACCAAAGAGGAGAAAGCCAGAGTGAGCAATGTTGGCCACTGTAGAGCGGATGGTGAACTGGATCAGCTACCCACTCTCCTACAGAGTAGTCACAAACTTCAGCTGCAACTGTAACTGCAGCTTCAGTAGCAGCAGCGGCTCCTGCTGCACCACCATGATCTGGATGCATCGAGAGGAAGCAAGCAAGCCATAAATTCAATAAACCCATAACTACAGACAGACTTGCTGCAGAGCTCAAAACTGCAGTTAAAGATGTACACAGTCCAAGGTTCATATACACAATGTTCCATTAACCTGCAATAGACTTTCTGATGCAATTCTGCAATAGTGCCAGGAGGAAGATTGCACACTTGGCGGCAATGTCTCCACATAGGAGGTGGGAAGGACATTGACGTACCTGCAGGAAAACCTGAAGCAGCTCCTGCAGTAGTATGATCAGGAAAATTTGGCTTCTTCATCGCACTCAAGTCTGCACCAAAGAGGGCTGGAAATTTTAGTAAAACCTCCACTGCACATTTGGGTTCCCAAGTTGGAGAGCAATGAAGAATTTATTCCAACCAGATTCTGACTCTCAGTACAACACAAGTAGTCTATAGGGATCATATTGCAGATTACTTCTTTCGTTGAGGTCGTGCTGGACGCTGATCTCAGTAGCTGCGAGGTTCACCAGCTCCTTGAGACCGTCTGTGCCCTCTGCAATGTGTACTGATTTACTTTCAGGCACGCTTTCATCAGCAGCGATTAGCTCGATATTCTTCGCGTCAGACTCCTGGATCTCATGGGCTTCATCACTTCCAGGGAAGCTCTTAGCAGCTGTAACCTCCTCGCCCCTGGACATGATATTCCTAGTCGTCTGGACGATGGGATGTGCTTCACTGTAAGGATGTACACGCCCTGCGCATCTCCCCCAACAACGTGCAGAGTGTTCTTATATTATCAGTACTGTTATTCCATCCAAACTAGCTGAGCAGACCGCAATGCAGATCTTCAGTTCAAGAATGATGTCATTAAATCTTACACATCTGCGCGACCGCGCACTCATTCTGGACTGTCCTCACGGTTCTTCCTCTAAACGCTAGACTATAGAAGGAATTGCGTCCGTGCAATCTCAGCTCCAGGAATCGATCGAGCTCTCCGACTTTGTTCCAGAGTACTATGACCAACAAGATGCAACAAATTTCTTGGTACGATCTTGTGCGACTTCGTGCACGCAATCTCATATGCTGCAACTTGTCTAATGTAACGCATTGCTACGGATGCAGCGTGAACAAAACGGTCAATCTTTTTGGACTTCCATGGACCTCTCCTGCATCTTGAAGATTTCACATCTCTCTTCGCAGTTCTTCTTGAGGATTTAGTTTGGACATCAGCTGGCTACTCGGCTTGGCACAGAGTTACTGAAGAAATTAGGCCTGCCTACCCGTGAGCCGACGAGAAGAACTACCTCCTCTGCAATTCCTGGGATGACGTACAAATCTTTCCTTATCTCTGCCGCGCTCTCTCTCTCTCTCTCTCGCTTTCTCTCTCGCACACGGAACCGTCGGAAAGGTTTCTCTATCCAAGACAGACGGAACTTCAAACAAATTCATCAAGAACCAAAGATTCAGAGAACGCGAGAATTTTTACACACCAGAGGAGCTGGGTACCGTAACCCGCGACGGGATCCGGAAAATGACGACGGAGTTGAGAGGCGACTCCTCCCATCCCAGGACGAGCATCATGATGATTACCACAGCCGTCAGGAGCAGCATCAAAGTTGACTTCATTCGCAAACCGCAAAACACACCCCTTAATCCTCCTCCCCCTCCGCCTTTGCAGAAACTGCTCCGATTGTGAAACTCCATCGCCACCATATTCGCCCGCCGTCCTCTCTAGGTCACACCGCCACGGAAACCAACAACTCTTGATCACGGAGCGTTCGCCCAACAACGCCGAGCCATGATTCCTATAACTGGAAACAAAGTTCAGACTCCATCAGCAACTATAGGTGATCTCCATTCATACTGTTGCAAACTGCAATAAGAGAAAATCATCAGAATTCAGATCTTGGAAATCCACGTTCACTATATCGGACCCTTTCTCTCTCGCTCGCTATATATCTGACTTTTTTGGAGAACAAATGGGTACAAAAGCCTGTCTACATCGGAGGAGAGAGAGAGAGAGAGAGAGACGCACAGTTCCTTGGCACTGCAGTTGCGTGGAAAGACCGTGCTTTGCAGCGAAGAAGGAGATTGAGAGAAGATTCTTGTGCGCAAAGTGTTCGTTCGTGCGTGCGACTACGACGAAAATTCGGCTGCGCGAAGACAATGATGGCAGAGAGAAAACGCTGCAAGAACTGCACCCGTCAAGGACGGCTGCGGATTCCGAGTCTTCCCATTCCGGTCCCCCCCCCCGCCCCCATCAATGCATATTCCAGGTGGAATCAACGACAAATCACGCTCCAGGTGTGTGGCGGAAACGACCGAGCATTACCCGCCTTAGAAACCACCGTTTTTCCCACGAATCTCACTCATTCCGCGACACCGTACAGCCCGTCACCCAACATATGAAATTAACATTTGAGAAGAAACGTAATTCCAATTTCCCACCTGCCGTACTATGATTAAAATCTCTCTGCTTCTTACCGGTAGCCAAATTTGGCTAATTCCTCTTGTGGATGATCGCCACTGTGGCTACATCACAAATTTTTAACGATAAAGCCGTGGGCCAAACATATTATTTATTATTCACTTAGAAGTTAGGGCATTCACTTATTTGAGGGTCAAATAGGCCTGATTTTTATGATAAGTTCCCGCAGGTAGCCAAGAATATAGAAGGATCCTCTTTTATTAACTTTCATATCTGGTATATAGCCAAATTTGACTAAATTACTTTTTGAATGATCGCCACTTTGACCACATCACAAACAAGGAGATTAAGCCATGTTTGGCTATAGAGCAGCTATGAAAGTATGAATTTATTAAAATCATTTTTTAAAAGCTTGACTATTTGCTAGAACAATGTGTAAAAACATGGTGATTTTTTAGATATATTTTTCGATTTTTGGCGATTATTTCTAGAAAAGGATAATAATATTCAACTTTTTTTTTTGAAAAAAAACCTCCAAATGGCGAAAATTCACCACACAAAATCAAAACGTTGATGACAAAATTGACAAAAAAACAGAAATACTGCCCAGGCCTGGCCTTTTGCTGGCTCTGCCTTTTACACTAGAGATAATTGAATTAAATGCACCCAGAAATGGGCCAAAGTTTGGTGCCCCTACATTCTTCGAAGGTGGTGCGGTGTCCACTACAGAAACGCTTCTAGCCTTTAGTTTCCACTTTAGTTTCACCATGCTAACCACCATTTGTTTTGAATTTAGTATGTTGAATATTTATGGATGTCATTACAGAGCAGAGCAATTATGCACTGAGCTGCTTCTTCAATCTTTAATGACAACTAAAAGTGCTTTAGTAGGTAGAGCCCGCCCACAAAAGGGGGGTAATAACTGAGGAAGGGCTTACTTGTTTATTGCACCAGCTTTAGAACATGTTCCTTGGATATTTTTGCACTTCCCTTTTCTTCAATTGACAATAGTAGGACGTCAGGAATTTCATCAGCACAAAGAGGTGCTTTAAATAGGTTTGTTTGGTACTTTTCAATTCACTATACACATAGCATTTATGGACAAAGAGTCAAACAACCAACTCATTACGTCAAGGGGTGGAGGTGGGGGCGGGATGCTATTGGATGTGGATTTTTGATTTTGGAGAGGTTTGGGGGAGAGGGGGGTGTCAAATATGACAAAGAGTTTGATTTCTACTAATCAAAGCAGTCACTAGCATGTGTAAACATGTCCAGTCAAAGGTGCTCCTTGCATGTCAAAAACACGTAGCTAGCAACTCACTTTATCTCATTTCCTTTGCAAGTTTCACTCTTTTAACTTATTTGATCAGCCCTAAGGAGGAGATTCCAAAATATCTATTTTGGGACTATTTAAAGCTTAATTATTTTATTTTTTATGAGCCAATCACAGATGCCCAATATCCATCACTAAAGAAAAAAAATTCAATTTTGTGGGTCAGTTTTAGGGCATATTTTTGAAACAATTAAGTAATTTAGAAGACTCCATTTTGAAAATAAAATATTCTCAAACATTCCCAAATATTCTTCATTTTTTATCACAAAATTTATTTTCATTGAAATAATTACTTGTTGACAATTTCTGATAATATAATTTGTGCCATAGCTGCCAAGGTTCTACAGTAATCCTTTCTAACCTTAACCACCTACAGCAATTATCTTGTCGGACAAGAGAAAGGAAGATGGGTACCACCAATTCTAGATACACCAGCCAAATTTTAGCAAATGCCACCTTTGTGAGCAAGTTTGGCTCTTATTTGTATTTCATAGTTTGCCAACTGACCATGCGCAATGCCAACAACTTTTTATCATATACTCTTGTAATGAATTGTTATTAATAAATTGTTACCTATTAGTCTTTCATTTGGGTACCAGCCTGTATAGTTGTTGTGAACACATGGGATGAATGTGTAGATACTCTCTTCACTCATGCAACAAACAAACAATGTGAGAAGCATGTACGCACTATTATTGCAGAAGATGATGTTGGATCCACCAAACACAAGTAGGTCAAGAGACCTTTTTTAGGTTTTTTTTTATTTGAGTTGTTTAGGAGGGAGAAGCTGGTAGCCAAAGTCTTTGTTGGCCTTGCCTACCAAGGCAAGGATAGTATGTTTAGATTCATTATAGAGTATATAGTAGCTTCATGGATTTTGGCCCTTAGGTAGTTGGTCTATTTTTATTCCAGGATTTTTGAATTATGATATTTTGGCTTGTGTTGAATCTTGAGATTAGTTATAGAGTTAATATGATATCTTGAAGGATTTTGGTTTCTTTAAGAGGATTTCTTGAAGACTATATTTTTGCATGGTGAAATATTTTAATTTCCATAAGTCTTCTTTAATTAAGAGATTTTTTAATGTAAAAGGCAGGGCCACAGTGTGACACACCGCTTGTTTTTCGTGGGGTGCATTCAGAATGCACACAATGACAACACAAAGAAATTTAATGAGAATTTTGAAAATATTTTGTAGTTTACAACATAGTATGGCCACACCATTGGATGCAACATCTAAGGCCATGAGTACCTTATGTGCACAATCAAAATTCCTATGCATGTACAAGTGGCATGTACTTCCCCCAAAAAAAAACCCAATGTTATATTCATATTTATGTTTCTTCATTGAGCTGGAGCACACTGCAGGTGTACCACAAGATTGTATGTAACTATAGTGATGGACATGTATTGAAGGTGGATAGATTTTTTTTTAATCTGTATGTTCCATATACAAACATACTGAAATTTAAATTGCACATAATTTGGAATCTATTGAAACCTGAAATTTATCTCACATTGTTTTCAGATATCATCCTCACAATGTATACTGTGTGTGTTGGCTCAAATTAGTTCCAATATTGAGTTCAGTTCTGGGCCAATGAGAATCTACCATTTATTCAAATTATGGTGATTAGTCAACAAAATTTACTTAAAGACATAGCAAAAAAATTTAGTGTACTTGTAGGGTATACTATCAGTTGGAATTCTTCCTCAGCAAGAGGCAAGGAATTTCAAAATGTGAAATGCCTGTGCAACCTCTTTTTTTCTTCACTTTGATAACATATCTACCCAGAGATATTTTTGATACTCACCCGGGTATGCTACTACCAGTGTTGGGCGAGTATCAAAAATATCCCTGGGTATCATTAAGGTATTCTTCTTTAAACCCTCAAAATATCACTTTGAATGTTATATTGATTGAAAACCTGATCAGTGGTTCATGTTCCTGCGAAAACTGAATGGTTAGAACTGGCTCAAAGAAAAAAAAATTAAATATTGAGACTTGAGTGAGATAAAACCCCTCTTGCTCAAGTCAGGTTTCGAACATACTACATACTCTAAGTAGTAGGTCGAACCACTATTATGTCGAAACCAATAAAAGGTTGAAATTAAGTACAATAAACTCTCTCTAAACTAATACTGTGTAAACTAATATTTTCTCTAAACTAATATGCGGGCACAGGCCCGTGGCGGGCCTCATACTTAATCTAATAATTCTCCATAAACTGATATTCAATATTTTTTTCCGGTCCCATAGCATTTTATAAACTAATACATCATACATATGGCATCAAAAAAGCAATGAAATTAGAGGAAACACCTTTGAAAGTACAGAGCTAGATGCGTTAGAAGAAGCTATCAATATTCCTCTGTACCAACTGCTTTGTTTTGATTTGGGTGGCAAATTTTCACTATTATTTTGAGGATTTAAAAAAGAAAAAAACTTGAAAGAATGTGTTTCCTCAGTTTAAAATAAGTTTGATCACCATTTTCTACATGCTTCTTTGATCCTCCACCAAACTCCACAAAGTTCCGTTACCTTCCCCAATGATCCATGACCTTCTACTAACCTCCATGACCTTCCATGCTGCTCTGGCAGGTTCTGAAATGATTTTTGTTACCCCCCATATAATTTGTGTAAACTAATATCCTCCATAAACTAATATCTTTCAGCCGGTCTCAAGGATAAAAAGTATCAATACCCTGGCTTGGTGTATAATATTTTTTTAAACATTATAATCTGAAAACCAAAACCTTTTGTGAAATTCAGATCCAGCGGGTATCATAAAATTCCGATACCCACCCAACACTGGTTACTATGCCCTTTGAGTGAGGTTTAGGGTTTAGAGGGTTAAACCCACCTTACACTTTATGACAGTTTATTACCCTTCACATATTCCTATGGAGTACTTATTCATGCTTCTATTAATTAGTGAGGAGTTTAGTCTTTTCAGATGAAGCCATTTGATTGGCCCATTTGGAACCCCATTTGGAACCCTATCCACCTTACTCAGGTCATATAAAATCTAAGTTTTATATTTACCCTTACCCAGCTGATATAACTGAAGTACCCAGTGCTCACAAAAACTTGTTTCTGGTTTTAACCCTTGGAGCAGATACTTAAAGTAGCCAGGTTGAACAGGCCTGATGTTCGAAGTTTGAAAACAAAATCTCTGTCAGCTTGAATCAACTTCGGGCATCTCCATTTTCAGGAGGATATTGAGCTGCAAAGAGTACTTTGGATGAAGTACAACCTTTAATTAGTGTGAAACTGAGTTTGGAACTGTTGACATGCGTAAAAGATAGAGTGATTTGTAAGATGTATCTACAGAATAGTGAGGAAAAGACCACAAAGGCCTGCAACCTTTTGGGTTCCTGGCAAAAGGCACAACAGAGCCTAACACCTCCTGTTGATTGTTGATTGGCTTGATTGTTTAACTGATCCAGGTGGGTTGCTATCAGTTGTTCCTAAACCTTTTGCAGTTCCAGTGTTTTATGGGTGGGATTCAGAAAATTAAATAACTAAGTCAATGGGAGTAGCTATTGGTAGTTTCCTACCTTTTGCAGTTCCAGTGTTTTATGGGTAGAATTCAGAAAAATAAATAACTAATTCAATGGGAGTAATCATGTTGCCGGTCACATACTGAGCATGGGGGGCATGCTATCTGCAAGAGACTCTCTTGTGCAATCACAATATGTTAAGCTTCTCATGACCATTATAAGGTTCACCCAAAGAGACAGACGTTGATGATTGAAAATATTGATTGGGTTGTTGATGAAAAAAGATTTTTTGGATATTCAGATGAACACTGCACCACCCAGCAGTACCTTGTCCAGTAGGTGTCCAGTGTCACAAGGAACCAAAAGAGAGCTGCAGAGGGATTTGATGAGGAAACACACAATCCTGAACGTGCTCTTACAACCACCACCTTGGCTCCTTCATCTCAAGAAAAAACAACTCCAATTAAAAAGAAGGATCCCAGAGTGATGATTGAATGTGTAGGATAATGCCACAGGGTAACTTTAAGGGCATTCTAAAATTAAGGGTCTAGGAGGAAGCAGTAGCCAAGTCGCACTCTGCACTTTGGGAATGTCAACCACCCATGGGCTTTACCCATCCTAAAACACCAGGGAATGTTATCATGAACCTAAACATACCTGACTCACAAGATGTTAGAAGGGGAGAATCCTTACTTGTGGGCATAAGATCCCTCCTATTATCCCTCGCATTCTTAAGGAGTAGGTGTAGTATCCTTTCTTTTGTTTAGGAAGCATATTATGTGTAAGATAGAGTCCTAAGGTGAAAGCATTCTCAAAATAAGGGACCAAGGATGATGCAATAGCTAAATCCAGCCACACATTTTGCTAATGTCTCTCACCGATATGCTTTCCCCATCATAAAGCATAAGGCAAAATTATCTTAGGCTTAAACATAGTACAACACAAGGTGTAGGAAGGGGAGGTTCTTACACCTACTTCCTAGGAGTGGGAGGAATCATACAAGTATAATTGGCATAATTTCCCTCCCACTTTTAAGGAGGAAGTTGAATATCCCTCTTCGATTCTAAGAGAGATATTCATAGATATAACATACCATCAAAATAAACTACAATCCTTTTGTGAGTGCTTTACACAAATAGGTGCCCTCTACATACACTAAGAAATTTCTCCAAGGGCTTTATGGTTGCAAAAGCAAACTCGACCCATCTTAATACTTTTCAGGTGTTTCATTTCTTATATATTATTAAAAAGAAAATAATATCTAGACTTGTTTAGTCAAAATCAAAGTATTTCTTTCATGGTATTTTTGAATTTTAAAAACTTGTTGATCTACAAGGTGAACATAAAGGGATGTCATGGATGCAAAACTTGTTGCTTAAAGCCAAAATGGTTTCAAATTTCAACCTAAATCAAAACTATCCCACCATAAGAGCCCTTCCAAAACAATTATGAAGGCTTCCACAATAAACAACTCCTTTTGGATGGAGCACTTTGTAGGCTCCAAGCTATTTCACCATTTTCATTAACCCTTTTTTTGTTGAATTGTTCCTTATATGAAAATTGAATTACAAACGAATAGAAATGAAATTTAACATTTGATTTAATTGTAACCAAGAGGTGTTCCTTGAATATGTAACCTTCATTGATGCACAAAAGCTTGTACGTGATTATAGATGAAGATGCAAATCAAAGAATGTAAATAACATAATAAATATCATTCAACAATGTTGATTTTGGCATGTTTTGTTTTAATGGCTTTAAGACTATGTCTAATACAATCAACTTTCAATTTTTTAAAGCCATTTGGCTAATAATTCATTTTCCTTTACTAAGTTTATATCCTTTGGTCTTAATGATGTGACCTTTTGTGTGCAACCCCCATGTTTTGTTGATTTGCAATATCGTTGTAAATTGTCAAAGTCGTTAAATTATAATGTAATTATATTGTAATGCACTTGAAAAAATTTCTTCGTGGATTTGGATGGCTCCACTACAAAGAATTCAAAACCCTAAACAACTCCATTAATGATTTATTTTTAATTATAATTATCACATGTGACTTGCTATAGGGTCTACTTGTTTTGAACAAGTCACATAAAATATTAATCACAAAAGACAATATGTGGCACCAAGTTTGAATGGTACTTGCATAAAGATGCGACTTACACAATTTTTTCAATCATCCAAACTAACTTACATGGCATCCTCATTTTGTAACTAATTTTATGATTCAACAATGTAGTCGCATTATTTATTTATATTTTAAATTTTATTATTTAAATATTAACGTAATATTATTTTTATTTATTTAAATATTTTTATTAAAATATTAAAATTATATTATATACATTATTTATGTTATTTTAAATTTTCATTTAGTTCAACCTGTACCATTTTGACATGTGTCATTATATCATTACATAAGTTAAGCTTAATAGATTAATTTGGATTCACTATGAAAAAATCATGTTTGTTTCCACATGTTTATTTAGTTGTAATTTAGTTGTATCAAACACTATTTAATTGTAATCTAATTGCATTAGACATTTTTTAATTGCATTAGACAAGTTGCATGGACACATTTTTTTCATAGTGATTGCTAAGTAAGCCACTTATTATGCCTACTTAAGTTCACTTAGTAAGCACCTAAATTTATGTTGGCTATATGGGTAGGGAATATTCGATCAACATTTTAGCATTGATCACAACTCATGTCATTTGTGAGAATTTATTTTTGAACGCCAAGGATGGAGATAAACTCTTTGCTATCAAGCCACCTTGCTTGTTGTGGCAAAAAAAAATGTGCCTTTTATGTAAAATTAATCTATGTTTTACTTCATTTAAAACATTACACAAAAGATCATTTTTGATCGTTGATTTTTTGTTACAATTTTGTCCAAATGACAACATTAAAATTTCAACTTAAATTTTTTCCAATAATGTAAACAAAATCTTTTTTTCCTCTTGAAAATGTAAATTGATTTGAAAAAATAATATTTTGAATTTCATTATTCAATAAATTTCAATGATTATTCTATGAAAAAATCAATCACATGATTTATAGTTGGATAATATAATGATAAATTAATATCATATCTTAAATCTTCATTTGATTCTAAAAATTATATCATAAATTTTTTCTTTTGATATATCATAATTTTATCGATAGAATTGAATTAAAATGTGTCATATATAATATATATGCAATTGTAAACCACTTTATTATTGTTTATGCAATTACAAGTCATTTTTACCAAGTGTCACAATAGGTAGTCATATCTAAAATTGCAAATGCATGAGTTGGAATGGACAAAATTTGTTGTAGTGCACCTTCTATGAATGTATCCTTTCCCAAAATGAGGAAAGTTGTATTTTTTTAAAAAAAACTTGAAACAAATGGACAAAATCCATTGGAAAACGTGAACCAAAACAACAAGGAAACTAGGGGAACTCTCAATCCCAGTCACAAATAAACACCCAACTACCATTTAAACACATTCAAGTGGTTGGTAGCACCACCAAATTTTACAACAATCCCTTGCACAAATAATGTGATGGGGACACCACACTTTGTCAAACTTATCTAAAAGATTGTGCAATTCCTTTAGGCGACTCTTCACCATCTGCATAGTGAATTACCACTCTAATTTGCCATAGTCCAATGGCCCTTCCCACATGATTCTTTCAAGCTTGGAGTGTTATTGAACACTAAATCATTCCTCTTTATCCAAATGCACCATAACACAATGCCTTAGAAGTAGAGACCATAAATAACCAAAGCTCTTTGGGTAGATGGGCAGCCTTTGGTTGAACAGGCATTACTCTAAGCTAAGAGGTTTGCAGGTGCAGTTCATGTGAGACAATGTCTTTAGCCAATATACATGATTGTGAAAGCCATCTCCCACATTGCCTTTCTTGTCCTTGGACATAGCCAAAATCTATGCACAAATGTCTCATGAGTCATTAGGACACAAAAAGCACAATCCACCACAGTGTTTTGGTTGGTTTTTGCTTTCCACACATTACCTACAAAAGCTGGGTGCCACAACACCCATTGAAAGAAATTAACATTTCACCTAGATGTCCATCCATCTCAATTGGACATTTGGTGGGAGTTCCTGCTTCCAAATGTCAAGTACATCACATATAAGCTTACCCCCTTGCCTTTAGCATTTGTCTCCCTTGTTTTGCTATGTACAAATTTGTTTTTATTGTTTCCCAAGGATATAAAGCTTTGTTTTTTGAATTCCAGATGTCCCTAATTGTTCACAGCCCAACCTTGTGTAATTCTTGGGCTTTCTATATAGATATATACAAAAGGGTTTTTTTGTTTACTCCTTAGGAATGCAAGGGTTGGGATGTTATGTCTACTTAAGGAGTAGATGTGAATATGCCTAACTAATGGTTTTGTTTTTCAATTTCTTGATCGACCTAGAGTGATGAGCATCCTTAAGCAAATTTCGACTTAACTCCTAACACCATTTCAAAGAACTCTTAAAACTATAACCAATAAAAATAAATGTGACTACACCCTCTGAAAAAAACAAAATTTCCCCTTTTAAGTGATTTTTTTAAAGGACTGTGTAACAAAATATTTTGTTTTCAGAAATCTATGTCACCTTTAGACAAATTTTCACCCCAAAAGAAAACTGACTGGGCCTAACATGTCTTTCGTTCCTAAAGCATGAATCACACTTGGTGGTAAATGTCCCTTAAGTTAGTGTCAAAAAATCTGATTTTTTCGATTGAATCACACCAAATATGCTACCTAACATCAAAATCTGACATGGTAGTCAGTGGTAGGCTAGTAGTAGGCTAGGGGCAATAAAACTGAATTTTTTTTTTAATTCCTAAATTTCAAGATAAAATCAAAATGTTGGGTAGCACCCCAGAAATGGGTGTTTTAACTCAATGTTATGTAAAACCATACATGATCCAAATGAAAAAAACCAAGTTTTAACGTTCCTTGCATGTTCCTCTTGGTTTCTTATTGTTCCCAATAAGTGAGCCAGTGTCATCTCCCACCTCATCTCTTTCTTAGTTCCATGGCTAAGGATCTCCATTGGAATGTTTCCACAACAAGCTCTATGTGCCATCTCTAGTGTTGCAACAAACCTCCATTGCCACAAACCATCACTATCGACATCCTTTCTAACCATCATTATTGTTGCAATTGACCATGGACTTCAACAATTCAATATCCAGGTATAATGAGGAATTGGAGTGATTAGAGGAAAGTAAGTGTTAATCCTTAAATCCAAAGTAATGAAGTAGTAGAACAAATGAATGAGTAGCTCAAGCACAATGAAGCAGAGGGAGAGAATGCATTGTGTAGACTCTAAAGATGCAAAGAAACATGGAATGACAAATCGTGCTGAGGAAGAAAAAATGTGATAGCAAAAAAACTTGATGCATTTCGCATGATGATGTGATGATGCTTAAGAAAAAAAAGCCGCTAACTACCACCACCAAAAAAATTATTACATGTGTGAATCATAAGAATACATGTTGGTTAACTTTTTAAAAGAAAGTTAGAATGGCTGTCATGTGTGAATCCAACCACCTATGCTACTAAAATTGATGAGTTGTGAGGTGGTACAAAACATTTTAGAGATACCTAATTGTGTTAGTGACCCTAAGACAAAAGGCTAACACCAAGTGTGAAGGTTGCTTAAGGAAAAGAAATAAGAACCCTCCCCTCTTACATCTTGTGGTTTACATATGTTTACAATGGGTGTACCATTTCCCTCATGCTTTACCAATGGTTACCTTACAGGCTGAGGACATTCCCAAAATGTGGGGTCAAATTCAGCTATTACCTCATCCTAGGCCCCTATTTTAGGAATCCCTCACCTTGGGGCTTACCATACATGTAAGGCATACCTATATGGTAATACCTTGGCAGTTTTGACACATGTTTGTCAAATAATTAATTAGTTTTGAAATTTCATTTCACATGTAATATTCTTGATGATTCAATATCTTCATTCAAAAATAATTTTTATTTCAAAAGAAATTGAAACTTCCAACTTTCTCAAAATAATATGATTATTGTGGACGTTGCCAAGGTGGTAGGGTAGAAATTTTTTTATCTCTCATTATATTTGATGCAAACAATAAATTGTATCAACACATCCAAAATTTGCTACTCCATCAAGTGTGAGGCTGATATGACAAAATCAAAATTGATTTAAGCATTAGAATGCACTGACATACTTACATGTGTACTAAACAATGCAACAACATCCTAGCAAATAATGGAACCTCTGGATTAGGAAGGACAATATTAGCCTTGAGGATTGTGAAGGTGCTCATGGGAACGGGTTGAGGCCATGTAATAAGAGTTGGGCCAAGTCAGAATGGACACAACCCTACCCAATGCCTGGCTATAGTAGCTGTTTTATTTCTTCTTTTTTAAAACAAAGGCTAAAGGGGGGGTAGGCCTGCTGATTAGGGCTGCTGAATCCAGCACCCATGCTTGAGCATGAGAATTACTCGATCAAAAGGGACAGAGCAAACCAGCACCACCAGTGCACCATGAAGGATGGATGACAAGAGGTCAGGAAACAATTTTCTGTTGAGTTCACTAACTAACCATGGTGGTTACCTTATATTGCTGTTTTACTACGTGGTTAGTAGGTCAGGGAGTACAAAATGGGTTACGAAGGAGATACCAGATATTAACTCAGTTGAGGTTCATCCACAATTAAGTTGTAACTGGATGGTGCACTGGTTCAATCTGGCCAAATAAAGGGGAGGACAAGACCTAACAACTGTTAAAAGGTTGGAGAGCCAAAAGAAAAATAATATGGCAATTGGAAGTGTTATTATTGAATGGCTATGATCTTTTTGAGCAGAGATGATTTTGGGTTTCATAAAAGCATCATTCAAATTGATGTGTATATGGAGGGCACATTATGAAACATAAAATTTCCTCTGCCACACAAATGGGCATGGGCTAGCATTCTGTCATCACAGCAAAGTTAACAAACAATGTAAAAGCCCCCCAGTCTGAAGTTGCATCAATTTGTACAGTGTAAAGCCCCAAGGCGAGAGCATTACTGAAATTGGGCTTGTGCTAGGCTCTCACCTCACACAAGTTATTTTGGTATCACCTTTGCCCTCAGGCTTTACCCTACACTTGTTTGCATCAGATACCATCATGAAAGTAAAATGAAATGTGAACAAACAATAAGGTACAATAAGGTACTATATCACCACATTGGCATTCAAAGGGGAGCACAGTAAAATTCAGATCCAAAAGTAGATAAGATACTCGAAAGCCTTTTTGTTCCAGTTGGACTTCATAACTTTCACTTTACCCAGGCGAGATCAACTGCACAAAATTGGAATGATCTAGCACTTCTGGGTATGATGATTTTTCTATCAGAGATAGCATACTCAAGTGTCAAAATGGCAAATAGTGTGGGAATCCATCATAGGAGAGCGTACAGTGTACAAACAGAAACTGGTAATGAAGAATGGAAAATCCAACAAAGAATGAAGAATCCACCTTTACTCCAATTGAACTGCACAGCTAAAACTTATTGAACCTTCTCAAGACCACTGCAGGCACACATCTCACACCTAGACATTCTTCATACAATACTTCAAAAACTGAGAAATTTGGCATAAAAAATAAGAGAATCACATCAGGCAGAGAATCCTCCATATATCAAGTAGTTGAATTCTTGCTACCATTTACAACTTGTATCCACACACACGTCACATGCTAAATCCCAAATAAATTCACTGCCACGGACTATCCAGTTGACAAGCCTTCTCTGACGAAAATCATCAGAGATTAACAAAATAAAATACCCACCCAACACTTGTCTGAACCCTATGTCTAAGTTGGCAGAGAGACAGAGGCAAAACCTTTTGTCATTGGAAAGTCACAAGCCAGTTTCCTAAGGACTTTTGCTTCATGGCCACAAAATCAAGATTCTACATCAGGCACCAAAATACTAAAATCTGCTTGTACAAGACCAAAGTTGCAAGTGTAAAAAACTGGCTCATGAATCTGCAGTAAATCCCAGCAGTTGCAACAAAACTACCATTGATAATATCCTTATGGAGGTGGTGGTGAGCCACACCATGATCATTAGAGGCCATCCTGGTTTGACATGTAATAGAATAAACTGATGAAAATTGACTTGGCCGAAACTCAATTCCTAACCTATAAAGTCTCAATTGTTTTGCAAATATGGTATATGATACTAAAATTCCATTTTTACAACAACAGAAAGCATAATTCCCCTGGGAATTTTTGAGGAAGCAGATTTGTCTACAGATAATCCATGGTTTAATCCACAAGAAAAACTCTCAACCATACACAAGCAAAACTCACAGTGAACTGAAGAAACCCTCAAAGACAATGCCATGCAATCATGGTGCAAAAATCACTAGTTTTCACAAGAATGCAAAACCACTTAGCATTGCAAAATCCTCATCCCAATACCATGAGTCCTCAATCCTGGATACCTGCACAACAAGCAACATATGAACAATATTCATGCAGCAAGGTCTGCAGAGGTGGCTTCACCACAATGAAATTGAGCCCTCACTAAACCAAAACATGAGGTTCCAGAACACCCAAGTTTGTTTTTAAATCAGAAGAGAATGCCACTGCCTTTGATGAACAGCTTCTGTGCTTCACTTCCTATGTTTCATGCAGTGTCTTGGGTTTACTCTCAACAATGAATTGGTCAAACCCCAAAAAGGCTTCAGCTGAAGAAATTGCAAAGTACACCATCAGAAGCACCACAAGGTTTCACACAAAAGGCAATTACAATTCAAACATGAAGCACCTCAAGCTTTGACCTAGCAGCACAAAGGCTATGACAATTCAACCATGAAGCATCGCAAGCTTAGGTTAATTCTGGACAAACTCAAGACACAAAGTTGAACAGAGAGGCGGACAGAGTGAAAAAGAGGAGTCCCAACACTAAAGGGTCCTCAACACAGGTGATAGGGTTTTAGGGTTTGAAGCTCTAAAACAAAACATGGATGCGGCAGTTGAGCTGAACCTGATGTGTAGGGTTTTTGGGTTTGAAGCTCTAAAACAAAGTATTGGATTGTGGCAGTTTTGCTGGACCTGACAATGTGTCAGGGTTTTAGGGTTTGAAGCTCTAAAACATAGTATTGGAATGTGGAAGTTTTGCTGAACCTGATGATGTGTAGGGTTTTAGGGTTTGAAGCTCTATAACAAAGTATTCAAGGATGTGGCACTTTTCCTGAACCTGATGTGTAGAGCTTTCGTGTTTGAAGCTCTGAAACAAACTTGTGTGGATGTGGGAGTTGTGCTGATGATATAGGACAGAGGATAACTAGAGAAAGTCATAAAAGAATCGGAAGAAGTCTCAACATCAGAATACATAGGCAACCAATGGACAGCAATAGAAAGAAGGAAGGAATAAGAGTGTGGTGCTTTGATATTACGCTGGTACCCATTCTCTTGGCAGATGATGGCATAGCGAGCAAGGCCTTGTGCATTCAGTTGAACAGCAAGCTCTAAAGGCTCGGTAATCCCAGTCTTGAGCACAGCTCTCCATTTGGCAAAACTCGCACCAGCGTCATAATATTTCTGGCAGCGATCTGCGACATTGTTATGTCCTTGTTTTCTGGTCTCCTGTTTGTGCCATAGATCTCCACAGTGCCTTTGTCCACTTTGATGCCAGGGACCACTCCTTTCTCCTTCAACACCTTCACAACTGGCAAGTTCCCATATTCCAGACTCGTCTTCTAGTACAAGCTCCCTTCGAACAGTATCACGCCACTGAGATACGGTGAGACCACGGATGCTGTGAATGGGTTCAGGGTTTAGGGTTTGAAAGTACTGACCCAACAAGCCCGAAAAAAAGTGGAAGACATGCATGAATGCGTAAATTATTCGTTCCGGGGATCTTACAAACGATCGAGGAGCAGCGAGAATCGATTCGAGATTCCAAGAGAGATGCGCGTCGTCGAATATTCGTCGTCGTCTTCTTGAGCTTGCAAGAAACACGTCAAGCTTCTCTCTCCTCATGCACGCATTTGCAAAGCTTGAGCTTGAGCGATAACTTTTTATTACGCACATAAAATTACTTGGAAGTCACCTCATCACTTGGGTGCAATTTTGCTGACATATATCAAAGCAAATAATTGTAATTATTATTTAGTTTTGAGTATTTAACGTTGTGTGTGTGTGTGTGTGTGTGTGTGTTTAAAAATAAATATTATTTTCAATATATTAATATACATGTCTTAAATTTTAGAAATTAATTCAATGAATATAAATATCAAGAGTAATTTTTAAGTGTTAAATTTGATTTCTAAAATAATAAAATTATTCAAAACATGATTTGAATTTTTTTGTAATTTCAAAAGTAATTTTGATAATGTACAATCAAAAGAAAAGGTCTCAGCTGTGGCTATTAACAGCATGGTTGAACCCACCTCCATTTAGTTACTCTTGGTGAAAGGTGAGAATTTCTGGGGGAAAAAACAGATCTATTTTGTTCACAAACATAAAATTACTTGCAAAGTTACCTAATTAGGTACCTCCATTCAGTTACTCTTGGTGAAAGGTGAGAGTTTCTGGGGGAAAGAACAAATCTTTCTGTCATCTACGGATGACTTTTTACCACCCACATGAAAAACTACCTGCAAGTTAATGACCTAAATTTAGTTCTTTTGGTGAAAGGTTAGAGTTTGGAAGGAAAACAATCCTTACTTTGACATTATTAGGGGATGATTCTTTTGTTCATTCATTTGCAGGTTTTATAAATGATTTAATTAATTTGCAAGTTTCTACTATTATTAATTTGCAGATTTTAAGAAATATTAATTTCAATTTTAGTTTTCTTCACAGATGATGAGATTTGTTTTGGAAGTTCATCAATCATGCTTGTAATATTGGGCTGTTAATACCATAGTGGCCTAGCAAGTTCAACCATTTGATGCCGACTATTTAATAAAGCTTCTCTTAAGATTTTGACATAACCATTAAGATTTCGGTGTACTTTTTACTTCTGAAGCACACCTTAATAACTCCTCAAAATAATTATTTGCTGCTGAGCCTGCTAGATTACTACAAGTAGGCTACTCAGCCTGATTTCAGAAATTGCAAGCCTATTCTTTGAAGACTCCATTATTGCAATTCTCAAGCCCATGTTTATCATATTTTCTTAACTGTTTTTTATGGGCTTATGGTCGGATTGGACTACTGTTGTTCAGATGTTTGAACTTTTTCATCAGCATCATTTCTAGTCTATTTTGAAAAGTCTCAGTCTGTAAAAACCTGGGGGATTTTTCTGATATCTAATCTTCAATACCTTGCAGTTCTGGACTGGGTTCTTTGTCAATTTTTTGATACGGAAAATTTGTTGAATTTTTCCATAAAACAGGAAATTTAGTCAAATTCACAATGGAAAAGAAAATTCCAAGACTTTCTTAAATAATTATTTTAAATCACTGGCTGTGGACGGTTTTTTACTACAGTGTTGGACCAGTATAATGTCCTGCAACTAGTATAACCACTGCTATCAAGGACACTACCAGGCTGGTATTGCCTCATGTAATACCAGCCTTATATCAGTACGAGTTTGGTAGGAACTTATGATAAAATGAGTTATATACCTGCCTTATATCAATTCCAATACCAGTTTTATACCTGCCTCATACCAGGAAAAAATCAGTCTTCCACCAAATGCCAGGCTGATATGTAAGTTTCCAAAAAGGACCCAAATACCGGAACCAGGTAGGTATGAAAGCAATAAGAGATACCCAATACCAGGACTAAGCTGGTATGTTGAAAAGTTGATACAAAGGCAACACTGGATTTCTAATTCTCATTTGTAATCACATTTGATAGAAATTGAGTATTTTACATTACTCCTTCCTCTCTTCCTCCACTGCCAATCTTGCTTCAACCATTAGCCTAGCCGAAAAGTGTGTTGAACACAGCTACAAATAGAAGGTTGAGGTGGCAATGAGGTGACAAGCAAGAGTTGAAAACGGTTAGTATTTTTCTTTTGTTTGTTGGGAGCTTTGTGGAGGGTTTCAAGAGTTTTCAAGAGTTTTCAAGTGATGCTTATTGAAGGACTTTTGTTCTCCAGATGTTCCCAATCATATTCTAAACATTGCAATTCAAAAGAATATGTTCTCATTGATATTCCTTAAAATTGTTCCCACCCCAAGCGTTCCCATTATTCATCCCATGTTTTGGGTCCCATGTTCCTTTATGTTGTTTCCTAAATCTCATTTGTTCCTTAATTGAGTTTTCCCAATAGCAGCATTACTTATCCCATTGCTTTTTTCAAACTTTCTCTTTTAACCTTAGTGGGTTGGGCAATTGGAAAGGTTGCAATACATTTAAGGCTTGTAGTCTCTTCAGCTTGAAACAATTTTTGCCCTAGATCTAACCAGAAGGCTCTCAAATCACTCTCTCTCTCTCTTTAAAACTACAAACAATGATTGATACCCGCAAATCATATTCATAATATTCCTTTCTTTAGGATTCACATAGGACCACATATATCTCTGCAGCTGATGGGAGGGGTTTAGATGATTGCCATATTTCTCTCTCAAACTAATTGGAATATAAGCAAGCTCATCTCCCATCCTAAGAGCATCCCCACCAGCAGCAATGGCATGAACACCATATTTGAAATGAAGTATAGCCTTTAGAGAGCACGAAATTGAGTTAAGTTGACCTGTACAAATGCAGATAGAGTGATCTGTAAAAGGGCCATTACAAGAAAATAACTGATGTTGATTTGGCCAACCTTAATCATTGGCCCAGGTGATAAGTTTGTGACATGAAATAGTTTCTCAGTTTATACTGCCCAGTTTACATGTCTATGGGTGGGATGTGGTAAACACTGGTAGAGGCCCAAATAGGGGCTGTAGGTGGACTTGCTGTTTAAGTAAGGTGGCTGATCTCTAGGTCAGGCAGTCCATCTTGCAAACCAACGGTGGATTCTCCAGACATTCATAGATGAGGAATTATGTGAGCATTGAAAATTTTAGAGCTGAAGCCAAAGCCAAAAGATATTGAATACAAACGAAGCACTGAACCATAAGTAGCAAATGCTTGGCAACAGGCCAAGCCAAAAGACCATTCAGACCATAATTCATTTGACCCACTTCTTCCAGTACCCAGCATAATAATCCTGCTCATAAAGTGCTTGCTGATGCCATTTTATGCATGGTGCAAATCCCACATGATTATCAAAACTGCAAAGTGAACAAATGCATAGATGAAACAACAGTTTATCAGTTTTCATTGATTCCATCCATTGATTTGATAAAACAGCTTTGTCAAATTGCATCTCAAGACACAATCAGCCCACCCAAAAAGTCATGTATGTAAGCCACATCACTGACCAGGGAGGGCAACTGCATCCATAGCATCAACATAATCTGTAGATTTGGCCACCAAATACTTTTCCTTTAACTCCATTCTGTTATCTCACATTGTGTAGTTCAGACTAGTGTTGGGCAAATATTTGATTTTTTTACTAACTGCTGCTTCGAGTTTTGTAAAAAAGATCAAAATCAAAGAATTGCTGGGTAGGCAACACAACAATGAGAAAAACAAGAGATGAGTTCAACCCCAACGTTATGCCATACGAGATCCAGGTGCATGATTGTCCACTTGGGGGAGTCAGTTGAACCGTCCTTCACCCCAACTGTGCATGCCACACCACATGACAGGTGGGGTACTAAACACCCCTAACAAGCTCTGTCCGGCGCTGATTTCACTTGTCTTTTTGCACACCTTTTTTGGCCTTGCACAGTTCTGCAAGAAACCATGCAACCTGGTTTTCAATGTTCTCCATGAACTTTTTAAAAGAAGTGAAGATCAGTCAATTCGCATGTTTTTCATTACCAATGATTTGCAAACGTCTTGCATCAAGGCGCAAGTTTTAATCCCAGGACCTCCCCTGCAGGAGTTATGACGCTAACCACTGGCATACCATCAGGCCCTGAAGAGGAAGGTTTTTTTTTTAAATTTTATTACGGACACAAATTCAAAAAGGGAAATTTTTTTAAAACCCTGCGACGACAGAACAGCGCAGTTCTCCGCAGGGCTGCACTGTCAGGCCCATAATCAGCGCTGGACTGAGCTCGGTAGGGGGCGTTTAGCGCCCCGCACATAACAGGGAGATCAGTTGTGTTGATTTTAAGAGCAGAATCTGCATATTGGCCAGGCAAAGCGCATTCATTTCCTTCTTTATGTAGAATATACACTAGAAAAACAGAGTTTTCCCAACTGTTTTTCCAAAGAGCGAGAAATTTTGTTGACAAATAATCACAGGTGACAATTAAGATGTGCCTTGCAGTCAAGTGGTGACTTTTAATTAGTGGTGCAATAAGAGGACACAGTTATGATGTCAGGCTGTGTGTAGAGTATGTGGAACTAGATCTAAACCCAAATTGGGTTGAGTTCAAAATTGTCTTGAAAAGATCCAAACAAGCCTAGATAGAGACAACCTAGATAGAGACTTGCTCGATATGTAGATACATCATATGCCTGCCTAGAAAGAGACTCCATGACCATTCCCATGTTCGGAGAAACCTTCGACAACTGGGACAAACATATCCAGGACGCAGTAGAATTGAGCAGTTTTAAATCAAAACTTGAGATCCGATTTCAACAACTTCAAATTCGTTTTGCAAAAATGAAAGAAGCAGATGCGGTGTGAAAGAATATAAGAGAGCTAGAAAAAAACAAGCGGGGACATTTGGAACATCAGAGCTGCACTGTTGAACATCACTTCTGGAGTGATATAGCGCAGGATGTGCAGCGGGATGGAGAAGTTTGAAATCGCATTTAAACAGTTTCAAATTCTTTTGACGCGGATCGTTGGGGGTTGACTCGAATGAGGAATGAGAGAATCAAATTTAGAGGACGATCGGGAAAGAAATCTGCTAAAGTTGAAACATCTGAACATTGTTTAGCATTACTTACTTGGTACTGTAATGTTTACAGATAATACCCCATAAATCTACGTACTGCAATTTGTGATAAGTAAAGATCGATTTCTCTTATTTCTTTTGCTATACTAAAACACAAGCCCATTGCTGCGATGACGTAAAGAACTGGCAAAAATTTCTTGGTGTAGTTGGAGCCCCTTAAAGAGGTAAGATTACCGCCGCTGAGAGACAGCCAGCTAATGTTTTCATCAAGGTTCTCATTATGTTCCTGGGCAGTTCTTTACGCACGTTAAGGCCCTCAGACGGACCTTAACTAAGATTCGGAATTTGGCCTCCGGTCCGCTTTGGGCAGACTCCTCAGTCTGGTAGCAGCCCCGTCTGAGGGCCTTACCTACTACAAAAGATGGGGCCCCGCACATGATTGTGAAGACCATGAGTTCTGCCTGCCCGATCCTTGAAACCCCCTGGCAGAAAGGGAGGGAGGGAGACAGAATGTGCACGTATCTGCCCACCTGTTTAGCTGGTCCGTCTAATTTTTTCTCCCTGCCCTAGTCAATATGTAAGAAACAATTCCATACATGGGCAGCACCTATCCTAGCAGCTTGTTCTTAAAAAGAACCTTAGGATAAAGCATGTGAGGAGAGCCAATTGGGTGGCACCAACATGCTGTCAAGGGATGTTTCATATTTTTTGAAGGGGTGGGGGGTTGAATTCTCATCAAGTTCCGACTGTTCCCATCAAGTTCCTTTTGTTCCCAACCCAACCCTACATAAATCCACATGAAGCTCTAAACTTCGGCATTAACGGGTTTTTTTGCAACTTGGAAAATTGGCTCTTGAGAAGTTCCATGGTGAGAAAGA